>Ga0272444_10005770_pt1 | contig 10674 bp, 8 predicted proteins | sample SSMForm13_FD_201033 | JGI IMG/M metagenome (GOLD analysis project Ga0272444, IMG submission 201033) | Marine sediment archaeal communities from Little Sippewissett salt marsh, Falmouth, MA, United States - SSM-Form-13 | ecosystem: Environmental > Aquatic > Marine > Wetlands > Sediment ...
ATGTTCGACTTCAAAGCTCTGCAGCTGTAGGACAAAGAAGCTCTGGTTCGATACCTCAACCGGTCAAAGCTGGCCAATCGCACGCACGGTTGACCGCTGAGGAGCTGCAGGAGGCCCACGCCGGACACGTGTTATCCTCAAGACCAGACACTCCGGCTGAGGAGCCGGGATCGGCAGCTGACGGGAGGGAACTGCATGACGTTCATTTTCATCAGGGGGCTAGCTTTTCTCAGGCGGCATTTCAAGGCGAGGCGTCATTCGCCCGCGCTGCTTTCGGTGGCGATACGACGTTTAATGACTCGGTATTCGAGGAGAATGTCTGGTTTGGTGGCAGCAGGCTACAGGGTCGGGCGGTCGTTTCCTTCGAGTCGCGGGGATCCAATGGCGGCAAAAACCGAATGTTTAATCGAGGCGCTGATTTCCGAGCTGTCCGAGTCGGTGATTCCAATCGTCTGGTATTTCGCAATGTCTCGGTTGAAAAGTGCCAATTTCTGGAAACGGACCTGAGTCAGGCAAGAATGATTGATGTGACATGGCCCTACCAACCCGGCTTCCTGCGATCTCTGCTTTGTCGCGTTCCGTTGGTAGCTAAGTGCTTCAGTAGCGACCAGTTTCTTTGCAGGAAGATCATCTATGACGAAATATGTCATCGCACGGTGCGCAATGCCCCCGATGAGGGTGCTCCCTCTGGCCCCAATGGCTCTGACCCGCCACATCGAGCTATGGCTCGCTTATACCGTCAGCTACAGGCCAACTACACGTTCAACTTCTGCTACGATGAGGCCGGTGACTTCTATGTGCGTGAACAGGAATTGATCAGAAATGCCAAGGGGAAGGTCAGTCGGTGGTTATGCGCCCGCTCACTTTACAATATCGTATCAAACTACGGGCAGAGCTACTTGCGCCCACTGTTCTGGCTGATCATCATATTGCTGCTCAGCCCAGCCGTGTGGCTGTACACCGGTCTGCTACTCGGCCCGCAATCGGGTGAGCCGCGGTCATCGGTCACGAATTACGACTGGAGCCTCTCGCCATCGGATTTTCTTCTCTTCACCTCGGACTATTGGGATGCTTTCTGCCTCAACCTTTCTTTCCTGGGATTCAACCGGGAAGGCGTCTGCAGCCGGATGCTAGAGTCCTATCAACATCTCCTGGTCACGGTTGAGACACTACTTGTTGCTGTGATGGTGACGCTTTTCGTCCTGGCTTTGAGGCGTCTGTTTATGCGAAAAGGCTACTAGTGCACAGCTAGTGTCACTACTGACTAGGTCCGGGATTGCCGAGGGGGCACCGTGCACGGTGCGGTGGACCCCTCACACCCCCCGGTTGACAAACCGGCTCCCGCGAGTTTTCTTATAAGCTTGAGCCCACATGACAATTCCAAGGAGGAAAACGATATGCCGACTGCGAAATTCCACGGCCATTCATGTGTCACCCTCACCGACGGGAAACACACACTCGTTATCGATCCGTTCCTCACCGATAACCCCCAGGCGGCCACCAAGGCCGACCAGTTAGACGTCGATTACATCCTGCTGACCCACGGTCACGGCGACCATGTCGGCGATGCTTTCGATCTGGCCAAACGTACCGGGGCCATGATAATCTCTACTTTCGAGCTGTGTAACCTGGCGGCCAGGAACGGCATCGAGAAATTCCACCCCATGCATATCGGCGGCGCCCATAAATTCGAGTTCGGCCGGGTCAAACTGACAATCGCCCATCACGGCGGCGGCTACGGGCCCGATGCCTCCGTGTACACCGGCCCCCCGGTGGGCTTTCTGGTCACGATCGGCGGCAAGATCGTGTACCACTCCGGTGATACCGGCCTGTTTCTGGATATGAAGCTCATCGGCGAAATGAACGACATCGAGCTGGCCTTCCTGCCGATCGGTGACAATTTCACCATGGGTATCGACGACGCCGCCAAGGCCGCCGAATTCCTTCAACCCAAAAAGGTTGTGCCCATCCATTATGACACCTGGGACCTGATCGCCGCCGGCCCGGACGAGTTCGCCTCGAAAGTCAAAGGCGCACAGGTAACTATCCTCAAACCCGGGGCAAGCATCGAATTCTGATCGCCGGCCGGAAGTTCCGCTCGTTCTGCACAAAAAGACCACTCGCGGAGCGGCCACTCCGGCCGCTCCGTTGTTCTTGTTGATAGCGGGTTTTTTGAATCTTAGCTTCCGGGAGCTGAGGGAACTGTCAGGTGTAGAAGGTGATATGAAAACTCTGTTGAAAATTATCGGGTGGATCGTCGGCATTGTCGTCGTCCTGATCATACTCTCCATTGTCGCTTTCAAGCTGTTTTTCGAGGACGATGCCAAGCGGATGGCCATAGAACGAGGCAGCGCCGCACTGGAGCGCCCGCTCTCGATTGAATCTGTCAGCCTGTCCTTCTGGGGCGGCCTTGGCGTGACGCTTGGCGGTGTTCAGGTGGGAAATCCTGAACAATTCGGCCCCGGCCAGTTACTGACAGCCGACAACGTGGACGTCAAGCTGAAATTCCTCCCGTTGCTCAGTGGTGAGTATCGTCTGAGCCGGCTTATAATAGACAGCCCGCATATTACCATGCACAAGCGGCCCGACGGCACCAATAACTTCACCTTCGCCCTGGCCGATTCAGCCGCTGCCGCCGAGGGCGTGGCTACGCCGGAGCAACTCGAGGCGATCCCCGACGAAGCCAGGGCGGCCACGATGGCTGTTTCGTTCGACCGGCTGCAAATTCGCGACGGCTACCTCGAGTACCGTGACGACAGCACCGGCGTCTCGGCTGTCCTCGAAGGATTCGATCTCTCGACCAGCCTCGAAAACCCGCGCGAGGGCGTGTTCCGCTCATCAGGCAGCGCCGGAATGGATCGTCTGTCGGTAACGCTCGACAAGCCGCAACCGACTTTCGCGCTCGGGCTTACCTATGATCTTGAGTACGATCAGATCGAGGATCGGCTGATTATCAATCGCGCCGACGTCAAGATCAACGATCTCGGCCTCGAGGTCGCCGGTGAGGCGAAAAACCTGCTGGGAGAGACCAGCGGGAGACTCGATATCAAGACCGAAGAAATCGCGATTCGCGACGTGCTTTCGCTGCTGCCTGCCGAACAGGTGGCAATGCTCGAAGATTACACCGTCGACGGCCGGTTCTCGCTCGATGCCGACCTGGACTACGATCCCGCCCGCGGCGAGGAGACTGCCCTGATGTACACCGGCTCGGCCGTTGTCTCGAATCTCACCATGTCCAAGAAGGACATCGAGGGTGAACTGAAACTGCGGCGTGCTCTGCTCGATTTCAAGGTCGACAATCTGCGAATGACTATCGAAGACGGGACGTTCGACGGCAAGCCCCTCAAGGGCTATTTGACCGTGGACAATTTCGCCGATCCGACCGTCAACGGCCAGCTTGCCGGCGAGCTGAACCTGGTCTTCGCCCAGCCGTTTATGCCGGCCGAGGGCAAACACGAACTTTCCGGCGCAGCCGGCTTTGATGTCAAGTTCGCCGGCCGCATAGCGGATGCCCAGAATATGAACTTCTCGGGCGACATCCGCGTCAACGACGGCTATTACGCCTCGGAGATGCTTCCCGAGCCGTTGTCTGACATAACGCTCGATGTCTACTGTGACAACCGCCTGGTCAATGTCAGGCGTTTCACCGGCCGTCTACCGTCCGGGGATGTCTCGTTTACCGGGCGCTTCACGGATCTGATCCCATATCTCATGGCCGATTCCGCCGCCGCCTCGGCGATCTCGCCGGGATTCGACGGCGACCTCAAGGGGAATCTTGACCTGGCTCTGGCCAATCGCTATCTGTCCGACACCGCCCGCTCCGAGGTCAAGGGCCGACTTGCACTCGATCTGGCTGTCCGCGGTGAACTGGGCAAACTGGCCGATATCAAACCGCGCGGGTCGATTGAGATCACCAACGGCAGCTACCGCGACACGCTTCTTCCCGAGCCGATTAAGTCCTTTACCGCCCGTATGACCATTGTCCCGGACACGGTGAAGGTGGACAATCTGACCATCCAGTTTACCTCAAGCGATGTTTCCTTCTCCGGCAAGCTCGTTCGACCGCTGCCGTATCTGCTGCCGTTTGACGATATCGACCGGACGAATCTACGCAAACCGATGTTCCTGTTCGATCTGACCTCACGGCGTTTCGATACCGACAAGATGTTCCCGGAGGCTGTGCCCGGCTCCGGCGAGAGCTTGCCTTCCGGCGCGGAGGTCAACCTGGACTCCGTGCCGCTCGTTATTCTCCCCGATATCGACGGTCAGGGAACCCTCAAGGCCGACACCATCATATACTCCAAGGTGGAGTTCACCAATATCCGCGGGCTGGCCAAGATTCAGAACCGCAAGTTGACCATTACCGAGGCGACCGCCGACGTCTACACCGGCAAGGCCAAAGGCGAAGTAGTTATCGATCTGAACGACTTCAATAACCCCCGCTATACCGGCCGTTTCGAGGCCCGGCAAATCGAGGCCGACGATTTCCTGACCCGCTTCAGCAAATTCGGCGGCTACCTTTTCGGCAAGGTCGACGTCTCCGGCAACTACGACGCGGTGGGCTGGGAACCCGAACAGATGCTCAACTCGCTGACCGTCGACGGCGACGGCGGCATGCACGACGGCACGCTCCGCACCTCTGGGGCGCTTCAATCACTCATCAGCAATATCGCCGAAAAGACCGGCCAAACATTCAAGCGAGAGCAGTCACTGAAGAACCTGGCGAGCAAAATCGCTGTTAAGGAAGGCAAGGTGTACCTCGATACACTTGACACCCGGCTGGGCGATATCGGCGATGTCTCCATCGGCGGATTCTACGGGCTGATGACCGAGGAAATCGGCTATGCCGGTACTATCCTGCTATCGGAGGAGACCACCAAGAAGCTGACCTCCAAGGGCGGACTCATTGGTGGCTTGGCCGGCCTGTTGTCCAACGGTGAAACCAAGAGGTTGTCGCTGCCGTTGAAAATCGGCGGCACGATGAACAGCCCGAAGGTCGAGGTGGACTGGACAACCCTGCAGAAAGCCGCCGGTGACAAAGTGCAGGATAAGCTGAAGGACGATGCCAAGGGGTTGATCGAAGGGCTGTTTCCGAAGAAAAAATAGCTCCGGTCAATTTTCGCCGGGTTTGCCGATAATAAACGTATGATTCTCAAGTCCATCCATCGCGACATCAAGGCCATCTATCGCAATGACCCGGCCGCCCGCAATATCGAGTTCCTCATCTATCCGGGGTTCGTGGCGATCTTCAACCATCGCTTCATCCATGTTTTGTGGAACCTGAAGATACCCTTTATCCCTCGACTGCTCTCGGAAATTAATCGCTTCCTGACCGGCGTGGAAATTCACCCCGGCGCGACTATCGGACCGGGACTGTTCATCGACCACGGCGCCGGTATCGTGATCGGCGAAACGGCCCGAATCGGCGAAGATTGTGTTATTTTTCATAATGTCACGCTCGGCGGCACCGGCAAACATAAAGGCAAACGACATCCTACCATCGGCAACAACGTCTTCATCGGCACCGGCGCTATCCTGCTCGGTCCGATCCGTGTCGGCAGCAATTGCCGCATCGGCGCCAATACGTTTCTCTACATGGTCGACATTCCCGATAACTGCACCGTCGTCGGCACCCCGGGCGTGATCGTCCGCAAAGACGGCCGGCCGGTCGAACTCAAACCCGAACGCACCAGGATCGAATTCCTCGAAGCCAGCTGAGCCCGCCCTTTCCCGAAACAGGCTCTATCGGTGTCCCACCGGCAGGTGAGTTGCGCCAGCGATGTGGAAGTACAAACGGGCCCACGTGGTGCGGGGTCCTGTCCAGTTTTGGCTGAGCGCCACGCGCGCATGGAACGATCAAGGCCGGCCTCGACCCTTCGATCATCTCGGGATCACGGACATCCAGCCGTGGGTCCCATGCTGATGTAGATATTGTCGATTAGACCGATTATGTCGCTCAACGTGATCTTGCCGTCAGCGCTGCCGTCTACATTCCCGTTCTCGTGACAGCAAAGGGGCGCATAGGATATGTAGACATGGTCGATCAGAGTCGTGATATCGCTCAGTGTCAGCTTGCCGTCAGTGCTGCAATCGCAGTTGCCGGTGTACCCGCCGGTGTATTGCCCGCAGCAACCGGCAGCTGGTTCGTATGTGCGATTGATGTTGACGAACACAGCGTCTGCTCCAAAGTTCACTACCGCCACATCGTTGTCGCCATCGGCATCAATATCAGCCACCCCGAGATTGCTGCCCGACGCGCCGCCGTATTTCTCAACCGGTGCGAAACTACCCGAACCATCATTCCGCAGCACACCGATACCGCTCGGACCTAACACTGTAACGACCAGGTCAAGATCACCGTCGTCATCAATGTCACTCACACAGAGCTGCTGAACCCCCCCACCGTCATACAACACAGGGATGGCAAAAGTTGAGTCTCCGTTATTGAGGAACACCTTGATACTGTCCAGCGAAGCGAAGCCGGCCACCAGATCTATGTAGCCGTCGGCGTTGAAGTCTCCGGACACGAGCGAATTCCCATATCTCCCTACTGAGTCAGGTGTTGCGGCCGCAAATGTGCCGTCGCCGTTGTTGAAGAAGTAAGACATTTTGCTAAAGCAGAGAACGGCCAGGTCCGGTCCGTTGGCGTTGTCGAAGTCACCCGAGCAGACGAAAGTCGGGCTGCTTTCAGTACTGTAGGTTGAAGCGGGAGCGAAAGTGGTGTCACCGTTGTTTAGAAGCACAGCAACACTGGTTTCTCTTCCTAACACCGCAGCGAGATCATTTGTACCGTTGTTGTCAAAATCTTCACTGATAACTGATTTCGGCTCATCGCCAGAGCCAAAGTGTATCGAATCACCGAATGTCCCATCACCGTTGTTCAGAAGCATTGAGAAGTCGTCCCCCAAGCCATTGGCAACAACAAGGTCAGTTGTTCCGTTGTTGTCGATGTCCGTCCCGCATAGATAGCCGGTGTTGTAACCTGTTGGGTACGTTACCGCGTCAGCAAATCCGCCGTCACCTTCGCTCATCAGTACAGAGACACAACCCGAGTATGTATCATCACCCTGATAACTATGCCCGACCACAAGATCAGCGAATCCATCGCTGTTAAGATCTCCTCCCCATATTCTCCCCGGACGGTCACCGGCAGCATACCCAGTCGGCCCAACGAATGTTCCATCGCCCCGGCCATTTAGCACCACCGCCAAGGAAGTGTAAGGGATTACCAAGTCAGCATTGCCGTCATTGTTGAAATCACCGCCGTCCACTTCTTCGCCTGAATACACAGGCTCAGGCGCCCCAAATGTGGCTGTGCCGTCGTTGGGCAGTACAACACAAGTACCGCCCGCAACAACAAGTTCGCAGGCTCCATCGCCGTCGAGATCGGTGGCGTATATGTCCTTTCCGTCAACCATGCAGTACACGTGACCACCATCGGAGAACGTGCCGTCACCATCGTTTAGCAGTAGTGCCACCGAATCGTATGCTGTTCCCGCCGAGTCCGGAATACCCAACACAGCGATATCAGGATACCCGTCTCCATCCAGGTCACCTATTGCAGTCTGGCCGGTTCCGCCGGCGTATTGAGAGGTTGTGAAAACACCGGTGCCTGAATTTCTATGCACCTTGACAGGGAGCGCGTCAGCATTTGTGGACACAAGATCGATGTCTCCGTCATTATCGAAATCAGCCGCATTCAGGCTATACTTGCCCCCCTTGTGGATGTAAACCGGGTTATTGAAAGTGGCATCACCGTTGCCATAGAGAATGGAGACACTGTCACGTCCTAGACCTACAACGGCTATATCCGGAATCGTATCACCGCTGAACTCCCCGGTGACGGCCCAGCGCGGACTGCCGTGGGCGTAGTATTTGAAACCGTTGGAGAAGGTGCCATCGCCGTTATTCTCCAGGATGTGGATGTTCTTGTTGCTGGTGAGCTGCGGCGAAGGCAATACCAGGTCGATGTCACCATCCAGGTCAAAATCCGCTCCGCTCAGTTCGTACGGCGTGTATATCGTCTCATAGACGGCAGTATCTCCAAAAGTGCCGTCGCCGTTGTTGAGCATGACGGACACTCCACCGGAAGTAAAGGCCATGTCATCAAAGCCATCATTGTTGAAATCAGCACAGTACACAAACTTCGCAGAGACACTGTCGTAGATGTCAATGGCTTCAAAGAGATCGCCGGCATTGAGGGTGGTCGCCGAAAGCGACAGGACGATAAGAATGATAATCGTGAAAAAACACCTCATGTCTGATGCTCCTATCGATGGATTGTAATTGTCAAGAAATGCCCTGAGACTAAGCGTCCAAAAGAGCGGATGTCATATCGGAGATGCCGAAGACTCTCTCGCAATCGCGATGCGACCAGTTGTGCAGACGCTTCACTCAGCCAAGAATCAGCACTATTGAGACAATATAAGTATGGCTTGGGGTTTGGACGAGTAAAAAAGCCTTGAACTGACGATCATTCTGACTTGCTCTGGCACTAGGCTGGTACCGATGTCCCTGAGGAGGGCTCCCGTTTCCACTGGTTGACGATTGCCTCCCACGTTCGTACCTTCCCATCAGGCAATCACGCCCGCCGGGAAAGGACGCCCATTGGACTGGTTCTTCGGACAGGTCAGCACGCTCTCAAAGATATTCTACTATCTCATCCAGGTCGTTCACTGGACTATTCTCATCAGCGTCCTGGCCTACCTGATCGCCGTCATCCTTGGCCTGGTTTTCGGCATCGCTCGCATCTCGCGCAACCGCGTTGTCAAGGCGCTGGCCGGTGCGTACATCAATGTCCTGCGGGGCGTGCCGCTGCTGGTGCTGATATTCTTCGTCTATTTCGGCCTGGGCAAAATCATCAACCTCGACCGTTTCGTGGCCGGCGTGCTTGCTGTCGGCGTCTGCTATGGCGCCTATATGGCGGAGATATTCCGATCCGGTATCCAGGCAATCGACTACGGCCAGCACGAGGCCGCCATGTCGCTCGGCATGACCCGATGGCAGACCCTCCGCCATATCATCCTGCCGCAATCCATCCGTATTGTCATTCCGCCGGGCGCCAACGAATTCATCGCCTGCCTCAAAGACTCCTCGCTGGTCTCGATCATCGGCCTGCGCGAACTGACCCGCGCCGGACGCGAATACGCCAACCAGCACTTCCTCGATTTCCAGACCTGGCTCATGGTTGGTCTCATCTACCTGATAATGACTCTGACCCTCACTCGAATTGTAAAATACATTGAGAAACGATACGCCGTGGTCGGTTACGGGGCGGATAAGAAATGATCGTCGAGATGAAAAACGTCACCTGTCGCTTTGGCGATATCACCGCCGTCGATGATGTCAGCCTCAGTATCGACAGGGGAGACGTCGTGGTAATAATCGGTCCCTCCGGCTCCGGCAAATCAACCCTGCTTCGTTGCCTGAACGCCCTCGAAGACATCGAGTCGGGCGAGATCAATATCGACGGTCACCTGATCGATCGCGACCATAAAGACATCCACGAAATCCGCCTCGAGGTCGGCATGGTGTTCCAGCAATTCAACCTGTTCCCGCACCTGAGCGTCATGGGCAATGTCAACCTGGCCCAGACGGTTGTGCGCAAACGCTCGAAAGACGAGGCCACATCCGTCTCCCAAGAGTTGCTGGGCAAGGTGGGCTTGACCGACAAGATCGATGCTTTCCCCAACCAGCTTTCCGGCGGACAGAAACAGCGAGTAGCGATCGCCCGAGCGCTGGCGATGAATCCGAAGGTGATGCTTTTCGACGAAGCCACCTCGGCGCTCGACCCGGAGATGATTGGCGAGGTTCTCGAGGTCATCAAACAACTGGCCGAGGACGGTATGACCATGCTTCTGGTCACTCACGAGATCGGCTTCGCTCGCGAGGTCGCCTCGAGAGTGGTGTTTCTCGATGATGGCCGTGTCGTCGAAACCGGACCGCCGGACCAGGTTTTCGACAACCCGCAGAACCAGCGCACGAGAGATTTCCTTGCGAAGGTGCTGTAGCTGTGAGACGAACTCGATACACCGCACTGCTTCTGAGTCTGCTCTTCATTGCAGGCAGTACCGTGGCGCAGCCGGAACCCGGCGGGCACCGTCACGACCGCCACGGCATGGATCGGCCGTTCCATCGGGCCATTGTCAGCTACTCCGTTCGCGCCGAGGTCGTTCCGGAATCATGCCTCGTGCGGGGCTGGCTCGATATCGGCTACCGTAACCCCGGTCCCGAACCGCTTCGGGAAATCCACCTGCGCTTTCCCCAATCGGGCTACGAGGTCGGCGACAGCATCAACCTGTATCCCGGTGTGGACTCCGCCCTTCTGGCGAGGCTCTCCGAGTCTCCTTATCAACTGGTTGACTCAATCCTCTACCAGGCCGCGCGACTTGAGACGAAACCGGTGCTGATCGACGATTACACCATTAAACTGACCCTGCCCAACGAGGTCCCGCCGGGACAGCAGGCTCCCCTGATGATAGCCTTTCGTACTCGATACAACCCCGGCGATTTTTCTCCCGTGTCAGATACTTGCTGGCATAATGTCGGTGCTTGGTTTCCCATGGTGAACGTGCGAAAGGGTGATAAGTGGTGCAAAGCAGAGAACCCCTGCGTGACGGCAGACCTGGAGTCGGCTACCTTCAACATCGCGCTCAGCATCGACTCCTCATATAC
>Ga0272444_10005772_pt1 | contig 10672 bp, 9 predicted proteins | sample SSMForm13_FD_201033 | JGI IMG/M metagenome (GOLD analysis project Ga0272444, IMG submission 201033) | Marine sediment archaeal communities from Little Sippewissett salt marsh, Falmouth, MA, United States - SSM-Form-13 | ecosystem: Environmental > Aquatic > Marine > Wetlands > Sediment ...
GCCGAGAAAGTGGACGACTTTCCCGGCGTAGACAAACAGCACGAACACGATGCCCAAGTTCATCAGAAAAGCGATGAAGGTGGTTATCGGTCCGTAGAGATCGGATAGGGTGACGATGGCGGCCAGGACCGCCGGCCCGGCGATCAGGGGGGTGCCAATGGGGAACACGCCCACGTCCTGATCCGGCAAGCGCCGGGTCTTCTCATCCTGGGTCACGAGGTCGAGCACGGCCAACACCAGCAAGACCAGCCCGCCCGCAATGCGAAAATCATTCACCGTCACGCCGATAAACCAGAAGATCAACTTGCCTAAGAGCAGGAAGCCGATTCCGACGATGCCCGCGGTGACGACCGATTGGCTGATGATCTTTTTCTTCCGGGCGCCGTCGATCGATTCGGTCAGGCCGATCAAGATCGGCAGCACACCGAACGCATCGATGGCAATGAACATCGGGATAAAACACAATAGAATGTTTTTCAATAGTTCGTTCAGGGATTCCATCGCGTCGCCTCGCCGTGCTCCCCTTCGGGCGGTAAATTCAACGTTCCTTCGCCAAAGATAACATAGATATCCTGCAATTGACAGATCGAGCCTCGGGATGAAAGAATAACGCCGTGAGGGCTAGAAAGAACAGGCTTGGAACAGGAGCGATTCCATGGAAAAGGAATTTCGAATCGTTGCGGGAGTCGGTTGTCTGGCGATGCTGGTGGCGTTGGCTTTGGTCGGCTCGCTCGGTTTGAAAAGGGTGGAGGAACACTCTTATGAAGAGGGGGGAGCGTGCCGGAACGACAACCTCTACGCGATCAAGGAAGCGATGAGTGACTACATGGACGACCACGCGGGAGAGCTTCCGGTCACAACCGCTGAAGCGGTCGCGTATTTCAAGGAGTACTACACCGGTCATGATTACTTTCGCTGCCAGGAGGCGGATGCGCCTTTTGTGTGGAGGCCGCCGGAGGTGAAAACCGCGGACGGCCGCCCGGTGCGGGTCATGTGTCCGCCCGAGTCGCACGGCAGTTGGAAACGCAAGTTCGCCTGGGGAGTGATCGAAGGCGAGGAGGGGTTGGAGTTCGTGCGGATCTTCGCCGATGGACGCGCGATTCGGGAAAACTCCCCCGCCCTCGAGGATGGGGGAATATAGGGTGTGGATTTAGGGTCTAGGGGCTAGGGTCTTGGGTGTAGGACCGGCGCCCTCGCCGGTCGAAGAGGTAATCCTGTCTGAATCAGGATTTACAGGATTATAGGATTTTCAGGATGCGCCACGCTCGGTGGCAAACCAAGCGCGTAGCGCCGGCATCTTGCCGGCAGATAAACCGAGTAACACAGGCTTTCCAGCCTGTCTTCTTTGTGTGGCAGGGTCTAACTTGCCCGATGTTCTTGATGGACCTTCCAAAAGCCCTGAGCGTTTTTGTCGATTTCGACAGCTTAGGAACAACCCGTGCAAGTTAGGCCCTGAAAGCGAAAGGTCGTGGTTCAGGGCCTGCTTTGCACGAAGATCCCCTATTGGCCGGCCCGTGAGACACCGATTGAAATTCCTCCGCTATTCTCCCCTAACACTTAAAGCAGACCCTGGCACACCAGCCTGTTTGAATTGATGCAGGCACACAGGCTTTCCAGCCTGTAAGAAGAGGCCGCCTAGAAGCCAACGCGACGGGAGAATCATCCCCGGTTTGTAGTGGCGTCGTAAGACGCTGATCTTTTTATGCCCTTACGAGCACACTACGAACCTTATTCTGCGTTGGGCCGGGTGGCCCACCCCTTGGGGTGGGAAATACCAACCCACCGCAAGCGGTGGGGCACCCAGCTAAAAAGGACTCGTTCGCGACCCCCAACCGAAACGTTTCAGCCCTGGCCTTCTTGTGCCCATTTGTGCGATAATGGAAGGGGAGGTTTTGCTTTGCTGATGAATGCGATTGCCAGTTCTACGCAGAACAGCTTAGGTGGAGGCCATTTTGGAGATGGACTCCACCTACGAGCGGCGGTCTTGCGATGAGCGCCTATGATGCGCGGAAAGCCATCGCGGAACAGGCGCTGATTGCCCAAGAATTAGAGGATTTGAATGGAGATGGAGTGATCGATGAAAAGGATGTCCTTGTAGCCGCCCAAAGCCCTGCCGTTGATAACGGCAGTGACGACGCGTATGGATACGACACCACCAGCACGAATCCCAAAGTCATCGACATGAGCCAGCCCGATATCGGGTATCACTATTATCGAAGAATGGCGGATGATGACGATCCGGATGGAGTAGGTGAAGATGCGCAGGAAATCATTATCAGTTTCAAACTGCCAAAGGAACAAGAAGTAGAGATCATTGAGCATCGGATCATTGTTGAAGGGCAGGGCCAAAGACCCATCCAATATGATCTATCAAAGTCGGTTATCGTGGAATCCCTCGGTTTCCAAGTTGAGCCGGGGCCTCATAAGATTCAAGTCCTTAATAGCGCGGCTGGGGAAGCCGGCGATTCAGATGCGGCTGAGGTCCGATTGATTGTGGATCCGGATTCACCGACAATAAATTGAGAAATTGGAGTAAAAAGGGTGCAATTTTCTAGATCTATCTTCTTTACTATCTCGTTTTTGTTAACGAGCGGTGCTTTTGCCATGGAAGAGATCAATATTGCCAATTTTAGTGAAAAATGGATCATTAACGGTGCAGGAGAGCAAGATGCGATTGGCATTCATCTAGATCAATGTGGTGATGTTAATGGCGACGATATTGACGATTTTGTATTGGGAACAGGCGAAATTGTAGGATCTCCTCCGTACGATAACTATGGCTATATCATCATGGGTTCGACCGATTTCCCTTCGCTGATCAATCTTGAGTCCCCACCGGAGGGAACGGTAGTCATCCAGCATCCAAGGTTTTCTGAGTTGCCCGTGGCCGGTATCGGCGACTTCAATGGCGATAGTTATTCAGACGTTGCCTTTGCAGATCCCATTGCTGAAGTTAGTGGAATAATCAGTGCCGGGCGTGTCTTTGTCATGTTCGGCGGTGTAGACCTAGCAACTGAGGAAATCAGTTTCGAGGATCCTCAGACATCTGGCGTGATGATTAATGGTTATCGGTCTGGTGCATACATGGGTGTTACTTTGGCTAGTGCGGGAGATGTCAATGGAGATGGACTCGGTGATGTTTTGATAGGATCTTATGGTGGCGTATTTTCGGAAGCATTTCTCATTTTTGGTGGAACAGACGTTCCTTCCGAATTATCGGTCAACAATATTGTAGAACACGGAATTAGAATAACCGGGCAAATTGGGTTAGGTGGAGGCTTGGCTCGAGCGGGAGATGTAGACAATGATGGAATAGCAGATTTCCTGTTGGGGGCGGGCAGCTTGTCGGATCAGAGATTGGGGCATGTCTACCTGATCTACGGCGCAACGGATTGGCCGGAAGAGATTGATACTACTCAGCTGGGCAATTTGGGAGTCGATATCCAGGGCACTGCTACTGACGAAGGTTTCGGTCGAAATATGAGCGCGGCTGGAGATGTCAATAGAGATGGTTATCAAGATGTACTCTTTTCTTCGCTGTTAACAGATGTAGGAGGAGTAGAAAATTCGGGGCAGGTTTTCTTGTTGTTTGGCTCTTCTCAACTTCCCGCCACAATTCAGAACACGCAGCTAGGCAACCATGGGATTACGATTAATGGAATCCTGAAAAATCATGAACTGGGTCGAGGTCTCGCATCGGTGGGAGATATTAACAGCGACGGCTACGGTGATTTCACGATATGTTCGCCGAATCGCAATGAAGCGAATATCGTTTTCGGCTCAAAAGAATTGACTCAATTGGGAACAGTACCGATTGATCAGTTAGATCGGCTTCGATTCTACGGTTATTTGCCGGAAAATAGTCTTTTCGGATCTGCTGCCGCGAATTTGGGAGACATTAATCACGATGGCATCGATGACATCGCGATAGGCGATCTCGGGCGGACCACAAACGACAACTTTGCTGCCGGAACAGTGTTTATTATTTACGGCCAACCAGGGCGGTTTCAGTCACTCCAGCAGAAATGCGATCTCAATAGTGACGGTGATGTAAATCATAAGGACCTTTTTTTGTTTCAATCGCAGTGGATGAAGGAGAGCGATTAGCAGGAAGGATAGGGTCTGGGGGCTAGGGTTTAGGGTGTAGGACCGGCGCCCTCGCCGGTCGAATAAGATCAAGCCTGTCAGAATCAGAATTCTCAGAATTGATGAATTTTCAGAATGCCTTATAAATCCTGTTCATTCTCGAATTCGGTAAATTCAGATTCAGACAGTCTTTTTGAGTCTTTTCATAGTCATGGCTGGCCAGCGACCATGGCGCCCGACTGACCAGCCGAAGGAATCGGGTTGACGGGAAAAGGATTCCGGTTTAGAAAGCGCTGGAAGGAATTGGATCGAATCACGTGCAGGCCGTGCGAATCTTTTGGCGAGAGGGGTGGGGATATGAATCGCAAGCGATCCTGGAAAGCAGTCTTCGCAGTAGCCGCGTGGGCGGCTCTCAGCGTGGGTTGTGCCACGGCGCCGGTGCGGGAGGAGCATCCGCGAGCCGCGCGGGACGGCGTGCTCGTTCATTTGAGCCAGGGCACCAATTCGCCGCATCGGGTGTTGATGGCGCTGAAGATGGCCCGGATCATGTGCGAGGATCACGACGTGGCGGTCTATTTCGATATCCGGGGCGGGGAAGTGGTTCTCAAAGACGGCAAGGATTTGAGACACGACGCGTTCACTTCCTCGCACCAGTTGCTGCGGGAGCTGAAGGCGCAAGGCGTGGGACTATATGCCTGTCCCACCTGCCTGAAAGCCATTGGCAAGGCGCCCGAGGACCTGATGCCGGGAGTCGAAACAGCCAGTAAAGAGGCCCTGTTTGGCTTTACTCAGGGCCGCATCCTGACGCTGGATTATTAGAACGATTAGAGCATCTCTCGAAAGTTTTGTCCGTTTTCTTCTCCTCCCCTTTATAAGGGGAGGCGGGGTGGGGTATGATTTTCTCCAGCGGTTCTGCTTAAGCCTCTAAAAGCAACCCCCTCTCGCTCCCCCTTCGTAAGGGGGAGAGAGGTTTATCGCCCCTTTTAGTGTTTCATTTGGACAATTCTTTCGGGAACTACTCTGGAAGTCTTGGAGTTTTGTCGAGTCTCATGCGAAGTCTGACGAATGAAGAGCTAAAATCCCTGCAACAGGCGAAGGCCAAGCGGCGAATGCCGGTGGCGATCCTGCTGGAGAAGATCCGGAGCATCCATAACGTCGGAGCGTTCTTTCGCACCGCGGACTGTGCCGGGGTTGAAAAAGTCTTTCTCTGCGGCTGGACCGCCGCGCCGCCGAGGCAGGAGATCACCAAGGTGGCGCTGGGGGCCGAGGAAGAGGTGCCCTGGGAGCGGATCAAGGACCCGGTCGAAGCGGCAAGAAAAATTAAAGCGGAAGGCTACCGGCTGGTTGCCATTGAGCAGACGACAAAAAGCCGCGACCTGTACCGGCGGCGATTGCCGATGCCCTGCTGCCTGGTTTTTGGAAACGAAGTGACCGGAATTTCCGAGGAGCTGCTGGCCGAGTGTGATGAGGCGGTGGAAGTGCCCATGCACGGCAGCAAGGAATCGCTCAACGTCTCGGTGTGCGCCGGGGCGGTGTTGTTCGAAGTCCGGCGGCAGTATCAGAACTCGAAGGCCGCCGATGCCTCTTCGAGAAGTAAAAACAAATGACCTTTTTTAACCGCGGAGGGCGCAGAGGACGCTGAGTTGGTAATGAGTATTCCCACCCCAAGGGGTGGGCCACCCGGCACGTGCCTGATTTTTTCTCGGTGTTTCTCCGCAGGCTCTGCGGTCATTATTTGTAGTCTTATTAAGGAGTATTCCGCACCAGCGTCAGAACGGCCATCTCGGGGGGGCAGGCGATCCGTAGCGGAAGCAGTGTCGCCCCCACGCCGCGCGTTGTGAAGACTTTTCCCGCGGGTTCGCTCCGCAATCCCTCCCGGTACTTGGCATAAAGATTCGGCAGGAACGGAGCGCCGATGAGGGGAAAAAGAAACTGCCCTCCATGGGTGTGTCCGGCAATAACAAGATCGGCCTGATGGCCGTCCATGTATTCGGCGATGTCGGGATTGTGCGACAGGAGAATGCGGAGTTGACTTGCCTCGGAGCCCTCGAAGGCGAGATCGAGGTCGGGATCGTCCTCCTCCAGATCGGCCACGCCGGCCAGAAGGAGGGTCGCTTCACCCCGCCGAAGGGTGACATTTCGATTCCTAAGTACTTGTATTCCAGCGTGTTCAAGAGCCTCGCGAACCTGTTCGGCTCCCTCCCGGTGATCGTGGTTGCCCAAAACGGCATAAATACCCTGATCCGCCCGGAGTGTGGTGAGCGCCTGGATACAGGCTGGAAGGTATTTTGTGGAATTGAGGATGAAGTCGCCGGTTAAGACCACGAGGTCGGGTTTCTGCGCGTTGGCCAGATCGACGAGACGGTAAAGGTCCTTTTCCAGGGTGTAGGGACCGTGATGGATGTCCGAGATTTGAACGATTCGAAATCCCTCGAAAGCCTCCGGGAGATCCGTGATAGGAATCTTAAACCGATTCAATTCAATGGGATGCCTGCGTTCGAAGAGCCGATAGCGGCCGCCGAGTCGCCCAACAATGAAGATCAGCGTTTTTTCCAGCGCCTTTCGGATCGGCCCGCGCCGGACGTATTTCGAGTTATCGACTTTCACCGTGGATGAGGATTGTACAGACAACCGCAGGAGCGTCAAGATGCCGATATCCGTCTCTTGCGGGCGGTAGGCGGCGGCGTATGAAGAAGAGGGGGCATGAGCTGCATCCCATGGAGGTGGAGTGAGAATTCGGACGCCCAAACGACAGGGCGATTTCGGGGCCACAGATTGTGCCTGTTTTAGGGGGCTTCCCCCATATTTTGTGTCCCTAAGCGAAGTAAAAAAGGGTCGGAAAAAAGGTTAAAAAATCCTTGACACTGAAGGTTCCGAGTGGTAGTGTCCCCTGCTTCGCGATTCTGGGTAAGGGATTGTCTTTGATCGGTTTAGTTTAAGGATGATCCCAGGGGATGCCTGCCCCGAGCGAGACATTGTCGGAACGGGCATTCTTTTTTTGTGTCAATTTGTTAGAACGAGAAAGTGGGGAGCGCAAGGTGCCGACGATCAATCAGTTGGTCCGAAAAGGGCGAAAGACCAGGACAAAAAAGAATAAGGTTCCCGCGCTGAAGGCCTGTCCCCAGCGTCGCGGAGTTTGCACCCGGGTATGGACGATGACGCCGAAGAAGCCCAACTCGGCGTTGCGGAAGGTGGCTCGGGTCCGGTTGACCAACGGGATCGAAGTCAACGCGTATATCCCGGGCGAAGGGCACAACCTGCAGGAGCACTCGATTGTGCTGGTGCGGGGAGGCCGGGTGAAGGATCTGCCCAGTGTGCGCTACCACATCGTGCGAGGTGTTTTGGACACGGTGGGCGTCGATAACCGTCGTCAGGGGCGCTCAAAGTACGGCTCGAAGCGGCCGAAGCAGGCAGCGACGGGCGCTTAAGATAGGAAAATCAGCAAGTTAAGGTTGAGTTGAAATGGCGCGAAAAAGACAAGCAACGCCTCGGGGGGTTCTTCCCGATCCGGTCTATAACAGCAAGCTGGTCACCAAGTTCGTCAACGGCCTGATGCTGAAGGGTAAGAGAAGCGTCGCGGAAGGCATCTTTTACGGGGCGATGCAGGAGATCCAGGAGAAGACCGGCCAGGACCCGTTGACGGTGTTTAAAAAGGCGATGGATAACGTGAAGCCGGTCCTGGAGGTTCGCTCGCGGCGGGTTGGCGGCGCCACCTATCAGGTGCCGGTTGAAGTTCGCACGACGCGTCAGCAGTCCCTGTCCATCCGGTGGCTGATTCAGTATTCGCGGTCGCGCAAGAGCGAGCGGTTAATGAAACTGAAGCTGGCTCACGAGTTGATGGACGCGGCGAACCAGCAAGGTGAGTCGATCAAGAAACGGGAAGACACCCACCGGATGGCCGAAGCCAATAAGGCCTTTGCCCACTATCGGTGGTAACGAAAACGAAAGATTGAGAGATCGGGTGGCTTCAGCGGCCCGATCTTTTTGCGGAAAGGAGCGAAACAACAACCGGAGAAAGGAAATCCAGGTCGCAGCCTCCCCTCGGTGCTCAGAGCACGGGTGGCGAGGATTAAGCCGAGGACACGAAACCGGATTTCTTTCAACAGGTTGTTTAGGTTCGCTGGCCGCCAGAATCACGAAGCGGGAAGGTTGAGACGCGAAACGCGCTCGCCGCCCGCCGAGAGTGGATCAACTGGCGGTTTTGTATGCCCGGAGTTCGAGAAAGAAATACAATTGAGCAATGCGTACGAAAATTATGACGCCCATCGATAAAGCACTGGCCCGGACCCGAAACATCGGGATTATGGCTCATATTGACGCTGGGAAGACGACGTCGACCGAGCGGATTCTGTTCTATACGGGCCGGACGCATCGGATGGGCGAGGTCCACGACGGCGACACGGAAATGGACTGGATGGTTCAGGAACGCGAGCGGGGGATCACGATCACCTCGGCGGCGACGTACTGCGAGTGGCACGACCATCATATCAACATTATTGATACCCCGGGTCACGTGGATTTCACCGTGGAGGTCGAGCGGTGCCTGAGAGTGCTCGACGGGGCCGTGGCGCTGTTTTGCGGTGTGGGAGGCGTGGAACCGCAGAGCGAGACGGTTTGGCATCAAGCCGATAAGTACCGGGTTCCGCGGGTGGCGTTTGTGAACAAAATGGACCGGATCGGAGCGGATTTCGATCGGGCCCTGAAGATGATGAAAGAGAAGTTGCACGCGGACGTGTTGCCGGTGCAATTGCCGATTGGATGTGAAGAGAATTTCAACGGCGTGGTCGATTTGGTCACAAATGAGGCGGTGATTTGGAGCGAGCTGGACCTGGGCGTGACGGTCAGTCGCGTCCCGATTCCGGAGGAGCTGGTCGAGGTGGCGGCCAAGACCCGCGACGCGATGCTCGAACGCCTGGCCCTGGTCGACGACGCGTTGGCTGAAAAGTATTTAAGCGGCGAATATATCGAAGTGGGCGAGATCAAGGCGGCGATTCGCAAGGCCACGATCGGGCACGGCGTGATTCCCGTGCTTTGCGGCGCTGCGTTCCGATACAAAGGGATTCAGTTGTTGCTTGACGCCGTGGTGGATTATTTGCCCTCGCCGCTGGATAAACCGCCGATCCTGGGGCACCTGCCGGACGATTCCACGAAAATCGTGGAGAGGCATCCGGACAAGAATGAACCTTTTTCCGCGCTTGCTTTTAAGATTGTGAGCGATCCCCACGGGAAATTGACCTATTTTCGCGTCTATTCCGGCCGGGCCGAAGCCGGGCAAACGGTATACAACGCGATCACGGGCAAGGCCGAACGCCTTGGCCGTATTTTGCGAATGCACGCGAACAAGCGCGAGGATCTCAAGCAGATCGGGCCGGGAGAAATCGCCGCCGCGGTGGGACTGAACTCCACGTCGACGGGCGATACGCTCTGCACCAAGAATGCGCCGGTCGTGCTCGAGGCCCTGGAATTTCCCGAACCGGTGATCTCGGTGGCGATCGAGCCGAAAACCCAGGCCGATCAGGATAAGCTGACGCTGAGTTTGGCTAAGCTGACTGAAGAAGATCCGACTTTCAAGGTTTCCACCAACGCGGAAACCGGCCAAACGCTGATCTCGGGCATGGGCGAGCTTCACCTGGAGATTCTCGTGGATCGCCTGCTGCGGGAATTCAAAGTCGGCGCCAACGTGGGCAAGCCCCAGGTGGCGTACCGCGAGACGATCCAGCGGCCGGCCGAGGGCGAAGGCGAGTTCATTCGGCAGACCGGCGGGCGCGGTCAGTACGGGCACGTGAAAATCCTGTTGGAGCCGCTGCCTCGCGGTGCCGGATTCGAGTTTGAAAGCCAGGTTTCCGCTGAAATGATTCCGAAGGAATACATTGCGCCGGTGGAGCGGGGAATCCTGGACGCCATGCAAAGCGGGGTGTTGGCCGGCTATCCCACGGTGGACGTGAAGGCCACCTTGCTGGGCGGAAGCTACCACACGGTGGATTCAAGCGAAATAGCGTTCTCGATCGCCGCTTCCATGGGATTTCGAGACACGGTGGAGCGGGCCGGGGCGGTGTTGCTGGAACCGGTCATGGATCTGGAAGTGGTGGTTCCCGGCGAGTATATGGGCGAAGTCATCGGAAATTTGAACAGTCGGCGGGGCCAAGTCAAGGGCATCGAGCAACGGCGGGATCTTCAGGTCATTCACTCGGAGGTTCCTTTGGCGGAAATGTTCGGATACGCGACGACGTTGCGTTCACTGACGCAGGGGCGGGGGCATCATACGATGCAGTTGTCCCATTACGGTGAAGTGCCGCCGGAGTTGAGCGATACGTTGTTGAGGCGAATCCGAGGCTATTAAAGACGGTGGACGAAGCAGCGCCGAGTTTCCTGGAAAGCCTGAAACTCGAGCGATAGGAAAAAGGCAAGAATCAGAGTTTTCGTACCTCGAATCGAATAGGGACTAGAAAGAAAGGGGACGAAGCCAAAATGGCGAAGGTAAAATTTGAGCGGACGAAGCCGCATGTGAATGTCGGGACGATCGGGCACATTGACCACGGGAAGACGACGTTAACGGCGGCGGTGACGAAAGTGTTGGGGATGTCGG
>Ga0272444_10005773_pt1 | contig 10672 bp, 11 predicted proteins | sample SSMForm13_FD_201033 | JGI IMG/M metagenome (GOLD analysis project Ga0272444, IMG submission 201033) | Marine sediment archaeal communities from Little Sippewissett salt marsh, Falmouth, MA, United States - SSM-Form-13 | ecosystem: Environmental > Aquatic > Marine > Wetlands > Sediment ...
CCGCCAACCGCGGCGAGTTCATTCGGAGCGGGCTGTGGAAGTGGTCCCGTCATCCGAACTACTTCGGCGAGATCGTCCTGTGGATCGGCATCGCAGTGATCGCGGCGCCGGTTCTGCGCGGGTGGCAGTGGGCAACGCTGATCTCCCCCATCTTCGTGGCTCTCCTGATCACACGGATCAGCGGCATCCCAATGCTCGAGAAGCGAGCCGACGAAAAGTGGGGAAGTCGAGCGGACTACGAAGCATACAAGCGCGCGACATCCGTCCTGATTCCGCGCCCGCCCCGGCGAGCGGATCCGTAGCCAGGAGAACACGACATGGACCATCCGAAGCCGAGAGTCGTCTTCAGCCGGTGCCTTGGGTTCGAGCACTGCCGCTACAACGGGAACATCATCCAGGAACCGGCGGTCGAGCATCTGAAGCCCTTCGTCGAAATCGAAACCATCTGTCCTGAAGTGGAAATCGGCCTCGGGATTCCGCGAGACCCCATTCGACTGGTCGGAGACCCGGACGCCCCGAGACTGGTTCAGCCCACAACCGGGCTCGATGTTACGGACAAGATGAGCCGTTTCGCGGACGAGCGCCTTGGGGTCCTCGAATCTCCAGATGGATTCATCTTGAAGTTCGGTTCGCCTTCTTGCGGACCTCGTGAGGTCAAGTGCTACGTGAACGAGAAGAAGGGCGCAGCGTCGACCAAGACACACGGAATGTTCGGCGGTGCCGTTGCCGAGCGATTCCCCGACGCCGTTGTCGAGGACGAGGGCCGTCTCAAGAACTTCGATATCCGCCAGCGCTTTCTGACTCGGCTGTTCACGAAGACTCGCTTCCAGGAGCTTCGCAAAGCTCCGTCGATGAAGGGGCTCATTGCGTTCCACGCCGAGCATAAGCTCCTCCTCATGGCATACAACCAGACGAAGATGCGCGCTCTTGGGCGCATTGTCGCGAATCCGGAGAGACAGCCGATCGATGTGCTGATGGGAGTCTATGCCGAAGGGCTTCGAGAAGCACTGGCCAAGGCGCCACGGCGCGTCTCCGCGATCAACGTGCTGATGCACGCGCTGGGCTACGTCTCCGATTCGCTCTCGCCGGCGGAGAAGGCGTTCTTCCTCGACGGCCTCGAGCAGTATCGGAATGGCCACGTTCCGCTCTCTGTGCCGACGAGCTTGATGCGCTCCTGGATTATTCGCTTTGACGTCAGCTACCTCGCCGATCAAGTCTACTTCGAGCCCTATCCGCAATATCTCGTGGAGGTACTCGACTCCGGGAAGGGAAGGAAGCTCTAGCGATCGCGAGCTAGAGTCTCCGGCTGTCGTAGGCCCAATGAAGGAGCGCTTGGCGCTGGCGCGGACGGCAGGAGAGATCATCGGGAATGCAGTTCTTCCTGATCTGCGCGATGTGGCGCGTCATCGCTTTCCACCGCTTGATCTGACGTGCATCGTCCTCCATGCGCCGGCCCATGTAGTAGCGGCAATACCACTGGAACCAGCCTCGCGGATCGTCCGGGTGGATCCACCCCTTCTCGCGCCAGTACGCAAGGGACTTCGAGGCGTTGACGCCAAAGAAGTTGAGCGAAGAATCGCGGCGATCGGGTGAGAGCTTCGCGCCCGTGTACCAGCCCTCCGGGAACTCGCCGCGACAGTCGGTCATGTACTTGCCGCCAAACACGCCAAGTGCAAGCATTTCCGCCGGCGTGAGTTCGGGCCGAAACTCCGGATGGAAGCGCTCGCCAATGGGCTCCGTGAGATGGTAGCTGTATCCATGCTGCATTCGGTCATGGACGACGATCTCTCTCGGTCTGGCATGCTCGGCACTCGGCATGGTCTCAGCCTACGGCGAATCGACCCGCAGGACCAGTTGCCACTCTCCAATCACGCGCTGCCTGAAAGCGACCCTACGCCAAGGAATCGACGAACCGGACCACGAGATTGAGTTAGAGCTTCTCATGCTTCCACGGCTCACCCGTGTGCTCCAAGTAGAACGGATACGCCGTCGTGACGATCACGAGGTCGCAGCTTCGGTGCCAGGTCTATGTTTCTGCGCCCCGCCCCAAGAGCGTCATGCGTGCGTATGCCTACAACGGAAGCTTCGCCCGCCGCTATTCGGTGTCCTTCCCACCGAGCACTCGGATCTGTTCTTCGATTCCCGAAAGAGCTTCCGTCAATTGATCAGCTTGATTCTTCAGAGCGAGCAGTTGGGTTTCCTTGTCTACCGATACCGGTCCATACCACCCAGCCATCGGAGCACCCGGGTAAACCGGAGGCGCATAGCCGTATCCGGCGCCGTAGCGTCTCCAGCCTCGCCCCATACCGCGACCCCATCCTGCTCCTCGTCCAAATCCGTACCCTGCGCCGCGCCCGCCCCAGGAACTGGCGTATCCAGGGGCCGCATACCCTGCGCAAAACCCAGCTGCTCGCCCCGTCATCGGACCCATTCCTCCGGGCCCTGTTCCGTCTCCTCTAGGCATGTTGCTCCTCCCTCACGCGTGTCGCTTCAAGCACCCACTGGCTCACGCCTGCTATCGCTTCCGTCGACCGGCGCGGCGGCCACCGCGCCGGCCACTGGCTTGCCCCATTCCAACGCCTGTACCGAGACCTCTTCCCACCGTCCCAGACTGTGACGTACCCCGGCTGGGGCGCTGGAAAAGACGTCGAATCCCGCTTCCGATACATGAACCTAACCCGCGGCCCGTCAACGGTCCTTGTCCCGCTGGGCCGGTCCCATCTCCTCTTGGCATGATTCACCTCGCTTCAGAGACGTCGACAGCTCATAGTTAGCATATGCACACTATCACTTCGGAGGTCGAGTGTCAACCTGCCGACACACGCGCATGAATCCAAAGGTGCGGAGCTGTCTTTCTCCACCGCGGGATCCGGCCGGCTCAGGCACCAGCCTTGTTGCTCCCACAGCAAGGACTCAACGAACCACCCGACGAGTTCGAAGCTCGCCTTCTCGTGCTTCCATGACTCGCCGGTGTTCCAGCCAGAAGGGATAGGCCGTCGTGGCGATCACGAGATCGTAGGTTCGGGGCCAAGTCCTGTCATCTGACGTCTGCCGTCTCACGCCTCTAGCTGCGTGCCGCTGAATCCCCATCGCGTCCAGCTTCGCAGGATGTCAAGACGCAAGATCTGACGGCAAGACTGATCGCCTCTATTCCTACGGCAGGGACTCGATGAATCGGCCCGCAAGATGGAAGCACGCCTTCTCGCGCGTCCGTGACTTGCCGCTGTTCTCCTGCCCGAAGGTGACTGTGGAGAAGGCGAGGGTACCGTCGCTCTGGACGGAGGCAAGATCCCACGTAGCCGATCCGCTGTCTCATCTGGACGATGCACATCTCAAGAGGGAAGATCGCTGCGGTGAACCGGAGCCCGCGTTCGATGGGAGCGCACGGGATTCTGTACGACCTTCGACAGGGTCAGCATCATGTACGCAAACGTGAAAGCAGGCTCCGGTCACAAAGCGTGAGCGCAGGAGGACGGCGTGGGCGATCCGACAAGCGGGTGCGCGGGGTGGTGTGACACAGTCGCGGCCGTTGGATGGCCCGCTCGGAGGCCGGCTTCTTTGCGTAGCGCATTCTCTGGACACAGCGTATCCCTGGAGCGAGCATCTTGAAGTGGATGTTGGCTCTTCCGGCAATCGGGGCGGTCGCGATCATCATGACGATGACGGGGCGCGGCGGGGGCAACTTCTACATCCCCATTCTTGTGGCGTTTGGCGCACCGATGCATGTGGCAGCGACGAGCGGTCAGTTCATTCTGCTGGTAACCGCGGCCGCGGCCGCCGTCCTGTTTCACAGGCATCGCGCGGTGGATTGGAAACTGGCACTGCTGATCGATCCGCCAACCGACATCATGGCGTTCGTCGGAGGGTACCTCTCTGCGTATGTCGCCGGGACGACGCTGAAGCTGGTCATGGCCGGCCTGCTGGTACTGGCCGGCTTCGCGATGATCCTGAAGGTGAAGGAGCGGCGCATTGAGCCCCGGAGACGGTTCGGCTTCTGGCGGCGCGAGTTCGCTGGCGAGACGTACACGGTGAACTTGTGGCTCGCTCTGCCCATTGCAGCAGCCACTGGGCTGGTGGCCGGAGCCGTAGGCATTTCGGGCGGGTCGTTCAAGGTCCCGTTGATGGTCCTCGCATGCGGCGTGCCGATGCGGATTGCCGTCGGAACCTCGTCGCTGATGATCGCCGCGACGGCCGCAATGGGGCTCGCCGGTCATGCGGCTCAAGGGCACTTCGACCCGGGCTGGGCGCTACCGATGGCCTGCGTCGCTGTGCTGGGTGGCCTGGTCGGAAGCAGATTCGCGCTCAAGACCCAGCCGAAGCGCCTCAAGACCCTGTTTGCCACGACGACCCTGGCTGCGGCCGCGTTCATGGCGGCCAACGCCGTGCTCTCGTGAGCAACACACCCCGTCTCGCGGTGGACGCACAGGCTGCAGCGGTGTTGCGGAGGCACGGCGCATTCGCTGAGCGCCAAGCCCGCTCGACTGCGACAGCCCATCCCAGCCAGATGATGTCTTGTGCCTCCTACGGCAAGGAATCGACGAACCGGCCAACGAGATTGAAGCACGCCTTCTCGTGCGTCCATGACTCATCGGTGTGTTCCAGCCAGAAGGGATAGGCCGTTGTGACGATCAACATGTCTAGCGCTTCGAGCAAGACGATCAGCTGCCCCCCATGACCGGCGGCGTAGTCGACATGGTGGTCGCCGATCCTTGCCGACCACCACTGATAGCCGTAGCCGATGTCGCGGAAGTAGCGACCGATCCTACCGGAACTGGGCGCGCCGGAACTGACGCTCGCCGAGTAGGCCCTCAGGGAGTCATCGACCCAGCCGGTCGTGAGGATCCGTCCTCCTTCGTGCTCTCCCCCTTTGAGATAGAGGAGGCCGAACTTGGCCGCGTCACGGGCCGTTAGATGAAGGTCGCCGCAGCCGTTGTTGTGCCCTTCGGCATCCGTGCCCCACTCGCCGGGCTCGATGCCCAGCGGCGCGAACAGGTACTCCTCGGCGAAGGCCTTGAGGCGCATGCCGCTGACTCGATCGACGATGATTCCCAGCCAGTTGGAGGTCAGGTTGCTGTATTGGAATCTCGTGCCAGGGTCCGCGGTCAATGGGAACGCCTCGATGAGCGGAACGTAGTACCCCGACAGGAGCCCCGCCCACAGATCCGCGTGCGTCTCCTCCCACGGATACCCGGCACGCATCTGCAACATCTGCCGGATCGTGACTCCTTCCTTCCTCGGATCCGTGATCTGTCCAGCAACTTCAGGGAAGAAGTCGAGCAGGTTCTGGTCCACGCTCGTCAGGAGCCCTTGCTCGAGCGCGATTCCGACCAGTGCGGATGTGAAGCTCTTGGTTACCGATTGCAGCCGCGCCTTCTGGTCGATCGATCCGTCGTTGAAATACCCCTCGGCAATCAGGCGACCGTTCACGATGACCAGCAGCCCGCGAAGCGTCTCCATCTGCGCCGCGTTGTAGTAGAGCTCGGCCACGAGCGTCGGATCGAGCCCCTCGGCCTCCGGCGTCGAGACCTCCCAGTCTCCCCCGGCGACAGGTGTGTAGACGACAGCCGCGAGATCTTCCGCCGAAGGGGGCAGGCAACCGGACAGAAGGAGGACTCCTGCCACAATGACCAGCCCCGCAGCAATCCACCGCAATCTCTTCATGACTCCAATCCTCCTAAGGCCAACTGAATCGGTGCCGGCGTGAAGACGGACTTCATCTACTCTAGATAATCTTCCGCACCGCCGGGATCCGCCGGAGAGCGGAAGTCAATCCCCAGCAGATGGCGATCCCGCCGACGAAGACGATGGCAAACTTGATGCCTACAGCCATCTGGGCACGAAGCACGGCGTACTGGAGCCAGATGATGACCAGGTAGTGAACCAGATAGATCCCGTAGCTGTTCGCACTCAGGCTGTTCAGGATGCGGACGCTGCGTTGTCCGAAGCGAACGAAGATGGCCGCGAGAGCCATCACCATCAGTGCCATCTCGGCGAGGAAGATGTATCGGACCAGTGGTGATGTCGGGTTCGCCGTGAAGATCCACGTTAGGCCAGCATACGAAGCGGCTCCGGCGAGCACCCACGCCCACCAGGTCTTGGCGATCGGGCCGTCGCTACGCAGCGCGCTCTTCTGCAGCCCCCGGGATCCCAGAGCGACTCCTGCCAGGAAGTAGAGCAGGTACAGGAAGACGCGGCTGATCTGTATCTGGAAGGGTCCGAACCCCTTCCATACGCTCGGACCGAACGCATTCGACATCGGGACGTAGGCAGCGATCGACAGCCCGAACAGCACCAGCACGAAAATCAACGGGTTGTCAAGGAGGAGATTCGACTCGCGATTTGACCGGCTGAACAGCTTGTTGATGAGCCCATACGACAGGGCGACGACGATATCGAACGCCAGCAGCAGCCAGATGAACCATAGCGGTCCGGGCTGAGTGAGACCGCCCTTGACGAAGTTGAGCCAGAACTCGCCGAAGCCTTGGCTGACTCCGTATACGAGCTTGATCTCCAGCATCGTCGGGTAGAAGGCGAGCGGAGTCAGCACGAAGAGTCCGATGACGAACGGGATCCCCAGCCGCTTCAGCCGGCCGAGCAAGAAGCTCGCGACACCCCTGTTCTTCAGGCTCTGCCAGACGAAAAGCCCCGACACGAGGAACAGGAGCGGCATGAAGAACGTGTCGTTCACCAGCGCGATCCGGTCGAAGCCGGCCCACTTGGCCCCATCCACGATCGGGCTGAACGTCGCCATCGGATCCGCCGGATTCAGGAATCCGAACGTCACGTAGGCGAGCACCGTGTGGTGCAGAAGCACAAGCAGAATCCCGAACGATCGCAAGGAATCGAATGCCGCGTTCCGCCCTGCTGCGTAAGGACCAACGGCCCTTCCCATTTCCATACTAGGCATGCCACCCCCAAAGATCCGTCCTCGCCTCAATCGCTGTGTTTCGGCCAGCACCTTCCTCCAGCCAACCTTACCGGGAGGCTCAAGCAGATCCAAACGATAGCCAACGAGAGGCTGCGCCATGAACAGGCCGGCCATTACCACGAACCGGCGACCTCTTCAGAAGGCAGGCGAACCCATAGATCGAAACGGCCGGTGCAGCCGGACACGACCAACGAACGATCGATCATCGCCTTGGCGCTGTCCTGGCCTGTCCGGGAACCGAAGCGCCTCAATCTGCAACTGGAGCGAGAAGGCGTCCTTGTCCCCCCAACGACCGTGTGACGAGCGCAACATCGTTTGGGGATGGGAACACGAATGCAGCGGCTGGTCGTGCCTGAGGTGCACGGTGCCTGGAGCCTATGTCTGCTGACGCACAGAACACGGCGAGATCTCTCTCCCACGGAAGCTTTGCCACCTACAGGCAGAGAAGCCTGGAGAGCTCGTGTGTATCGATTCGTCCTGCATCGGCAACCTCAAGAGCATCGGGAAACTGTGGCAGTTGACGGCGTGCGATGCCGCCAGTTCGTACGCGATGGCGGCGCTCGTTCCGGTGAGCAACGCAACAGAAACTGCATCCTTCCTGCGTGATGTAGCAACTGTGGAGATGGAGAAGGAGGGCTGGGAGCTGCGACCAGTGCTGACGGATGGAGGGAGCGAATTCAACGGCGAGTTCGACCAGATCTATCGAGGGCTCAACGCACGCCACTCTCGGACGCAGCCGAGACATCCGTGGACTCATGCGTTTGGCCGACAGGCTCCAAGGGGCAATCCTTCATGCGCACTAGCAGCTCGGCTTTCGACGACGCCGCTTCCATAGGCAATTCCAGCTACAGATATCACTGGACGCCTTCCTGCACTTCTGCAACTGCGAGCGCCCACGCCCGGGCTACCGAACCAAGGGACGAACACCCTCTGAGACCTTCAAGCGCCTCCGCTGTGTACTCGCCAGACTGCTGACGCCCTTCGACCTGCCGGCAGTACGCTCGGTTGCCGAATCCCTTGTTCTCGACGACCCAGACCCACATCGATGGCGTAATCGTCCCGGCCATCGGGCCCACGGCACGGTGATGGTGGTTCGGCTCCAAGCGAATCTCGCCACGCTCCAGCATCCGAGCGGCATCCTCCGAGCCATCGGCCCAGCCTTCAAACACGACCATCCCGGCACACGCGCCTCGTTGGGCGCCACTCATCTTCTGCCACGTCACCGGAGGGCCGGAATGCAGAATCGTTCGGTCCGGCAGATCCGGTATCGCATCACCGGCGGGGGCAACGTCAACCAGAACAGGATCACCGGAGGTCATGCGTCGGAGGAATTCCTCGTTGGCCTCTTGAATCTTACGCTTGACGTCAGCAGACACGCGCAACCTCCTTCTGGCGTTTGGACCACGTGCTCGCTTGCCCGCGGTCTGCGGCTACGCAAAGACCGAAGCACGAGTCTTTCAGGATCCGTGTGACGCAGAGGCATGCACATCGCACACCGGCCAACATGTCCCACCCGGAAGAGTGACCGATCTCGGCGACCCGCTCCGCAAGCTGCGCAAGTCGCTCCTCGGACAAGCCACCCAATGCCGCGCTCAGCAAATCGCTCAGCGAGGCGGCCGCTTCCCCGTGTGCGTGATCGGAAAGCACCGCGAAACTGATCTTGTTCGTGAGCGGCTTGACGCAGTGCAACCACGCATCGACGGACCGCCAATCGACGCCGAGTCGCCCTCGAAGTCCTGAATCCAGTGCACGAAGCGCCAACAGGAACGCTCCCAACAGGTCATCTCCGGACGGCGTGAGCCCCTCCCCGAGGCCGACCAGGCCGGTTGCTCGGCGAAGCCATCCTGAAAGGCACCGCCCCGATGACACTTGAGACAGGGATGCGAGAACGGGGGCGGCATCCGCCGCCACCCCCTTGGTCATCTCCTCCTGAGAGTCGGCTGCAGTGTCCGCCAAGGAAGGGAACACAATGCGTGCGAGGCTCCCTCTCGGACTGGCCTTCCGTGCAGTTCGCTCGATGGCGTCGAGAATCCGATGCGGGGACCCAGCGGCCCGAACTCCATCCCGCAACGATGACTGGCACTGCCAGACAGCGGCATCGTGGAACCGGATGTGAAGCTCGCTTCCGATCTGCAGCCATCCGGCTTCGACAACGCACTCGATCCCGGAGGGGAAGCGTCCTGGCGGCTCGCCATCCAGCATGATGGCACGCGAGTGAAGCGCCCGTGGCTCTACCGAGATCCACAGTAGTTCTTCTGCATCGCTCTCGATGTAGATCGCACCGCTGACCGACGCAAGAACGCGCCACCGCTGATCCGACTCGCGCAGCGCAACGTCGGCCCTCGCGCCAATCTGAGTTGCATCCCGCCTATCCATCATTGACCCGCCCTACCTGATAGGTCCACTTCTAGAGCAAGTCTAATGCTCCTCAGGTTGCTCCGGCAAGAACTGGTCTCAGAGCCCGCGTCTCAGGTGCTGGAGGCATGTATTCAAGGCTACTGTGCGGCCTGATCGTGTTGTACTCACGACGCCAGTCCTCGATCAGCACCTTCGCCTCCTCCAGCGTGTAGAAGATCTCCCGGTTGAGCAGCTCGTCTCGAAGCTTGCCGTTGAAGCTCTCGCAGTACCCGTTCTCCCACGGACTGCCAGGCTCGATGAACAGCGGTCCGACATCGAAGCGATCGAGCCACTCCCGCACTGCCTTGGCACAGAACTCCGGTCCGTTGTCTGAGCGGATGTGCTCCGGCACTCCGTTGGTGAGAAACAGCTCGGACAGTGTCTCGATGACATCAGCGGACTTCAGCTTCCGATCGACCACGATCGCCAGGCACTCCCGTGTGTACTCGTCAATCACCGTGAGCATGCGGAATGCTCGTCCGTCGTGCGTTCGATCCATGACGAAGTCGTAGGCCCAGACATGGTTGGGATGCAGAGGCCTCAGTCGTACACACGAACCATCGTTGGCCCACAGCCTTCCTCGTTTCGGTTGCTTCTGGGGCACTCGCAGCCCCTCCCGTCGCCAGATCCGCTCCACCCGCTTGTGGTTCACGTCCCAGCCAGCATGTCGCAAGAGCGCCGTGATCCGTCGGTAGCCGTAGCGGCCGAACTGGCTCGCCAGCTGGATGATGGTTGCGGTCAAGGCATCCTCGTCCTCGCGTAACTGTGCTTGATACCGCTGCACCGATCGATGCCGATCGAGGACCTGACACGCTCGACGCTCAGACACACCAAGACGTCTACCCACAGCATGAACTCAAGAGCGACGACGTTCGAGGCTCAGAAGTTTCCCTTCGCTGCTTCCTGGAGAATCATCTTGTCCAACGTGAGATCGCTCACGGCCTTCCGAAGCCGTGAATTCTCCTTCTCCAGGTCCTTGAGTCGCTGCATCTGGTTGACCTTCATGCCGCCGTACTGCTTCCTCCAGCGGTAGTAGGTCACCTCGTGGATGCCGAGTTCCTTGACCACTTCAGGGACCTTCATCCCTTGTGCCAACAGGATCTCAGCCTCTCGTAGCTTGGCGATGATCTCCTCGGGTCGGTAGTGCCTTCTCGCCACTTCTGCCTCCCTTCCACTGATCCAGATCCTAGCTCTGCTTCTGGGCCGATTTAAGGAGGTCAGGTCACGCACGTCGTTGGACTCACTGTGGTGATTGCGGCTCATGGGCGCACAAGCGCCGGATGGAATCGACGATTCGCCGCAGACTATCGGCGTGTGTTCCGCGCCAGTAGAGCTTGTGGCATGAGC
>Ga0272444_10005774_pt1 | contig 10671 bp, 7 predicted proteins | sample SSMForm13_FD_201033 | JGI IMG/M metagenome (GOLD analysis project Ga0272444, IMG submission 201033) | Marine sediment archaeal communities from Little Sippewissett salt marsh, Falmouth, MA, United States - SSM-Form-13 | ecosystem: Environmental > Aquatic > Marine > Wetlands > Sediment ...
CCTATGAGTTGTCGTAAGCTTGCGCACCTGGCTCAAGGGTCAGCGATACGATCGCGTCACGACTGCTGGGGGTGGACCGCGAGGTCTTTTCAACCCCGTGCCGGGTGCCAAGATTCCGATCGGTCTTCGAGGCCGGTCGAACGGTTGTTTCGGTGGCTATGGCGGAGGGGTCACACCTGTAACCATTTCGAACACAGAAGTTAAGCCCTCCAGCGCCGATGGTACTGCTTGGGAGACCTTGCGGGAGAGTAGGACGCCGCCGGAACGTACGGACCCCCTTCGCTCATGAGCGAGGGGGGTTCTTCATTGGTGCGCGTGGCGGCCGGCGCCCGCCGTGCTCGCGCGCTCCGGTGTCTCGGCCGGCCGCTTGACGTCCTCCCCGACGGCCTGCTACGCTCATTCCGCTTGGCTCAGCCGGCCGCGTTGCGGCTTCGTACTCGCTATCCGGCGCTTCTCTTCAAGGGGGAGTTGATGAAACGTCCCGAGGCATGTCACTTCGCTCCCGCGGTGATCGCTGGGATTGTCGCCCTGTGTCTGCTGTGCGGATGCGCGCCGAAGGGGGGAGCGACTCCTCCGACAGCTCGGCCCGGGTTGCCCGGCTGGGTGCGGGTCGTCCCGAGAACGGAGGGCGGCAAGGCGTTCTATGTGGGAGGTTGCTCCGCCGCGACTTCGGTGGAGGCAGGTATCACGTTGGCAGAGGGGGACGCGCTCTCGCAGATCGAGAACGAGGCGCGGGCGCACTTCCGCGAGATCATCATGACTGCCGGACGCGGGTCCGACATCGAGGTGTCCTCGACGGACCGCGCGATGCTCTGGGGAAGGGGAGGTGACCTTCTTTCGGAGAGCCTCATAGAGTCGGCAACCCGCGAGCAGGTTCATTACGAGGAGTGCGGGGGCGCTGGGACGGGAGCCGTCTGCCAGATCTTCGTGCTCTTGACGGTCGACCTGGAGCATTGGGACGCTTCGGTCCTGCGTGGGCTGGAGCAAATCGGCGCCAGGGCGCGCGAGGAGAAGAAGCCCGGGGCCTCGCAGCTCGCGGAGTTCGCCGCCAGGTTCTACCAGAGGAAAGCGCCGGCGCAACCCTAGCACCCGTTCCCTCGCGTGCCGCTTCACCGTCACCCCGGAAGGGGATCTGCCGGTCATGTTGCACTCCGACTTCGTTCACATCCACAACCACACCGAGTACAGCCTTCTCGACGGGGCCTCGCGCGTCGACCGCCTGATCGAGAGGGCGCTCGAGCTTCGAATGCCCGCCCTGGCGATCACCGATCACGGCAGCATGTTCGGGGCCATAGAGTTCTACTCGCTCGCCATGAGCAAGGGCATCAAGCCGATCATCGGCATGGAGGCGTACGTCGATCCGATCGCGCATGACGGCAAGCCGGCCGGCGGTGGGTGGGGCGGCTACAACCACCTTCTTCTGCTCGCGAAGAATCTCGAAGGCTATCGCAACCTGATGCGCCTTTCGACCATCGGGTACCTGGAGGGATTCTACTACCGGCCGCGGATCGACAAGGCACTGCTCAGGGATCACAGCGACGGTCTGATTGCGACGACGGCGTGCCTGAGAGGCGAGCCGGCCCAGCACGTTCTGTCCGGCAACATGGACGCCGCGCGCGAGTCGATCATCGGGCTCGCCGAGATCTTCGGCGAGGAGAATCTGTATCTCGAGATCCACAACCACGGCGTACCCGAGGAGGCTACGATCCGCAAGGCCTACGCCGCCCTCAGCAAGGAGCTCGGCGTTTCCCTGGTCGCTGCCAACGACTGCCACTACATAGAAAGGGGCCACGCGGCCGCACACGATGTGCTCCTCTGCATCGGGACGGGCAAGGAGATCGACGACCCGAATCGGATGCGCATGCCGAACGACGAGTTCTATGTCAAGTCGCCGGACGAAATGAAGGAGCTCTTCGCCGAGTACCCGGAGGCGTACGCAAACACGGTCACAATCGCCGAGCGCTGCAACCTCTCTCTCGAGTTCGGCGCCGTGCACGTGCCTCTCTTCCCTCTGCCCGAGGGCTACAGATCCACCGGGGACTACCTGGCGTCTCTGGCCCGCACGGGGCTGTCCGAACGCTACGAGACGATCACTCCCGAGATCGAGGAACGGCTCGCCACCGAGCTGGATCTGATCGAACAGATGGGATTCTCCGGCTACTTCCTGATCGTCAACGACTTCATCAGGGAGGCCAAACGGCGCGGGATTCCCGTCGGTCCTGGTCGCGGCTCCGCGGCGGCGAGCATCGTCAGCTACGCCCTCGGGATCACCCAGCTGGACCCTCTCGAGTTCGGGTTGCTGTTCGAGCGGTTTCTCAACCCGGCGCGGCAGAGCATGCCCGACTTCGACATCGACTTCTGCTACGAGCGTCGGGACGAGATCATCGATTACGTGACCGAGAAGTACGGGCGCGAGTCGGTTGCGCAGGTCATCACGTTCGGCACCATGCAGGCGCGCGCGGCCGTGCGCGACGTCGGGCGGGTCCTCAAGTTCCCGTACTCGGAAGTCGACCGCATCGCCAAGATGATCCCGCGCGAGCTCAACATCACCCTGGACGACGCCCTCGGGCGGGTGGCCGAGCTCCGGGAGCTCAGGGACTCCGACGAGCGCTACGCGAAGCTCATTGAGTACGCAAAAGCTCTCGAGGGGTTGTCGCGCCATGCGTCGGTACACGCGGCGGGTGTGATCATTGCGCCGGGTAAGATTGACGAATGGACGCCGCTCTACAGGACCGGCAGATCCGAGATCACGACGCAGTACCACATGAAATCACTGGCCAGGATCGGTCTCCTCAAGTTCGACTTCCTGGGCCTGAGGACCCTGACGGTGATTGCCGATGCCCTTCGCATGATAAATGACAACCACGGTGTCGATATGAAGCCGGGCGACATCCCACTCGATGACGATGAGACGTACGAGCTCCTCGGTACGGGGCACACCGCCGGTGTGTTCCAGCTCGAGTCGTCCGGAATGCGCGACCTGCTCCGCAAGATGAGACCGGAGAAGATCGAGGACATCATCGCCGTCAACGCCCTCTTCCGTCCGGGTCCCCTGGGATCAGGAATGGTCGACGACTACGTTCAGCGGAAGCACGGGCGGCAGAAGGTGAAGTATCTCCACGAGCGCCTGGAACCGGTGCTGAGCGAGACCTACGGTGTGATCGCGTATCAGGAACAGGTCATGAAGGTCTCGAGCGAACTCGCGGGATTCAGCATGAGTCAGGCCGACATCCTGTTGAACGCTATGCGCAAGAAGGTCGTTGAACAGATGGATCGCCAGCGGGGCGACTTCATCCAGGGGTGTGTGGGCAACGGGATTCCGAAAAAGACGGCCGGCGCCGTCTTCGATCAGATGGCGCACTTCGCCGGCTACGGCTTCAACAAGGCACACAGCGCCTCCTACGCGGTTCTGGCCGTCCGCACGGCGTATCTCAAGTCTCACTACCCCGCCGAGTTCATGGCAGCCACGTTGACCAGCGAGATGGACAACTCGGATCGCGTCGTTCTGCTCATCAACGAGTGCAGAAGAATGGGCATCCGGGTGCTGCCCCCGAGCATCAACGAGGGACACGTCGAGTTCCGGGCTTCTCCGCGCGGGGACATACAGTTCGGGCTCGGAGCGGTCAAGAACGTTGGGCGGGGCGCGATCCAGTCGATCGTCACCGCCCGAAGGGAGCACGGCGTCTTCGAGGACATCTTCGACGTGACGGCCAGGGTCGATCTCCGTGCCGTAAATCGGAGAGTCCTCGAGAGCCTGATCGCCGCCGGGGCGATGGACGAGCTCCGGGGGCATCGCGCGCAGCAGATGAAGGCCGTTCCCGCGGCTTTCGATCTGGGGCAACGCATCCATCGCGAAAGGGACTCGGGGCAGGTTCAGCTCTTCGGCGGGCTCGACGGGGAGAGCGGCGGGCAGCTCCGGCCGCGGAGGCTACCGGAGTCCGAGCCGTGGACGGACAGCGTGTCGCTCGCGAAGGAGAAAGAAGTCCTGGGGTTCTACGTCTCCGGACATCCGCTGGCGCGCTACGAGCGGGAGCTTCGGGAGTTCGCGACGGCATCGATCGACGATCTCCGGGAGATGGACGACGGAGAGGAAGTGAGGCTCGGGGGCATCATCACTCAGGTGAAGACGACCGTCGATCGGAAGGGTGACCGGATGGCGTTCGTCACCATCGAGGATTTCTCGGGTCGCGTGGAGGTTGTGGTCTTCTCGAGCTGCTACTCGCGCCGCCACGACGAGATCAGGCGGGACGCCGGCGTCATCATCGAGGGAAAGGTATCGACGCGCGAGGAGCAGGAGCCGAAGATCCTCGCCAGCGACATCGTGCCGCTGGCCGGAGCGCTCCAGCGCTTCGTCGAACGCGTCGTGATCACGCTCTCGACGGCGGGTCTCGAGGAGGAGATGCTGGAAGAGCTGAAGGAGTTTCTGAGAACCCACCCGGGGCGGTGCCCGGTCGATCTTGTCCTCAAGTCCGCCTCAGGTGAGACGGTCACCGTGGAGACATCGGGCATCCGTGTCGAGCCGTCGCGGCGCTTTGTCGACGGGCTGGAGGAGATGGCCGGGGAGGTGAACGTGGGTCTTGTGGGCTCCATCAGGGGCGCGGCGGTACCCGAGCCGGCTTTCTAATTGACAGTCTGGTGGGCAGTTGCTATATTTCCATATTCAGACTAGGGGTTTGTCCCACACCCTGGAGGGCCGTGCAGATGTGGAAGGTTCTACTGCGATCGGTCCTTCTCGCGGTCCTGACGCTCGCGCCGGGTTTGGTCGCGGCTCAGGAGGACGAGTTCGTCCAGCTCATCGATGTACCCACGGCCCGCTGCCTCCCGCGCGGGACCTATTCGCTGGGCGTTCGAGTCGTGCCGAACGGGGGGCTGATCGGCGGCATGAGGGTCGGCCTCGCCCCGTATCTTCTTGTGGGGGTCTCTTACGGGGCGCGGAATGTCGTCGGCAGCGGGGAGCCGGAGTGGGATAACTCCGTCGAGTTCGATATCAAGGTCCGCGTTGCGGAGGAGTACGAGATCGTGCCGGCGCTCGCGGTCGGCTTCGATTCGAGGGGATACGGTCGGCAGCTGGAAGACGGAGGGTTCGAGAAGGTCTCTCCGGGCTTCTACGTAGCGGGCACCAAGACGCTCCCGTACTCCCAGCACTGGCATCTTCACTTCGGGCTCTCGAGGACGCTTGACATCGAGAGGACGCGCCCCGACTTCTTCGCCGGTGTGTCGGCCCGCTTCTCACAGGAGTTCTCGACCCTCGTTGAGTACCAGTACACGCAGGATCAGGCGAGAGAGGACGGCTCCGCGACGGGCTTCCTGAACGTCGGGTTCCGATGGGTGTTCGTCGGCCAGGTCGAGATTGACATCTTCTTCCGGAATCTCGCGGGTCCGAGCGGGTCGCCGGATTTGAACAGCAGATCGATAGGGTTCGTCTTCTACGATAGCTTCTGACCCCGAACCGCAGAGGCGGAGCCGCAGGCACGTGCGGATCGATGGCGGGTGATGCAGATGGTCGGATGGCTCGAATTCGAGAAGCCGCTGCTTGAGCTGGAGCGCCGGATCGACGAACTCAGGAGCTTCGCCGACGGCCAGAGCCTCGACGTCGCCAAGGAGCTCAAGCGTCTCGAGTCGAAGGCCGAGGAGCTCCGGAAGCAGATCTACGGGAAGCTCTCGCGCTGGCAGATCACACAGATAGCACGGCACCCCCGGCGGCCCTACACGCTCGACTACCTTCGCATGCTTGGAGTTGAATTCCTCGAGCTTCATGGAGACAGGAGGTTCGGAGACGACTCGGCCCTGATCGGGGGGCTGGCGTTCCTGGGGGGGCGGAAGGTCGTGGTCGTCGGGCATCAGAAGGGCCGCGACACAAAGGAGAACATCCGGCGGAACTTCGGCATGGCGCATCCGGAGGGTTACAGGAAGGCCCTCCGCATCATGAGGCTTGGAGCGAAGTTCGGCCGGCCGATCATCACGTTCATCGATACTCCAGGCGCGTATCCCGGCATCGGCGCGGAGGAGCGTGGTCAGGCTGAGGCCATCGCGTTCAACCTGCGTGAGATGTCGCGGCTGCCCGTTCCGATCGTGGTCGTGGTGATCGGTGAGGGGGGAAGCGGCGGCGCGCTCGGTATCGGCGTCGGCGACCGCGTTCTCATGCTCGAGTACTCAATCTACTCCGTGATCTCTCCGGAGGGCTGCGCGTCCATACTGTGGCGCGACGCCGCGAAGGCAAGCGTCGCGGCGGAGGCGATGAAGGTGACGGCGAGGGACCTCAAGGAGCTCGGCGTCATCGACGAGATCATCTCTGAGCCGAGCGGAGGGGCTCACAGAGATCCCGAAGCAGCCGCGCGTGCCGTTGGGGACGCCATCGAAAGGCACCTCTCGGAACTCGAGAGGCTCAGCCCCACGGAAATCGTCGGACGTCGGCTCGACAAGTTCATGTCGATGGGCGACTACAGGGAGGCCTGACCCGGTGACGGTCCTCGCCCACATGGCGGTCGGCGCCGCGGCGGGGTCACTGGTCGGGGGGAGGGGCGCCGCGTTCGGCTTGGGTTTGGCTAGCCACGTGGTGCTCGATCTCATCCCCCACTATGAGTTCACGAAGATCTGGCTCGAAGCCTGCGCGATCGCGCTGCTTTTTGGGGCGATGCTGGCGCTCGGCCTCGGGGCGACGCCCGTCTTCTGGGGTGCTCTGGGCGGCGTCCTGCCCGATGTCGAGAACTTCCTCTGGAGAATGGGCCTGATCCGGGGACGCGACAAATGCTTCCCCGGTCACAATGAGCGGCTGTCGCGGTGGCTGCCGCACGGCCGTTCTCTCGGAGTCCGGCACGCGTGGTGGCAGGTGGCGATCGCAGCAGCCGCTGTGCTCGTTGTTCTCTGGGGAACGTCCCGGATCCGATCAGCTTAGGAGCCGTACGGCGATGAAACTGTCCTCCTTCACCGATAAGAAGTATATCGATCTGCGCGCCCCGGCGGCGGGCAAGACCGACGTGATCGCGTCGATGGTCAAGCTACTAGGCGGCTCCCGTCAGGTGAGAGACGCGGACGCGTTTCTTCAGGATGTTCTGGCCCGCGAGGAACTGGTGACCACGGGGGTCGGATACGGGGTGGCGTTCCCGCACGCGAAGAGCGATGCGGTCAGCGGCGTGGTCTTCGCGTTCGCCCGCACGGTTGAGGGAGTCGACTTCGGGGCGCTCGATGGGAGTCCGGTTCGTCTGGTCTTTCTCATCGGAGCGCCGAAGGTTCAGGAGCCATCGAGGGTCTATCTCAATCTGATGGCACGTCTTTCGTTCCTGATGAAGGACGAGGGGAATCGCGCGAACCTCCTCTCAGCGGAGTCCACCCAGGAGGTGTTCTCGCTGCTCGATTCCGTCAAGTAGTCATGAGGGTCACGTTGCCGCGTCGGAGACCCCGGGGCGGAACGTCGGGGAGCACTGGATTGAAGGTCCGCGAATACATGACGAGCGACGTCGTCACGGTCGGACGTACCGCGAACGTCGCCCAGATCGCCTCGCTCCTCAGGGAGCATCGAATCACAGGCGTGCCCGTCGTTGATGACGAACGCCGCTTGCTCGGCATCGTCACTCACGAGGAGCTCATCAACATCTTCGTGCCTCACTACCTCTCGATGTTCGATGACCTTGCATTCCTCGATGACCTCAGCGGGATTGAGGCACAGACGATGGCGGAGATCGAGCCCTCGCTCTTCCTGGCGGAGGACGTGATGGTAGAAGGCCCGGTCACGGTGAGGCCGGAGACGTCGATCTTGAAGGTCGCCGCGCTTCTGACGAACAAGAAGCTCGTGCTGATTCCGGTGGTCGACGACGGAAACCGTCTCGTCGGCGTGATTAACCGCAGCGACGTCAGCTGCGCCCTCGCAGGCGCCACACCGAAGGAGCCGGAATGAGGCGGTTCCTCGGTGTCTTCGCAGCTCTCTTGGCAGCTCTCTCGGCATCCCCCGCGTGGTCGACTCCTCCGGGCGTCGAGCTGATCTCATCGGACGATTCGGGCATCGTCATCCGCTACGAACCCTCCCGGGCGCGACTTCGCGACGCGTCTTCCACCGACCGCGCGTATGTTGTTCCTTCCGTCGCGGACGGCCAGTCGTGGAGCGAGCCGGGAACTCCCGATCTCCCTGCCGTCCGCGTCAGGGTGGCCGTCCCCGATTGCGAGAGCGTCGGGACCGTCGTCTCGACGGGCGGGGTCCGCGACGTCGCGGCCGGGCGAGTGCTTCCCGTTCCAAGGTACGTCCGTGGGGAGGACGGCGACCCCGGCTCGTACGCGTACGATGAAGGCCCGATCTACGCGCACCGTGGTCTCTGGCCCGAGAGCGCGGCCGTCGACACGGGTCCCTTCTGGCTTGCGACACAGCGCGTCGTGGAGATAACGTTCTTTCCCTTCCGGTACGATCCCTCCGGCAACAGGATCGTGCGGCATGACGTGATCGAGGTTGCCTTAACCTTCCGCGGTGTTCGTGGCGACCGCGCTCTCCGGCACGACTCCCCGAGGAGAGAAGCACTCTTCCGAGCCGCTCTCGTGAACTACGAGAGCGGACGGGCGTGGCGGGCGCGGCCGGCGAGCCGTCCCGAGCGGCCCGGCGACTACTTCGACGACTCGGGGAACTGGGCCCGCTTGGTCTTCCGGGACCGGGGACTCTACAAGATAGGCCGGGACGACCTCCAGGGAGCGGGTATCGACCCGACAGGCGTCGACCCCGCGACAATCCGCGTGTTCTCCGGCGACGGCCTCCCGCTTCCCGCCGATGTCACCGACCCGAGACCCGACTGGATGGAGGAGATCGACATCCTGGTTTCCGGGGAGGGCGACGGATCGTTCGATGCCGACGACGCGGTGTTCTTCTATGTCCCGGGCATCGACGGCTGGACCGACGAACTTGAGACCGACGACCGCGACGAGTTCTACTTCGAGAATCCGTACGCGAACGCTGCCGTCTGCTGGCTGACGTGGGAAGCGCCCGGCGCGGCCAGCGGGTTCAGCGACCAGCCCCACCGGATGGCGGAGGACGATCTGGATGACGGAGTGGGAGCGCTCCACATCGACTCCTATCTGGCTCGAGACCACTTCGAAAGGAACGTCTATCCTCAGCAGGGTCTCTCCGACAACTGGTTCTGGTACAGCATGAACAAGACGGGCATCTCGGAGGATCGCTACCTGCACGAGTTCCTCAACGACGTCCTCACTGACTCGACGGGTCGTCTGCGACTACGCCTCGACGGCGGGAACAGCGTCCAACATCGCGCGATCTGCACACTCAACGGCTTCGAGGTAGCGGAGGCGAGCTGGAGCGGATTCGGATCCCTTCTGGTAAACTCCGCCGGCCTGTCCATGAGCGACGGGTACAATACGCTCAGGGTGACCGTTCCGAGAACAGACCCCCTGAACGATGAGGACCACGTCTTCATCGACTGGTTCGAACTCCTGTACTGGCGGCACCTGAGACCCGTCGATGACCACCTCGCGTTCGGGAGTTCCGGCAGGACCGGCGAGATTCGTTTCACGGTGGAAGGCTTCGCTGATCCGGATGTCACCGTCTACAAGGTTTTGGGAAGGCGGTCGATCCGAACGATTCCAGGCGTCCAGATCGAAGGCGTGTCCGGCGAATACTCGGTCGTCTTCCAAGACGACGTCGCCGACACCGCCTCGTATCTTGCGGTCTCGACCTCGGGGTGCCTGCGGCCGGAGATGGAAGTCGATTCCTTCGGGGACCTGCGTACGCCGCAGGGTGAAGAGTACATCATCATCACATACGACGGTTTCTACGATCAGGCACTCCGTCTCCGGAATTACAGAGAGAGCACGGAAGGCGGCGGGTTCAGTGTGCGCATAGCGCGCATCAGCGACGTCTATGACGAGTTCTCGTGGGGCGTCATCGACCCGACGGCGATCCGGGACTATCTCAAGTGCGCGTGGGACGTCGCCGATGTCCCGCCGACGCATGTGATTCTCGTCGGGGACGCCTCGAACGATTTCCGGAACTACTCGGGGGTGAGCATTCCGTGCTTCATCCCGGCTCACTACACGCGGAAGCCGTTCGTCTCGTGGGCGAACCGGTACTGGCCGACCGAGTCGTGGTTCGTTGGCTTCGACTCCAACATCAACTACAGCCCCGCGATGGCGATCGGCAGGCTGACGGCCCGCTCCTCAAGCGAGCTCACGACGATGATCGACAAGATCGTGCGCTACGAGACGCAGCCCGCGATGGGACCCTGGAAGAACACGGTGCTTCTTGTCGGGGACGACGAGTTCACGTACGACACCCACAGGGAGTTCTTCCACACCGAGCAGACTGAGCAGCTCTCAACCGATGTCCTCCCGTGGTGCCTCGACCGCCGGAAGATCTACCTGATGGAGTACGAGCGGAACGACGCCGGGCAGAAGCCTGCGGCGCGGGCCGCCCTCCTGAAGGCCTGGCAGGAAGGGGCGCTGATCCTCAACTACACCGGCCACGGTAACGAGTGGGTCATGGCCCACGAGATCGTCTTCCACTATGATGATGTTCCACTTCTAAAGAATCTGGATGCGCTGCCACTTTTCTTTGCAGCGTCGTGCAGATTGAATAAGTTTGATCAAGAAGCCGACGATTCTCTGGGGGAAACCCTCGTCAAGTCCGCGGTGGGCGGCGCGATCGGATCGATCGGCAGCACCAGGGACTCCGGTGCGAGC
>Ga0272444_10005776_pt1 | contig 10668 bp, 9 predicted proteins | sample SSMForm13_FD_201033 | JGI IMG/M metagenome (GOLD analysis project Ga0272444, IMG submission 201033) | Marine sediment archaeal communities from Little Sippewissett salt marsh, Falmouth, MA, United States - SSM-Form-13 | ecosystem: Environmental > Aquatic > Marine > Wetlands > Sediment ...
GGGTCTTGGACGGATGGCGGTAGGTGATGCGCACGGTCAGGTTGCGCTCATCGGCCCCGTCATGCCCCTGGTCCGGCTCGTATACGTCGGCCAGGGCCACCTCCTCGACGATCTTCACGCCAGCGCCACGAGCCGCGGCCAGCAGGTCGCCGACGGCCACGCCGCGCCCGGCCACCACGGTCAGGTCGCGGCGCACGGGCGGGAACTTGGGCAGGTCCACGAAGGCCAGGTCCTGACCCTCGAAGGCGGCCTTGAGCAGGTCGGCGTCCAGTTCGCACAGCCACACGTCGCGGCGGGCGAGGTAGACATCGGCCACCTTGGGGTCCACCCGACCGATCTCGCCCAGGGGCCGGCCGTCCAGGGTCACGGTCACGCAGGGCGAAAGATAGGAATGCCCGTCGGCCAGGACGAAATCGGCCCCGGCCAGACCCAGGGATCCCAGCAAGTGCTCCACCAGGCCCTTGGCGTCGGCATAGCCCGCGTCCTCGGGACGCGGCGTGGGCCAGCGGTCCGGGGTGCGCGGGCCGTACAGCAGGATGGCCAGGCGCAGGGACTCGCGGGCCGTGGTCTCGGAATCCTCGTCGGCCTGGAAGATGCAGGCCACCTCGAACAGACGCAGCCGCCCCGTACCCTTGGACAGGTTGTTGCGCAGGCTCTGCAGCAACCCCGGGGCCAAGCGGGTGCGCAGCACGTCCTGATCCTCGGAGAGCGGGTTCTTGACCGGCACCCGGTCGTCGGCGGGCAATTGGAGCAGGTCCAGGTCGGCCTGACCCACAAAACTGTAGTTGATGGCCTCGGCCAGGCCCGCGCCGCGCCCCCAGGCCTTGAGCCGGGTGATGAAGGCGTGGGTGGTGTCCTGCTTGGCCACGGCGTCCAGGTCCCTGGCCACTCCGGGCAGGGTGGAGGGCAGGCGGTCCATGCCGTAGACCCGGGCGATCTCCTCGAACAGGTCCACCTCGCGCTCCAGGTCCAGGCGGTGGCTGGGCACGGACACGGTCCATTCACCGTCGGCCTTGTCCACGCCGCAGCCCATGCCCGTGAGCACCTGCTCGCAGAAGTCCTCCTCCAAGGGGATGCCCAGGAGCTTGACGGCGCGGTCCTTGCGAAAGTTCACGCTGCGCGGCTGCCAAGGGCTGGGCTCGGCAGCGGCCACGCCGGGCAGGACCGTGGCCCCGGAGAACTCGGCCATGAGCGCCGCGGCGCGGTTCATGGCGAAGAACGAGCCGGGCTGGTCCACGCCGCGCTCGAAGCGGTAACTGGACTCGCTGGGCAGGGCCAGGCGCCGGGCCGTGCGGCGGATGCTCGGGGGATGGAACACGGCCGACTCCAGCAGGACTTCCGTGGAATCGTCGGCCATCTCGGAGTTGGCCCCGCCCATGACCCCGGCCAGGGCCACGGGCTTTTCGCCGTCCCAGATGAGCAGGTCCGTGGACAACAGGCTGCGCTCCTGGTCGTCCAGGGTGGTGAATTGCATGCCGTCGGTGGCCGGGGCCACGCGGATCATGTCGCCGGCCAGGGTACGGCGGTCGAAGGCGTGCAGGGGCTGGCCCAGTTCGAACATGACGTAGTTGGTCACGTCCACGATATTGTTGATGGGCCGCTGGCCAACGGCGTGCAGCCGCCAGCGGATGCGGTCCGGGCTGGGGCCCACGGTCACGCCGTCGAGCAGCCGGGCCTGGTAGACCGGGCACAGGGCCGGGTCGTCGATGACGATGTTGAAAAGCGTGGAGGCGTCGGGGCCGGACTCCCGGATGTTCACTTCGGGCAGGGTCAGGGGCAGGCCGAAGACCATGGCCACCTCGCGGGCCATGCCCAAGACGCTCAGGCAGTCGGCGCGGTTGGGGGTCACGGACACGTCCAGGACCACGTCGTCCAGGTCCAGGGCGTCCACCAGATTCATGCCCAATTCGAGCCCCGGATCGAGGACCATGATGCCCGTGTGGCTCTCGCCCAGGCCGAGTTCGTCCTCGGCGCAGATCATGCCCATGGACACCTGGCCGCGGATCTTGGCCTTCTTCAGACGCACGCCGCCGAAGATCTCGGCCCCGACGGGAGCAAAGGCGATGGTCTGGCCGGCGGCCACGTTGGGCGCGCCGCAGACCACGGGCACGGCCTGGCCGTCGCCGGGGTCCACGGTGCACACGGACAGCTTGTCCGCGTCAGGGTGGGGCTCGCAGGTCAGCACCTTGCCCACCACGGCGCTGGCCGCGTGGCGGGCCGGATGGCGGACCTCCTCCACTTCCAGGCCGAGCATGGTCAGCCTGTCGCCCAGGTCCTGGTCGGTACCCTCGAAGGGCACGAACTCCTTCAGCCACTTGACGCTCAAGAGCATGATCGCCTCCAACAAGACGGGATGACAAAAAAAAGCCGCCGCCAGGGCCGCGATGCGCTCGGGCCACGGCGGCGGGACAGCAAGGCATAGCGCCAATCGCCGCGATTATCAAGGCTGGCCGGGCATGACAGGAGACGCTGCCCCCGCCACGCGACGGGGGCAGCGTCCATGAAACGTAAAGACGAAGGGGCTCAGGCTCCGGGCGAAACCATGATCCGGGCCGCTATCTCGCAGTACCACGAATAGCCGCACCACACGGCCAGGACCAGCCCGGCCAGGACAACGATGGGCACCCAGACCAGGCGGGAGTCCGGCTCCTGTTCCCCGGGCATGTCCCTGAAGGCACGCTCCAGATCCTCGGCCGCCCTGTCGCGGTCCGAGCAGCGGCTGCAATCGATGTCGTACATGATTCTCTCCCCGTGGTCGGAACATTGTGCCGTCCACGGAGGGTGAAGCAAGGTCCGGGCCAGGGCGCAAAAAAGCCCGCCCCCTTGCGGGAACGGGCCGTTGGAATCGAATTTCAGCGGCCTGCCTAGGGGAACTGGGACAGGAAACGCACGTCGTTCTCGAAGAACATGCGCAGGTCGCCGATGCCGTACTTGAGCATGGCCACGCGCTCGATGCCCAGGCCGAAGGCGAACCCCGTGTACTTCTCGGGGTCGTAGCCCACGTGCCTGTAGACCTCGGGATCGACCATGCCGCAGCCCAGGATCTCCACCCAGCCGGTCTGCTTGCAGACCCGGCAGGTCTCGCCGTTCACCTGGCCGGTGCCCCCGCACATGACGCAGGAGATGTCCACCTCGGCCGAGGGCTCGGTAAAGGGGAAGAAGCTCGGCCTGAAGCGCGTCTTGGTATCCGCGCCGAAGAGCTGGCGCACGAATGCGTCCAGGGTGCCGCGCAGATCGGCCATGGACACGTCGCGGTCCACGAGCAGGCCCTCGATCTGGTGGAACATGGGCGTGTGGGTCAGGTCCGAGTCGCGGCGGTAGACCTTGCCCGGGGCGATGACGGCCACCGGGGGCTTGCGCGCCAGCATGCTGCGGATCTGCAGGGACGAGGTATGGGTGCGCAGGACCACGGTGTCGGTCACGTAGAGCGTATCCTGCATATCCCTGGCCGGGTGCTCGGGCGGCATGTTCAGGGCCTCGAAGTTGTACCAGTCGGCCTCCACCTCGGGCCCGGTCACGACCTCGAAGCCCAGGCCCTGGAACACGCCGCAGATCTCGTCCATGACCCGGGTGATGGGGTGCAGGCTGCCCAGGGGCGGGGCCATGCCGGGCATGGTGGGATCGAAGCGCGACTGGGCCGCGTCGCCGGCGGCCTGCTTGAGCCCTGCGGCCGCCTTGTCGAAAAGCTCGGTAAGGGAGGTCTTGACCGCGTTGGCGGCGCGGCCGGCGGCCGGGCGATCAGCCGGATCCAGGCCGCCCAGGCCGGACATGGCCTCGGCCAACAGGCCCTTGCGGCCCAGGAACCGGACCCGGACGTCTTCCAGGGCTTGTCCTGAAGCCTGTTGCGAAGTGGCCTGGCCCTGGGCTTGCTCGATGACTTGCTCGATGGCTTGCTCGAGTTCCGGGACCAGGCCTTCCAGCCTCTCTATGACGGCTTTGGCGTCGGCCATGGCTAGGCCAGGGCGGCTTTGGCCATCTGAGCCAGCTTGGCGAAGGATTGCTTCTCGCGCACGGCCATGTCGGCCAGCATCTTGCGGTTGATCTCCACGGCGGCCTTCTTGAGGCCGTTCATGAAGCGCGAGTAGGACAGGCCGTTTTCGCGGGCCGCGGCGTTGATGCGCATGATCCACAGCCGGCGCATGTCGCGCTTGCGGGTCTTGCGGTCGCGGTAGGCGTAGACAAGGGAACGCTCCACGGTCTCGCGCGCCGTGCGGTACAGCTTGCTGCGCGCCCCGCGGTAGCCCTTGGCCATCTTCAGATACTTCTTGTGGCGGCGCTTGGCGGCCACTCCTCTTTTCACTCGCATGTGCTTTTCCTCCTATGGGTGGTTTTTCCCCGCCAACGCAGCACATGGGCGCGACGGGTGGGGCACGATTGCCCGGGACGCTTGTCCCCGGAACACGAGGTTCCTACTTCATGGACGCCTTGGGCACCATGCGCAGCACGGCCTTCTCGCAGGTCGCATCCACAACGGCGTCCTGACCCAGGCGACGTTTGCGCTTGGCGCTCTTCTTGGTCAGGATGTGGCGCATGCCGGAACTGCGGCGGATGATCTTGCCGCTGCCGGTGAGCTTGAAACGCTTGGCGGCGCTCCGGTTGGTCTTCATCTTGGGCATGTCGTTGCTCCTTGAATCGTCTTTGCCTGCAAAAAATACGACGCGGAGGGCCTGCCGGCCCGGCGCGCTGATGAGCCTCGTTCCTGCTCCGGATTTCGGCGCCGGCCTGGGCCGGGCCTCCCGCTGTCTAGTCCTGTTTCCTCGGCGTGAGCAGCATGGACATGGTCCGGCCCTCGCTGGTGGGCTGCTGCTCGACCTTGGCGATGTCGTCCATGACCTCCATGACCCTTTCCAGGATCATCAGGCCCCTGTCCTTGTGGACGATCTCACGCCCTCGGAAAAATACCGTCACCTTGCAGCGGTCGCCGTTCTCGATGAACTTGCGGATATGCTTGACCTTGGTGTTGAAATCATGATCGTCCGTCTTGGGGCGGACCTTGATCTCCTTGATCTGGACCACGGTCTGCTTCTTGCGGGCTTCCTGCTGCTTTTTTTGCTGCTGGTACTTGTATTTGCCGAAGTCCATGATCCGGCAGACGGGGGGTCTGGCCGCGGGAGCCACCTCGACAAGATCCAGTCCCTGCTCCTGAGCCAGGGCCAGGGCTTCCTCGGTGGGCATGATGCCGACCTGTTCGCCGTCGGCATCGACCACGCGCACCTCGCGTACCCGAATCTGCCTGTTACATCGGGCTTGAATGGCAGAAGCTATAGCTCATTCCTCCTCGTTTGAACGGTTCGTCGCAGTCGGCCAGAATCTTGGCCGCCGCCTCGTCAAGGCTCTTGAGCCCCATATTGTCTCCCCGCAGGCGCATATTCACGCCCCGGGCCTCGACTTCCTTGTCCCCCACCACCAGGATGTAGGGAATCTTCTCCACCTGCGCCTCGCGGACCTTGTAGCCCAGCTTCTCGTTGCGCAGGTCGGTCTCCACGCGAATACCCCTGGCGGCCAGGGCCGCCCGGACCTCCTCGCAGAACTCGGCCTGGTCGTCGGTGATATTCAGGACACGGGCCTGCACCGGAGCCAGCCACGTGGGGAAGGCCCCGGCATAATGCTCGATAAGCACACCGATGAAGCGCTCCACCGATCCCATGATGGCCCTGTGGACCATGACGGGGCGGTGTCTCTCACCGTCGTCGCCGATGTACACCAAGTCAAAACGTTCAGGCAAGGTGAAATCCACCTGAATCGTGGAACATTGCCACTCCCGGCCCAGGCAATCGCGCACCTTGACGTCGATCTTGGGTCCGTAGAAGGCCCCGTCGCCCTCGTTGACCTCGTAAGGCAGGCCCATGTCCTCCATGGCGTCGCGCAGGGCCTGCGTGGCGCGCTCCCAGTCCTCGTCGGAGCCGATGGACTTCTCGGGCCGGGTGGACAGCTCCATGGTGTATTCGAAATCGAACAGGCCCATGAGGTCCTGGGCCCACTTGATGACGCCCTTGATCTCGTCGGACAGCTGGTCCGGACGGCAGATGATGTGCGCGTCGTCCTGGGTGAACACGCGCACCCTGAGCAGGCCGTGCAGCACGCCGGACTTCTCGTGGCGGTGCACCACGCCCAGCTCGAAGTAGCGCTGGGGCATGTCGCGGTAGGAGCGCAGCCGGGCGTTGTAGATGAGCATATGGGCCACGCAGTTCATGGGCTTCACCCCGTAGGGGATGTCGTCGATCTGCGTGAAGTACATGTTCTCGCGGTAGTTGTCGTAGTGGCCCGAGGTCTCCCACAGGTCGCGCCTGAGGATCTGTGGGCCGCGCACCAGTTCGTAGCCTCGCTTGAGGTGCTCCTTGGTGACGAAATCCTCGAGAATGGTGCGCACCAGGGCGCCCTTGGGATGCCAGTAGGCCATGCCCGCGCCGCCCTGCTCGTGGAAGCTGAACAGGTCCAGCTGGGTGCCCAGCTTGCGGTGGTCGCGCTTCTTGGCCTCCTCGATGGCGTCGAGATGCTTCTTGAGGTCCTTGGGCGAGGCGAACGCCGTGCCGTAGATGCGCTGGAGCATCTTGTTTTTTTCGTCGCCGCGCCAATAGGCCCCGGCCACGGAGGTCAGCTTGAAGGCCTTGAGGAACCGGGTGGACGGGATGTGCGGGCCCCGGCAGAGGTCCGTGAACTCCCCGTTGGTGTACATGGACACCGTGGCCGCGCCCAGGTCGTCGATGATCTCGCCCTTGTAGTGCTCGCCCATGCCCTCGAACATGGCCCGGGCATCGGCGGCGGCGGACTCGCAACGGATGAAGGGCTGGTCCTCGGCCACGATGCGGAGCATCTCGGCCTCGATGGTTTCCAGATCCTCGGGGGTGAAGGGGCGCTCGTAGTCGAAGTCGTAGTAGAAGCCGTTCTCCACGGCCGGGCCGATGGTCACCTGGGCCGAGGGGAAAAGCTTCTTCACGGCCGCGGCCATGATATGCGAGGCGCTGTGGCGGATGATGTCCAGGCCCTCGGGGGCGTCCTCGTACACGGGCTCGATGGTCGCGCCGGCGTCGGCCGCCGGACGGGCAGTGTCCAAAATGCCGTTCTCGCCACGACAGGCAACGACCCGCTTGAGCTTTTTCTTGCTCAGGGCCTTTGACAGGACCTCGCCGCACGTGGCGGCGGCGTCCGCCTCGATCATCGCGCCTTCAACCTGGACCTGCACCTCGATGCTCCCCGCAAGCGCCCGGCGGCGGGGGCCGCCGCGGCCTGCTGACAATAAACAATACAGGGAGGCCTAAGCCTCCCCGGATGACTCAAAGATGGTAGGCCCGAGCAGATTTGAACTGCTGACCCCTTGCGCGTCAAGCAAGTGCTCTCCCCCTGAGCTACGGGCCTATCCCATCAAGGCAGACGGGTCATATATCCAGCCCCAAACCCCGTTGTCAACCCATATATGGACGTTTTCGGCCTTTGTCACGGGGGGTCGCCGCCAATTGCCCCGCGCCCTGGACAACCCAGTCGTCGAGTCTTATGTGCAGGACATGCGCAACGCAGCGCATGCACCGAACAACACGCCATCCGTCCTCAAGGAGACGTCACCCATGCCCATCGACTACAACCGCAAATGCCCGCATTGCGGGGCCACCCTGGAGCCCTGGATGGGGCCGCCGGAGACCGGCTGGGGCGAGATCCTGGTCTGCAATTCCATGACCTGCCCCTATTTCCTGAATTCCAACGACTGCCTGGTGGAACAGGGCGCCAAGGAGATGCTCGGCTTCCGCTACGCCGAAAACCCGGACAACAACTACGCTCCCTTCAACCTGGTCTGCTACTGCGGCCACCTGGTCAAGGAAAGGGCCAAGCAGTTGGCCGAGCAGGAGCAGACGGCCAAGGACAAAGACGGCCGATAGCCCGCACCCCTGCCGCGCCGTTCGTCGCCAGCGCCCGACCCCGGCCTTTGTGCCGGGTTCGGGCGTTTTTCATCCCTGACCGAGGCTATTGGTCATTGAACATAGCTTCATGCTTTTTGCCCCCCCCGGCGAGGCACGACCAAGTGTGCCGGGTTTCAATAAAAGGTCCTCCCTGCCCTCTCAATATGGTCCGGCGATATTTTTATCGACTTGCCTTGACAGGCGAGAATGAGGCGCGTATTTTGAACGGACATTCAGCACCAGCTTGTCCAGGAGGATACGACGTGACGTCCCGGAATGTTGGATCCAAACCAATACCAACCATGTCCTTCAAGGCCTACGCCGTCCCGCACAACGATTACGTGGAACTGGGGACATCCGGCGGCAAGGCCGTGGCCAGTCTGATCGATTTTTCCTCCCAGGGAGCGCGCATCAAGACCAAGGGCAGCGCCCCGGCCGCCGCTGGCGATACCGTTAATTTCAATATCCGCCTCACCAAGCGCGGCCTGGAGACCGGGGCCGTGCCCTGCACCGTGACCTGGTCCTCGGGCGACGAGATCGAGGTCCGTTTCCCGGGCTCCCCGGGCTTTACCGTGGGGGAGATGCAGACCATCCTTGACTGATCGGCCACAAGGCCCTCGGGCCACGGCACCCGCATAGCGCCCCGTCGGACCGGTCCGGCGGGGCGTTTTGCGTAAAACACACAGGCCAGGGCCCACAAGCAGGGAACCGTCAATCCCGGACGGATTGCACCCCGCCCTTCACTTCGGGCTGGTTCCCCGCTATAAGCCCAAAGGCTCCGAGCAAAAAGACGAAATTCGGAGTTCGCACATCAGAGGGGCCGACATAATCCGGCCCCGACAAGGGAAGGCCATGACCACGACGGACCCGGGCCCAGGCCATGCGGAGCTGGGAACGCAACATGCCTGGAGCGCTGTGGCGCTGATCGCGCACAGCGCCTTCTTTCTCATAGCCGTGCGCCTGGTATGGATACAGCTGTGCATGCCGGCCGCCCCGTGGGCCACTGCCGTGGCAGTCGTTGTCGTCCTGGGCATGGCCCTGCTGACTATCCACGACACCGAACTGGCCGTGTTCGTCCTGCTGCCCCTGGCCATCGTGTTTTCCGAACTGCATGCCCTGCCGGCCGTCTTCTACTGCGCCTGGTACGTCAAACGCATGGCCCGAGGGCGCCCCATGCTCCCGGAAACATCCATGGACAAACTCCTGGACGCCCTGTCCCTGGTGCTGTTGCTCTCGCTCTTGGTCTGGACGTTCCAGCATTTCTCCCTGTTGGAGGCTCTACGCATGGCGTTCAAGGACCGTTGGAGGCAAAATACCGCGCTGTACCCCCTGGAATACTATTTCTTCTGGGCGCACGGCCCATTCCTGCTGCGGATCGCTCTGACGGAATGCCGAAACATGACTCGCTGGGTCGAAAGCCTTCGCTGGTTCGCGGCCCTGGCCGCCATCTACGTGGGCCTGTCCCTATTCTCCCACCAAATCCACTGCTCCCTCTTCTACGTATTCTTTTCCCGCAACTACCTGGAATTCTACCTTGCCGCCGGTGCTTTCCTCCTCGGCTTCCTGGCCTGCCGGGCCAAACCGCATCTGCGCTTCGCCCTGTGGCTCTCCCTGACGCTTCCCCTATACGGAGTGTTCAAGTCCTCTTTGCGTTCCCTATACATAGCCATGCTCATCACCCTGCTGGGCTGGTTGTGCATGGGCCGACGCAAGAAGATCGCCCTGGCGGGAGCAGCCTTGGCCTTCCTTGTGGTGGCCGGGCTCAATCTCGCGCCGCGCGACAACGTCATGGCCCTGCGCGACGGGCTGGCCACGCAATTTCCTTCAATGATGGGTCCCATCCATGACTCCTTCGACCTCCTGAGGCCAAAAATAAGGGTCACGGAATACAGCCTGGGCCGGGCCACCGCCGTTCCCAGAGCCCTGCTGTCACGCCTCATGCTCTGGGAGCGGGCTGCGGTCATGGTGGGCAGATACCCCCTGAACGGCACCGGACTGGGGACATTCTATTCATGCTCGCAAAATTTCGCCCGCTCCTCCTTCGCCAAGCAGTTCCTAAAACAAGAACACGCCCACAACTCCTTTCTGCAATTGGCGGCCGAGGCCGGATTGCCCGCCCTCGCGCTGTGGTACATAGCCGTTGCCACAGCCATTTGGAACGCCCTGGAGGGACGCCGAAAACATCCGGACCAGGCTCACGCCCTGACGGGCTTGGTACTGGCCGTGACGGCCTTCCTGCTGGGCAACATGGCGGACCACCCCCTTATGTTGCCGCACATGCATACGCTTCTGTGGAGCATGCTGATCTATGGGGCCATTCCCACCAAGGCGACCGGGAGCGGCCCTAGCGGCCCGCCCCGAGGCGAGGCGCTGGACCTGCGCTTGGCCGGCCTTTTCCTGGCCCTGTCGATCATCGGCCACATCGCCCGGCTGCTGACCTCGCCCGTGTGCTGACCCGGAGCGGGGTCGCGGCTGTCGTCGGCGACACAGTTGGCGAAATGCAGACCAGCCTGGACTGACGGCCACAAGGCCTTCGGGCCACGGCACCCGCATAGCGCCCCGTCGGACCGGTCCGGCGGGGCGTTTTGCATGGGGCGAACGTCCTTACGTGGATTCCACGAAGCCCTCGGAAGGCATGCTCATGAGAAGCTGCTCCAATGCATCGAGAAAACGGCCAAGATCCTGCTCGTCAATGGTCAAGGCCGGGTCCATCCGCAGGGCGCGGGTGCCCGGACGATGATCCACGATGAACCCCTTGCGCACCAACTGGCGATGC
>Ga0272444_10005777_pt1 | contig 10668 bp, 6 predicted proteins | sample SSMForm13_FD_201033 | JGI IMG/M metagenome (GOLD analysis project Ga0272444, IMG submission 201033) | Marine sediment archaeal communities from Little Sippewissett salt marsh, Falmouth, MA, United States - SSM-Form-13 | ecosystem: Environmental > Aquatic > Marine > Wetlands > Sediment ...
GTCTATGACCGCTGAGCCTCAAGACCTTAAGACAGAAGACTATTGGCGGCATGCAATTTTATAAAGTTTTTATGAGAAAGGTGTTATGCCTGGCATACCATCAGAACACCTTCGCTTTACTGCTATTTTATGTCTACAAGATGCGTCTATTCATGCTTTTTAGCTAGACTCCATCTTGCGAATTTGTGGGGCCCTTCGGCCTGGATCGTGCCATCCCGTCGCGCCATTTCCTGAAGAAGATTGCGGACCTTGTTTTTCTTCTGAGAGATAGTCAACGCGTCTGAAATCTTGTTCAGTAAAAGTGCGTCGAGGTCCTTGCGTGTAGCCGATCCGTATTCCTCTATGTATCGGAGCACCATTTTCTTGTAGAAGTCTTTGTCTAATGCTCTGTTTCGTATGTACGCGGCGCGTTGGCCTGTTGCCGCCGCGATTCGGGCAGCCACGTATAGGTTTGGGCGTCGTCCCTCGATGAGTTGCCTTGACTTCATCTGGCGGAACTCCGTTTCAGAAAGAACTCTCCTCTTTTGCACTTTGTCCAGCGCCATAACTTCCGACAAGCCGAGATCAGGCTCAGTCATGAGCAGCCGGGTGTAGTTTTCATCCAAGACCTTGCCGAAGATCTTTACTGCTACGCGGTTCGGCTCGCTAAGATCGTAATCCGGCAATGGGAAGAACCGTTCACGTTGGAGCATGAACATTCTCCTGATGCCGCTTCCGACAGTGTCGATCATGTTAAGAGAGACCATTGCGCTTGCAAGAAATGGATTTCGATAGATCTGTGGCGGGGCATCCATTTCGATCACCCGTTCGACTGTTTGCGGAATGAAGCTGCCGGAGTTGGTGAGAAGAAGGCTATCTGGACCCTCGACAACCGTAATGCGTGCATTTAGGCTGTAATCCTGATGTGCTATGCAGTTGTGCAGGGCCTCACGGATGACCCAAGGCTCATATCTTGTTATTTCCGTTGGAAACAAGGAGTCGTTTTTCAGATAGCGATAAGGCAAGTTGCGTATGTGGCGGTAAACGGCATCCGCGTGGAGCAACAGCGGCGGCCCGAAATGTTTGTAGTCTTCCGTACTTCCGTCGGCTCCCCTCAAAACCCAGCTTATTCGAGCCATGGCTGGCGATATGTGGTGCTCGGCATCCTCACGCCCCAGCAGCACGATTGCGGCGTTTGTGACTTGGCCGTCACGGAGCACCTTGGCCTTGTTGAGAAAGGTCCTGTCATCCCAGCAATCGACCTCGGCTTCATGTCGAGGATTTCGCTCTTTATATCGTTGTCTGGCGGTGGCTACAGCTTGAGGATCCAGCGAATCGAGCGTGATGTTTGGGCAAATGATAGCGGACCAATCCTGTGTGGATTGGCCCCGAATCTGGTCCGACTCGTGGAAATTCAGTGGTACTAACGATTCGCCGTCGCGGCCCCAGTAGTGTCCTCCCCATGCGGTTGGAATGCCCCTTGGCGAAGGTGGAATCTGGAACATCAGCACACGCCCCTCAGGCAGGATCAGTTCGTGGATCTCGACGAATGTGAGTCTGTTTGTTGTCTTGTCCGCGATATCCTTCTTCAGACTATCCAGGTCCGTTCGACTTCTGCGGTACTGGGTTCCAACGATCCGCCTGGGGTTGTCCTTTATGCCAAAGATCAGCCAGCCTTCTGGCTGGCCCTTCAGGTTTGCCTCGTTGCTAAGCGCGGAGAAGTACTTTCCGAGTTTGCGAGAATCGTAGCTCGATTTCGCCTCCTTGAACTCGACATATTCCGTTTCCGCTGGCAATTTCATCAGTTCCGCCAGTTTCTGTTTGAGGATGGATTCTTCCAAAGATGGTCTCCCACAATCAACGGACTGGCCGATTGGCCTGCCTCATCTGTAAATAACATTATCCGCTACATGCCATGGATGTGCAAAGCCTCTATGGAATACATCTTGCGCCAAGTGGCCGTGGGCCTGTTGCAGGAGTTGTGCTCTCGTCTTGACCCATAGGCCTTTACGCGGCTATGCTTGGTGCTCTTGGTTAGGCTGGACCTTTCGCAGGGACGTGGATGAGCCTATGCGTGGAGTTCATTTTATTCTGGCGGCCATCGTTCTGGTCGTGGTGATGGTTGCCTGGTTCGAGCCTCGGCCTGACGTGGCGGAATATGACCCTGCCGCCCATGCGGCGTTCAAGGATACTTGGTCCAAGCGGGTTCATATTACCTACTGGGAGAAGTGGGGCAGCTTCGAGGCCGAGGCGGCCCAGAAGATGGTGGACGCTTTCAATGCTTCGCAGGACGAGGTGTTCTGCCACTACATTCGCACCAGCCAGGTCGATCGCAAAGCGATGCTGGCGATTGTCGGAGGCCAGCCGCCGGATGTTGTGGGGCTCTGGTCGGATAACGTAGCGCCGTACGCCGAGGCCGACGCGCTGGTGCCACTTGACGATCTGATGGCCGGGGCCGGGCTCGGCGACGACCATTACATACCCAATTACCTCGACCTGTGCCGCTACGACGGTCGAACGTATGTCCTGCCGACGGCGCCTGTGTCGATCGCGTTGTTTTACAATCTCGACCATTTTCGCAACAAGGCTGTCCAGCTCCGCGCCGCCGGGCTGGACCCGAACCGCCCGCCGCGAACGATCGACGAGCTCGACCGCTATGCCGATGTGCTGACCGAGATGGCCCCCGACGGTACGCCGGATGTGATGGGTTTTCTGCCGACCGAGCCGGGTTGGTATCACGTGGCCTGGCCTTACTATTTCGGCGGCGGGTTGTTCGACGCAAACGGCCAGCCCACGCCTGATCTGCCCGCCAATATCCGGGCATTCGAATGGCTCAAGGGCTATGCCCGCCGGTATGGGCGAGACAACCTCACGCGATTCCGCCAGGGCTTCGGCAACTTCGACTCGCCGCAGAACGCCTTCATTGACGGCAAGGTTTCGATGGTGCTGCACGGCGTGTTCTTTCCGCAGTTCATCGACCGTCACCGCCCGCACTTGCATTACGGTGTGGCGCCATTTCCGTGCGCGCCCGGCGTCAGTGGGCCACGAAGCTTTCTGAACGAGGACAACATCGCCATCCCTCGTGGCTGTAAGCATCCAGAGGCGGCGTGGAAGTTCGTACTGTGGACGCAGACTCGCGGATTGGAGATTCTCAACCGGCTTCAGGGCAAGCACCTGCCCTTTGCCCATGTGCCCGACAGCTTCCGCCAGGGCCATCCCAACCGGTTCCTCAAGGTTTTCGAGGACCTGGCCAGGTCGCCGGAGGCGTCCGTGATTCCAACGAGCATCGTCTGGCGAGAATACAGCGACGAGTACAAACGTGGCTTCGATCACATTTGGCACTGGCAGGCGCCGGCGGCGGCGCTTGCGGGCCTGGCAGGCTCCGCCCGCGATGAAAAGCTTCGGCAACTCACGCGTAAAGAGATCGTCCGCACGCTGACCGGTATCCGCACATCGATAGAGGCCAAGCTCCACCAGAAGCTGCTTCGCGTCGAGCAACGAAAAGCGAGGGCCTCGAAATGAATGTCTCGGGGCGATTTCGACGATACGCGACGGGTTACGCGTTCATCCTGCCGTGGATTCTCGGGCTGACGTTCCTGGTGGCTGGGCCATTTCTGGCGGCGGGATACTTCAGCCTGTGTGAATACCCGCCGCTCAAGGACCCCATGTACATCGGTGGCGCCAACTACGCCGAACTCTGGAGCGACCCATCCTTCCACCGGGCGCTCGGCGTGACCACGGTATACGCAGCCGCGGCGATCCCGCTGGGTGTTGTCCTGGCGATGACTCTGGCCATGCTGCTGAACGCGAAAATTCGCGGGCAGGCCTTCTACCGCGTGGTATTCTACCTCCCGCACCTGGTGCCGACGGTGGTTGTGGCGGTCCTGTGGATGTGGATATTCAACGCCAAGGCGGGCCTGCTGAACTTCGTGATCGGAAGGCTCTTCGAGGCGGGGGACTGGTGGACGGGGCACTTCTTCGACGTGGCGGCCCTGAAGGCTGGGGATTTCAGACTGGAGCACTTCCTTGACGTCAAGGCCCTGAAGGTCGGTATGCGCATCGTCCATGGTGGCGTGTTCTGGCTTCTGGCCGCGCCGGCGCTTGCCGCAGCGACCTGGGGTCCGCTTGCCCGGAGGCTCTGGGCTCGCGAGAACAGCAGGCTGCGGCAGATCGTTTGCCTCGCGGCGATAGTTGCGATTGTGCTGGCGGCGCTGCCGCTGCTAAGCGCCGCCGCGCACATCCTCTGTCCCCAGGACGTAAAGAAACTCCGCTCGCCGGGCTGGCTCACCGATGGTGACCCGATGCCCTCCGCCGTGCCCTTCGCGCCGTCATGGGCGCTCTGGTCGCTGATCATCATGTCCATGTGGTCGGTCGGGCAGATGGCGGTCATTTACCTGGCCAAGCTCCAGGACGTGCCGATCGAGCTCTACGAGGCAGCCGAGATCGACGGGGCCTCCTGGTGGCGAAAGACCGTTAGCGTGACCATACCCATGATCTCGCCGGTGATCCTGTTCAACGTGGTGATGGCGATAATAGGCGCATTCCAGGTATTCGCCCAGCCATATATAATGACCGGCGGCGGGCCCGAGGACAAGACGCGGTTCGTGGCAATGTTCGTTTACGAACAGGCGTTTCGCTATCACCGGCTGGGCTACGCGTCCGCGGTCGCAGCGGTGCTGTTTGTCATAATCGTCGCGCTGACGCTACTGGCGTTCCGCCTGTCCCAAAAGCATGTTCACTACTCTGGGAGATGATCCGCTCCATGTCGATCGGCGACCGTAAAACTCCGTGGCATCTGCGAACGATAGTGCACCTCGTATTATTGTGCGGCGGGGCGTTCTTTGTCTTGCCGCTGGTGTGGATGGTCGCCACGAGTCTCAAGCCTCTCGACCAAACCCTCCAGCGACCCGAGAGCCTTCGTTCGGTTCTGCTGGCGACGGGGTATGTCGCGACCATCGACGGCAACGATTTCGACGTGACGCGTGAGCGGGAAATAACGCTGGAACCCAACGAAGTGCTCTACATCGTTCGCCCCAAACCGACCGCCGACGGCTCGGTGCCGTTTTTCGCCGGGGAACTCACGCTCACATTCGGGCCTGACCTGTGGCGGAAGATTCCGTCATTCACCGAGGCGGAGTTGGCGCAGATGAACGCCCCGGTCACCGCGGATGTCACGGTGCTGGCCGACAAGGCCAACCCGTATGAGCCCGCTGCGGGCCTGCTGCACCTGGCGAGCGGGCGAAGCGTCCCGGCAAGCATTGTCCGCGAGGTCCGCCGTCCTTCCGACGGAACGCCGCTGTGGTTAGTTCGTCAGTGGATCCCTGCCGACACGGATACAAAGGGCGTGAGCTCGCCGTTCGTGAAAGTGGACCGTGCGTGGGATATCCTCCGCGCCGATGAGCTGCGAACCAGGCCAAAGGTCATCCCCGAGAATTACCCCATCGCCCTGCGGCGAGTGAATTTCACCCGCAGCCTGGCCAATACGCTGCTGGTCTGCCTGATGTGCGTCGGCGGGACGGTCGTCTCGTCGGTGATCGTCGCGTACGGTTTCGCGTTTCTCGAGTTTCCAGGCCGCAATACGCTGTTCGGCTTGACGCTGGCGACGATCATGGTTCCGTTCGTCGTAACGATGGTTCCGGTGTACCTCATGTGGCGAAGCATTGGCTGGGTCGGTACGTTCAAGCCGCTATGGGTGGGGACGTGGCTGGGCAGCGCGTTTTTCATTTTCCTGCTGCGACAGTTCTTCCTGGGCCTGCCCAAAGACCTGCTGGATGCCGCCCGCATTGATGGCTGCAGCGAGCTTGAAATCCTCTGGAACGTCATCGTCCCACTGAGCAGGCCCGTGATCGCGATGGTGGCGCTGTTCACCTTCCTCGGCGCCTGGAAAGACTTCATGGGCCCGCTGATTTACCTCAGCCATCCCAGACAGTTTACGCTCTCGCTCAGCCTCCAGTCATTCGCAAGCCAGCATGGCGGCACGCCATGGCACCTGCTGATGGCAGCGTCAACGGTCTTCAGCCTGCCGCTGATAGTGCTGTTCTTCTTCGCGATGAAAAACTTCATCCGCTCCGTCGCGATGACGGGGATTAAAGGATAGAAAGGGCAGATCGCAGGTTCTGGCTTTCAGGCCATAGGGGGATGGCCCTCACCACTCGAACCGCGCGCCGACGAACGTGTGGTCGCTGGGCCTTTCCGCCATGCGGGGCTCGATATCCACGAAGACTTCCTTCGAACCCGCTGCCGCCTTGGGCGTCGCCCACACGTGATCGATGCGCCACCCGCGGTTTCGCTGGGCAGCCATGGGCACCCGGTAATCCCAGAACGTGTAGATGTCCTCGCCGGGCAGGTGTTTGCGGAATACGTCCTCCAGGCCCCACGAGACGACCCCGGCCATCGCGTCGATCGTCTCCTGGCAGTAGCAGACGTGTGGCCAGATTCGCTTGGGGTCGTGAACGTCCTTCGCCTCAGGTGCGACGTTCAGGTCGCCTACCCAGACGAGCTTGTCCTTTTTGGCGTTGAAGTTCGCCTCCAGGTAGCGCCGCACCCGGGCGAACCACTCGAGCTTGAACTTGAACTTGTCCGAACCGATCTCCGAGCCTTGGGGCACGTAGGTATTGAGAATCGTAACGTCGCCAAGCCTGCCGCGAGCAAGGCGTGGCCCGGACTCGCCGTCGTCGTCGCCCAGACCGAACGATACATCTGCCAATTCGTCTCGGCTGACAAGCGCCACCCCGTTGTAAGACTTCTGCCCGCGAAATACGACCCGCCAGCCCGCCTCCTCGAACGCCTCTGCTGGAAACTGCTCATCGACACACTTGGTCTCCTGAAGCGCCAACACGTCCGGTTTGTGGGCCGCCAGCCAGTCCAGCACGATCCCAAGCCGGGCGCGAACGGAGTTGCAGTTGAATGTCGCAATGAGCATGGCTTTGTCCTTCCGTATTTGACAGTTCTGTCACGAACAAAGCTACCATCCCCGCCGGGCAGGGGCAAGACCTCTGCCGTCGAGTACGAAAACCGCGCGAAATTGGCCCCTATTTTGGTATGCTGCTATGCTTGCCGGTCGTTGGCGGCCTGGGTCGTGAGAGCTGAAACCTGAAACCTTATGTAAACGAGCAAAGTTGTGGACGAACCAAAACGAGTACATGTAATCGCGTGCGGCGTGCTGGCCGTGGACCTTCAAGCCGTAGCTGAGAAGCTTGGCATCGATGTTTCCCTCGAATTCCTGCCCGGCGGGCTTCACAAGACGCCCATGGACCTGCGGAAGCGACTCCAGGAGCGGATCGATGCCGCCAGCCGACAGAACCGCGCGGACATGATCGCGATCGGCTACGGCGCGTGCGGGCTGGGCACGGCTGCGCTGCACGCGAGAAACCTGCCGCTGGCCTTGCCGCGCGTCAACGACTGCATCGCGCTGTTTTTGGGCTCGGACAAGGCCTACAGGGAGCAGTTCGCGAAGTGTCCGGGCACCTACTACATCTCGGCTGGGTGGGTCGAGGAAAACGCCAGGCCAATTTCCGCCGGCGGCGAGGGCGGCGCGGCCCTGTCGCCATCTGAGATGGAGGCCGAGTTCGAGCGACTCGTAGTCAAACACGGACGCGAGAATGCCGAGGCGATCCGCCACTTCCTGAACAGTTGGCAGCGAAACTACCAGCGGGCGGCGTTCATCGACACCGGGGCAGGCGGCGCCAAACGCCGCTACGCCGACATCGCCGCCGACATGGCCAAACAGTATGGCTGGCTCTACGAGGAGCTCAAGGGCACCGACGACCTGCTGGTCAAGCTCATCAAGCAGCGTGCCAGCGACGACGACATTCTGATCGTCCCGCCGCACCACGTGACGGTCTACGACGCGGTGGCAAAACGGATCGAGTCCGTGCCGGTATGGGAGGCTTCGGCGGCCACAGAACGCAGGCAGGTGCTTCGTTTCGACGAACCCATCGCCGACGGCGACGATGCGCCCGTCTCCCGGCCAGTGCGGCTGGGGTTGGGTATCGACGCGGGCGGGACCTATACCGACGCGGTCCTGTACGACTTTGCCGACGGCGCCGTTCTCAGCAAGGCCAAGGCCCTGACCACCAAGTGGGATCTCGGTGTCGGCATCGACGAAGCCTTGGGCCAACTCGACGCGCAGAGACTTCCCCAGGTGGACATGGTGGCGGTCTCGACGACGCTGGCGACCAATGCCATCGTCGAAGGTCTCGGCCAGAAGGTTGCCTTGCTGATAATGCCCCCGTACGGGCTTTTTGATCCGTCGGACATTACGCATCGGCCTATCGCGGTAATCGAAGGCCGGCTTGAGATCGATGGCACAGAAATCGCTCCGATCAATCCGGATGAAGTCCGCCGAATCGCGCGAGACATGGCGGATAACCAGGGCGTCGGCGCCTTCGCCGTCGCCGGCTACGCCAGCCACAACAACACCGCTCACGAGCTTGCGGTCAAGGAGATCATCCTCGCCGAAACTGGCCTGAGCGTCACGTGCGGGCACGATGTGTCGGAGGGGCTCAACTATCGCCTCCGCGCCGCGACGGCCGCCCTGAACGCACGCATAATTCCCCACCTGGAAGCCTTGCTTGACGAGGTCTGCGACAGTCTGGCCGCACGCGGTATCGACGCGCCGCAGATGGTCGTTCGATCCGATGGCTCGCTGATGAGCGCCCGCGTCGCCAGGCAAAAGCCTATCGAGACCATCCTTTCTGGACCGGCAGCCAGTGTTGCCGGGGCTGGGTATCTTACGGGTTTAGCCGACGCCGTTGTTGTGGACGTCGGCGGGACGACCACCGACACAGCCGCCCTTGAAGGCGGGATTGTGCGAACCTGCGAAGAAGGCGCCTCCGTCGGCGGCTGGCGGACCCACGTCAAGGCTCTGGATATGCGAACGCTGGGCTTGGGCGGGGACAGTCATATCGTGTTCGAACGCCGCAAACTGCACGTGGGCCCGCGGCGGGTGGCGCCGGTGTCCTGGCTGCTTGCCCGTGACAATGGTGCCGCCGAGGCGATCGATTGGATCGAGGAGCATATCGATTACCTTTCCCACTCGACGCGCGGGGCGGACATCCTGGCCCTGCAGGAGCATGATCACGGTCTGACTCTTACCGATGACGAGCAGCGCCTCGTCGAATTGCTGCGACGCAGGCCCCATTGCGCCCAGGAATTGGCCTCGCTGACGGGCTGTCACACGTGGGAGTTCCTCCGATCTGATCGGCTGGAAGCAAGCTACCATGTCGTGCGGTCGGCGCTGACGCCGACAGACCTGCTGCACGCAACGGGGGCGCTGGAGCTCTGGGACGCCGATGCCGCCAGGAGGATGTGCGGCATCTTTGCCCAACTGGCCGGTGAGAAGGCCAAGTCATTCGCTGCCCGTGGGCTCGAACGGGTCGTCCGCATGCTTGCGACCGAGCTGCTCAAAAAGCAGATGGACGGCGAAATCGATCCGGATACGCTGGAGGCTTCCCCGCAAGCGGAGGCGCTGATCGCAAACGCCCTGTCCGGCGGCTCGGACGGCTATCACGTGCGAATATGCCTGAAGCGACCCGTTATCGGCATCGGCACGCCGGTGCATTGCTTCCTGCCGGCGGCGGCAAAGCTGCTGGAGACCGAGGCGGTTATTCCGCCGGATGCGGACGTCGCAAACGCCGTCGGGGCGATCACGAGCAACGTGTGCGTCAAGAAGCGAGTTCGGTTGGCGCCGAACGACCAGGGGCGCTACGGCCTGCATGGCGTGGCAGACTCGCCATGGTTCGCAAGTTTCGACGAGGCGCACGACTACGCGGTGGCGCACCTGACCCAGGCAGTGCGAACCCAGGCCCGCCAGGCCGGCACGAGCGAGTCAGCCGTGGAGATCATTGTGGATGATCGCGTTGCCGATCTCGCCGACGGCGGGCAGGTATTCCTCGGCCGAACGCTGGAAGCCCAACTTACCGGCCGACCCGATCTGGCCCGTCTGGCCTCGGCGATGTGACGACCGAGCGGGGCGTGGTCTCGTGGCTGATGATTTGGCGACCCTGCGGATAGCTTGCCGCACATGCGGTCGGGCCGGCGGGCTAATCCATTTCCGGCGCAGGGAATGTAAAGTGATAGGTTCCCGAGCCGACCTCAAAGACGGTCTCGCCGTTTTCCGAGCGAAGTAGAACGACGCCCTCGGCTTCGGCGCACGCGGCGCCGCACTCGGCAATCTGCTCGACGTTCCCGGCCGGGATGTGGACGGTCGCCGTGCTGTTAGCTGGGATGGTGATGGTCAGGGATGCATTTTCGCCATCTCTTTGCCAGGCCGAGACGATTGTGCCTCGCATGGTGCGCACCGACGCCCTCGCCCACGGCAGGTCTGGCGGCAGGTACGGCTTGAAGATGATCTTCTCGTATCCGGGTCCGGTTTCATCCGGTTGAATGCCCGCGAGGCCCCAGTAGAACCATTCATCAATCGCTGCGCCCAATGCGGTATGGCAGAGTGAGGCAGCGCCGTGCCAGTTCTCGGTGATGGTGGTCCGGTTGGGATCGCGCAGCATGTAGCCCCAACTCGGGTAGTCCGTGGCGACGGCTCGGTGCCAGACTGCATCGTTTCGCCCAGCCAGGGCCATGGCGTGGATCGCCGACTTCGTGCCGACGTACCCGGTCGTGAGCCGCCGCTGACGGAAGTCCACGTTGCTGCACAGATAGCCCGATACCCGCTGGCGGTGCTCCTCGGGAACC
>Ga0272444_10005778_pt1 | contig 10664 bp, 8 predicted proteins | sample SSMForm13_FD_201033 | JGI IMG/M metagenome (GOLD analysis project Ga0272444, IMG submission 201033) | Marine sediment archaeal communities from Little Sippewissett salt marsh, Falmouth, MA, United States - SSM-Form-13 | ecosystem: Environmental > Aquatic > Marine > Wetlands > Sediment ...
GAAACAAAGGAGTTGATGGACAAGAGTATTCAATGCTACGGAAAGCTGGTGGGAAAAGTTGGCGGGGCCTTTACGTCATCAGGAATGATTGGCGGTGGCAACGAAACCACCATCATGAGCATCTTGCAGGGGTTGTTGATCCACGGCATGATCATCCCGGGGGTACAAAAGGGGAACCATTACGGTCCTGTCTCTGTAGGGGCGCCCGATCAAGAGGTTCATGATGAGTGTGTGGCGTACGGCAAGATGGTCGGGAAGTTGGTAAAGCGATTGGCGTGAAGTCAAGCACTCCGCCCAGAGCACAGGGTTTTATAGAAATAGACAGGTCTTTTGAACACAGGGCAAATAGCTTCCAAGGAGGATCCATGAGCATACTCATCGTCGATGACAACGAACTGGTCGCAAAGGTGCTGGAGGGTAATCTTAAAAAATGGGACTACCAGACCATTGTGGCAAAGAATGGAAAACAGGCTTTAGAACATCTGGGCCTTCATTCTGAGATTCGACTCGTGATCATGGACATCATGATGCCGGAGATGGATGGGCTGGAACTCCTTTCAAGAATTAAACAAACGCCGGAGTGGAACAATCTCCCCGTGATCGTGTGTAGCTCTCTTGCAGATGCCAAGACAGTAAAGAAGGCTATTGCCATGGGATGTCGGTACTATCTTATTAAGCCGGTGAATGCAAAGGCGCTGCAAAAAGAGGTAGCCAAAGCCCTAAAGCAGGAGATCCCCGTTCTTGATGATCAGGATCGAGTAATGGCGGAATTCGGTTTGGATCGCGACTCTTACGAGGAGATTCTCCAGACATTCTATACCCTTTTGTGTCAGAAGATCGCTCTGCTAGAGCAACAAATAGATCAGAACAATCCCACACTGCCTCCTGAAGATCTGAGCGAATTCTCTCAAAGCGCCTCCATTGTTGGAGCGAAGCGGGCTGTAGTTGTTATAAATAGGCTGGCCGAAAAAAGCAGAGACTCAGAGCCGGAAGAATTGATTGCCGAATATCGGTTACTGCTAAGGGAGTTAAAGGGCTTGCAGAAGACTCTTGAGTCTCACCCTGCATTTCCAGACTCGGGTCATGACTCCAAAAAGGGGGACATGGACAAGGGCAAGTAAGGGCTTCATGGGGAGTAATGGCCTAGGGAGCCAGGGGCCAACCTGTCTGGTCCGTCGCAGGCAACGGCGGGAGGGAGGGCCGTCAAAGAGAATGAGGTTGTTTTAGTATCATTTGTAGAGTACGGGGCCTTTGAAGACCCTGCAGCAAGCTGCAGGGAATGTTCTACCTAGCGGCAGTGCTTCGCAGCGACCGTAAGGAATATGTCTCATTTTATATACGCTCGCTAACCCCGCAGCCTGCGCCGCGCTAGCACTGCCAACGTGCAGAACCACTGCCATCAGGCAGAACCTACGGGGAATGCGCTCGCTTAATCGGTTCAAAAAGGAGCAGATGACGGGAGAAACTGTTATTTGAAATTTCACGGCGTCTTCAAAGGACAATTCCTTGCACGGCCCAACCGATTTCTAGTTCAATGTGTGGCCCACGGACGAGGCCACATCAATGCTTACCTCCCCAACCCGGGCCGCCTCTGGGAGCTCCTCTTGCCCGGTGCCGTCCTCTATCTTCAACCAGTGAATGGGTTAGCAGAGGCAGGCCCTTCAACTCGGAAGACCAAGTATACGGTCCTGGCAGTGGAGCGCGAAGGATGCCCCATCTTCCTCCATACCCATGCCACCAACCAGGTGGCCGGTCGTCTTCTCGAAAAGCAGCTGATCCCCCCTCTAAAGGAGACCCGCATTGTCCAGGCAGAGGTCCCTGTGGGCAGGAGCCGGTTCGATTTTCTTCTCCGTGAAAAGGGCCGGGATCTCTATTTAGAGGTCAAATCGTGCACCCTCTTTGGAAACAATGTAGCCATGTTTCCAGACGCTGTGACGGAGCGTGGCAAAAGGCACCTCCTTGAACTTGCCAAGATGGCCCGCAACAAGGTCCCAACAGTGGTCCTTTTTCTGGTTCACTATCCCCACGTGAAATGGTTCATGCCGGACTTTCATACAGACCTTGCATTCAGCACAGCCTTGCTCAAGGTGCGAAAGGATGTCCGTATCTTGCCCGTGGCCATCGGCTGGAAAAAGGACCTGACCCTAAAGAAAAAGATAAGGGTGTTAGATATCCCGTGGCAGTATTTGAACCAAGAGGTCCAAGACAGGGGAAGCTACCTCTTGGTTCTAAAATGGAAAAAGGAAAAGAGCCTTCAGGTTGGGCATTTGAAAAGGGCGCGGTTTTCAAAAGGCTACTATGTCTATGTGGGCTCTGCCATGAAACACCTCTCGGCCCGCCTGGCTCGGCATAAAAGGAGACAGAGGCGCCTTCACTGGCACATTGACTATCTGACCCAGGAGGCGGAGAGCGTCGTCCTCCTCCCTGTGCGTTCGTCTCAAAGGCTTGAGTGCGATATCGCTCAGGACCTTTCCACCGTCATGGAGCAGGGCCCACCCGGCTTCGGGTCATCAGATTGCAAATGCCCCACCCATCTCTTCTGGAGCCAAGAGAACCCCCTTCATCTAGAAACCTTTCATCACGTTCTCCAGCATTTTCGAATGCGGTCCCCTTGATGGCCCCCCCGGCAAGCAAACCCATTTTCATACTCCTCTTTTCCACTAATAGTAGGTGTCTCAGGGTTTGCATCACTCGGATTGGGCAATAGAGCGATGGGAAGATTCGCTGGACATATCTCAACAGGGGCATACAGCCATTGCCACCTACCATCTTTCCGCAGCTACTATAGGCATTGGAGGCCGTAGTGAAGCGCATTCCCCCATCCCGACCCCTCCACTGCATAGAACCCCAAACCAGCACTCTGCCTTTTCTGGAAATCCCGCCACACTTTTACGTTACTTCAAATCGTTGATCTTTATTCCGCAACAAAGGGATGGGGAGATTCGCTGAACGAAGGCATACAGCCATTGCCTCCCACTAGCATCCTGCGGCCACGTAAGGCATTGGAGGCCGAAGTGAAGCGAGTCTCCCCATCCCGACCCCTCCATTGCCCAGAAACCACCCAAACCACTGCCCTACGCTTCCACAAACCTCCCTACGCTTTTACCTTACTTCAAATTGTCGATCATGGTAGGAAACGTGAGATAGTGATTCCAGCAAGAGGAAAAGGTACTGTCCCGAGGAGATGCCCATGGACGGAAAGCCCACTTACGAAAAGCTAGAAAAGCGGGCCGAGGCGCTAGAAGAGCTGCTTCTTGATCACAAGAGAGCCTTGGAAAGAGAAAAAGAGCGTGTCCTCCAACTTGAGCAAGAAAATGAGACCCTCAAGAAGTGGGCCCACGCCATGGCCAATGATCTACAACGGCCCCTAGACCAGGTCATGACCTACCTCAAATTCGTGGAGGCCCGCTACAAGGGAAGACTTGGCCCCGATGCCGATGCCTTCATCACCTCTGCCGTGGACGGGGCCGAAGCCATCCAAAGGGTCATCTCTGCGCTCTTTGCGTCTTTGCGGTGAACGATTGTTTCTACAACTTGCCCTATGACTACGTCGTCCTCAACCACAAGCTTCTCGCATGTAGTCAACGCCATTTTGAAAGATCTTGACCCCCATGGTAGGCCCAGACGGCATGGGGTGCCCTTTGCGCTTCATGAGCGCCTTGGTGCGGGTCCAATCCGGATGGTTTGTCCAGTGGGTAAAGGCCTCGGGGTGGGGCATGAGGCCGAAGATACGGCCCGTGGGGTCACATATGCCAGCGATATCCTCAACAGACCCGTTTGGATTGTAAGGAAATCGCCCCTTGGCCAACTCCCCTTGGGGTGTGGCATATTGCAGCACCACCTGCTGTTGCGCCATCAAGCGCCCTATCACCTCAGGGGGGGCGTAGAGTTTTCCCTCCCCATGGCGGACAGGGATCTCCAAAGACGCAATCCCCTTGGTGAAGACGCAAGGAGAATCTGCATTTCCCACAAGGCGGACCCAGTCATCTCTAAAATTTCCGCAATCATTAGAAGTCAAAGCCACGTGCCGTGTATGGTAGTCTTTGTCAAAGCCGGGCAGCAACCCCAGGTTCACGATGGCCTGGAAGCCATTGCAGATTCCGATGACCAGTTTACCCTCTTCGATGAACCGGTGCAGGGCCTCGCCCATATTGGACCGGAAGCGGACTGCTTCTAAGACCCCGGCCCCGTGATCGTCTCCCCAGCTAAAGCCCCCATCAAAGGCCAGGATATCATAGTCTGAAAGGAGCACCTCTCCTGCAATGAGGCTGTTCATATGCACGCGGTGGGCCACGGCCCCTGCCAATTCAAAGGCATAGGCCGTCTCACGGTCGCAGTTCAGGCCATAGCCAGTCAGCACCACGGCCCGGATCTCTCTTTCCTTGGCTTGAGGCCCGGTCATATAAGCCCTCCAAAAGGCCCCTTCCAGGCCGCCTTCAGTGCCGCGACTGGTACCGACATGAGAGGGCCCCCTTTCAGGCCCTTGACCGCGAGATCCGGCCCTTCAGACACGGTCCCGATACAGGCATGAGGAAGGGTCCCTACAAAGGATTCAAAGGAGGATTGATCCCTTGGATCGATCGTCACAATGAACCGACCAGGCGTCTCTGAATAGAGGAGCACCTGGTCCTGGTCTGCATCCCTTCTGGGAACCTTGGAAAGGTCAATGGTCATGCCCAGGCCCCCTGCCATGGCCACCATGGCCAGATGGATGGCCAGCCCCCCACGATAGATCCCGTGGCAAGACGCCACCAGGTCTTCCTTGATGGCCGAAGCCACGGCCCGATACAATGTCATGAATGCCCCAGGGGTGACCTTGGGCACATGGAGCCCCACGTAGCCAAGGTGTTCGTAATACTCAGAAGCGCCCAGTTCGTTTCCCGTCTCCCCCAATAGATAGACCAGGTCTCCGGCACACTTGGCATCCATGGTCGTGCACCGGGTAATGTCTTCAACGACGGTGGTACAAGAAAACTGCAGCGTGGGAAGGGCAGAGACCTTGTGGGTCTCGCCGTATCGCCCCTTGAGATGTCCGTCCACGTACATGCTATCTTTTCCTGAAAGGAGCGGGATCTCATAGGCCTGGCAGAGATCCCTCAGGGCCCAGTTGGCTCTTACCAGTTGGGCGGCCTTGTACTTGCCATCAGGGTTCTCTTTGGGGTCATACTGGACAGAAGGCCAGCAGAAGTTGTCCACCCCTGCCAGACGATCTGGGTCCCCACCCACGGCCACCACACGCCGCACGGCCTCGTCCATGACACAGGCCACCATGTGATAGGTATCAATCTCAGAATAGGTGGGGAGCAGGGCCTGAGACGCCGCAAGCCCTTGAAGGGAGTCCAGGACAGGACGGATGACAACGGCATCGCTGTTTACATCCCGGTCCTTTCCGACCAGGGGCTTGATCACGCTGGTGCCCTGGACTTCATGGTCATATTGGCGGATGATCCATTCCTTTGAGCAGATGTTGGGCTGGGAAAGGAGATTCAGAAGCACCTGTGACGGATCGTCTGGCTCCCCAAGAACAGGCTCTGAAAGCCCCCTGAGGGCAGGAGGGGTCCATTCGGCCTCAAAGGTCCACTGTGGAAACTGAGAGCCTAGCAAATCAAGATCCACATAGGCACAGGTCTTACCATGGTACGTAATGTGCAGTTTGCCCGTATCCGTGTAGCGACCGATGACCGTACTTTCCACGGCATGTTTCTTTGAAAGGGCCATGAAGCGGTCGTGATCTTCTTCTTTGATGGCAATGGTCATGCGTTCCTGAGACTCAGAGACCCAGATTTCCCAGTGGTCCAGCCCCTCGTATTTGAGGGGGACCTTGTCCAATTCAATGATGCACCCGTTGCTGAACCGGGCCGATTCGCCTATAGACGATGAAAGCCCGCCACCGCCATTATCCGTGATAAAGGCAACAAGGCCCTCGTCTCTCGCCTCTAAGAGAAAGTCGTGCATCTTCTTCTGGGTATAGGGGTCCCCAATCTGGACATGGCCGGCAGGGGTTTCGGCTGAAAAGCCTTCAGAGGCCGCTGTTACGCCGTGGATCCCATCCTTTCCCACTCTGCCGCCGCACATGACGACCAGCTCGCCAGGAGATGTCGTCTTTTCCTCGCACGGCGCCCCTCGAACCTGCGCAGGCATGAGGCCCATGGCCGTCACAAAGACCAGGCACTTGCCGAGATATCCCTCGTGAAACCACACCTGGCCATAAGGGGTAGGGATGCCGCTCTTGTTGCCCCCATCCCGCACCCCTTCTATCACCCCGTCTAGCAAGCGCTTTGGGTGAAGGCGCGGCTTGAGCTCTCCCCGGTATTCTCGAGGGCCCACGCAATAGCCGTACATCCCCATGATCAGCCTGGAGCCCTTGCCCGTGCCCATGGGGTCTCGATAGACCCCTACGATCCCTGTAATGGCACCGCCATAGGCCTCCATGTTGGACGGAGAATTGTGGGTCTCTCCTGTAATCACATAGTAGTAGTCATCGTTAAAGCGGCCCACCCCTGCATTGTCCCAGAGAACGGAAACGACCCAGGGCTTTTTCTCCTTGATGGCCAAGGTGGGGGCCTCTATACAAGTAGCAAAGAGGTCATCGGCCACCTGGGTTTCACCGGTGGCCAGGTCCCGGTAGTGAAACAGGCCTTTGAAGGTGTTGTGGTTGCAGTGATCGCTCCTGGCCTGGGAGATATATTCCAGCTCTACATCGGTGGGGTCTGAAAGCTGGACGGCTCGGCGCTGCTCAATGACATCCTCTCTCAAGAAGTAGGCGCGAATCGTTGGGATATCATTGGGATGTAAGGCCAGGCTCCGTTCCTTGCTGACCCCCATGAGGGTTTCATCAGTATCAATGGGAATCACTGCCACTTCAGGGTTGTGATCCAGTCTTACCTTGGGGATGATGATGCCCACCCCTTGCTTGGGATCCCAGCCCTCTCTGGAAAAGACCTTCCACTGTTGAATAATGTCATTGGCCAGAAGTTCCCGGGCAATCCGATCGGCATCCTCAAAGGCCAGATCGCCCCCCTTCAGGCAGTAGCGCTTTGAAGTGTACACCCCCTCATGGGGTTTTAGCTGAATCCCCAGGAGATCCTCAATGGCCTCTACGGCCGTGCTTCCAGGATTGTCGCGCACACCGGGCCGGTAGCCGATCCAGAGGCTCCAATCAAAATCGATGTCAAGGGTATCATAAGACGAAAGCTGAACCACCGGGTTGGTAAAGGCCTCTTGTTGGATAGACTGGAGCTGCTGGTTCTCCAGTGCCACATCAATGGTCAGGATGTGCACCGTGCGAACGGACGCGATACGGTACCCGAAATAGTCATTCGCCTTGCGGCAAATGGCAGCACCCTCTGCGTCAAAGAGCTCGGGCTGCAGGGTAATTTCCAGACGACTTGGCATGAGGGGTGTCTAGCAGAAAGAGAGTGAGGTGTCAAAACAAGACGGGCTGTTGCCCGAACCGACGGGAGAAGCTTCTCACGAAACCGTCAAGAAGAACGGTCCAAGCCTGTCAGCTTCTTAAGGAGATCCTTTGTCGTGTCACTGGCCGGCAGACCATCCAGTTCCTCGGCCCCAACCCAGCGGGCCTCGGAGGCATCATCACGGGGCCTGGGCTGGCCGCTGACATAATCGGCCAAAAGGTCGACAATCACATAGTGGAACCGGATCCGGCCGGCCGCGTCGCGCTCAATAAGATCAAAGGTATATACAGGGCCTCTGGCTCGAATCACGACCCCTGTTTCTTCCTTCACCTCGCGTTCGGCTGCCTCTTCCAGGGTCTCACCCAGCTTCACGCCACCGCCGGGGATGGCCCATAACCCCTCCCCCGGCGCATGGACCCGCTTGACCATTAGCACCCTTTTGTCTTTTACAACAATGGCCCCCACGGCAGTCTGGGGGCTTTCAGGGTATTCACGTCCTGTCATGATGGCCAGTCCCTTTCCTGGACCCACGGCTCATCTCCATCTCCCCCCTCATGGCCGTTGTGATTGCCGGCAGAGGCTTTAGAAGGGAGCCGGCAAGTCCGGAACTCCCGCGAACTTACTTAAAGGCGCGAAAAAACTCAAGGCAATACCATCCTGGCCCTTTGGATTGCAGGAGATGGCCTTTTGCGGTACACTCCGCTGTGGAGTGAGTTGTTCTGGCTTTTTAAGAGGACGATGCCATCTCCAGTATCCTGCGCAATGATATGGCAGTTGTGGATATGCAAGAGAGGAGGCCATGATGATCCCTTTATACGTGACGTCCATCCAGAGGGGCGCCGGCAAGAATCTCCTAACGATTGGCTTGATCGACCGGCTCAGAAAAGACGGCTTCAACGTGGGTTATTTCAAGCCGGTGGGACACGTTCCCGCAAAAGTGGAAAACACTGTCACCGATGAAGGCGCATGGCTCACTCATCGCCTCTTTCAACTAGAAGATGCCATTGAAGACGTATGCCCGGTCATCATCACCCAGGACCTGATCATGCAGAACTATGAAGAGGATGTGAGCGGATTGCAGGAAAAGGTAGAAGGAGCCTTTAAGAGAATATCGGCAAACAAGGATCTGGTGGTGGTAAGTTCGGACAGCAATTTCAGCGAGGGGAGTTCCTTTGACTTGTCAGGCCTCCAGCTCATTAAGGCCTTGGACGCCCAGGCCCTCTTTGTTGAGAAGTATGAATGTGACTTCTGTGTCGATTTTGTCCTGGAGTTGAAGAAAATCTTAGGCAGTCCCATGCTGGGGGTGGTATTTAACAGGGTAGAGGCCGTGGAGCTGGAAGCGATCAAGGAATTCGTCGCTCCCTTTCTGCAGCGAAAGGGGATAGAGGTATTCGGCTCCCTGCCTGCCGACACCTTGTTGGGAGCCATGGCGGTGAGGGACCTGGTAGACCATCTGGGGGCCGACGTGGTCTGTGGAAAGGGCGGGCTCAATGCCCTGGTGGAGAAGTTCCTGGTCGGTGGCATGCAGGTGGATAAGTTCATCACGTACCTGCTGAAAAGTCCCCGCTCGGCCGTCATCGTGGGAGGGGACAGGACAGACATTCAACTGGTGGCCATAGAAAACGATGTCCGGTGCCTTATACTCTCCGGGAACCTCTACCCTAATGACACCATCATCGCCAGGGGCGAGGCAAAGGGTGTGCCCATTCTTGTCGCCAGAGAGGATACGTATTCTTTGGCCAAAAACGTGGAGGCCATGGTGGGAAGGTTCCGTCTGGAAGAGAAGCAAAAGATAGATCGCGCCATGGAGTTAGTAAACCAAGCCTTTGACTTCAACCAACTCTATGAGCACCTTCATCTTCAGCCCCGGTAAGGGCCGCGCACGCAGCTAGGGCCCTCATGACGCCGTCAGGGGGTACTTGCCAATACCGTCATTGACATTTCTACATGGACTCACCGCCCGCTCGCATTCACTCGCTTGAGACGCGAAGGACGCAAAGAAATAGGTGATAGCTTTTTCAGGTTTTCCGGCGTCTCAGCGGAAAACATGAAGAAAACAACACTCTGCGCTCTTTGCGCCTTTGCGGTGAATTCTTATTTCTACAATCTGCCCCATGAGTCAGTGCAGCGCTACTGCAGCGGCAGACGAACGATAAAGGTCGTTCCGCTGCCCAACTGACTCTGGCATTCGATAGTGCCGCGATGGGCCTGTACAATCGTCTTCACGATGGAAAGGCCGAGGCCCGTGCCTTTTTTTCCCTTGGTGGTGTAGAAGGGATCGAAGATCTGCTCCAGAACCTCCGGCCCCATGCCCGGTCCTGTGTCTTTCACGGCAACGACGAGGTGTTCTCCGTCAATACTTCCTTTCATTTCAAGCTTGCCTGAATCCCTCATGGCCTCCATGCTGTTTTTTACCAGATTGTGAAAGACCTGGTACATGAGCCTCTGGTCGATAAGAACAGGGGGCAGGTCCGAGGGCCAATCCAGTTCCAGGCCGATAGCACTTGCCCCGCCGCCGCCTTGGTGAAGAAAAAGGACTTCGCGCAGTATCCCTTCCAAGGGTCTCCTCACCAGGTGCAGCTCCGGTTTTTTCGCAAATTGCAGGAAATTGGCGATGAACTCTTTCACGCGGGCCGAGTCTTTCTCCAATATGTGAAGGGCCTTTTCTCCTCCTGGGCTGAGTGCTTCATTTTTGAGAATGGAAAGGGTCAGACCCACATTGTTTAGCAGATTCCCCACCTCGTGGGTGACCTTGCTGGAAGTCGACCCAAGGAGGGCAAGGTTCTTGGCATGGGTAAGCTCCTTGGCCGAGGCCACTTCCCGCTCAATGAATCTCTTGAGCGAACCGGTCATATCGTCGAAGGCCACGGACAGATCGCCGATCTCATCGCCTGTGTCAACAGAGACCTTGCTCTCCAGGTCTCCCCGGCCTATCCTTTGAACGTGGCCATGAAGGGTCTGAAAGGGAACCAAGAAGTGCTTTACCCGGTTCCACACGACAAACATGGCCAAGAGGCAGATGGCGGCCGTGATCAAGGCGCCCCAAAGAATGTTCCTGTGCCAGTGGGCATAGATCTCCGGACGGTTCTGCCTCAGCATGATGATCCAATCCAGATCGGGAATGCGATACCCGAGGCAGCAATAGGTTATATCACCCCCTTCTTCCTCCCATGCCAGGGGCTCATGGGAGTCGCGCAATGATGCAAGTATGTCCGGCCTTTTAAGGGCCGATTGCCTTACCACACGGAC
>Ga0272444_10005782_pt1 | contig 10661 bp, 5 predicted proteins | sample SSMForm13_FD_201033 | JGI IMG/M metagenome (GOLD analysis project Ga0272444, IMG submission 201033) | Marine sediment archaeal communities from Little Sippewissett salt marsh, Falmouth, MA, United States - SSM-Form-13 | ecosystem: Environmental > Aquatic > Marine > Wetlands > Sediment ...
GGATGAAACTAAGTCAGTACCAGGGGAGAAACGGTTGCAGTCTCGCGTCATGGCTCAGGGTGGTTTCGGTCCGTATGGTACTCAACCACATCCGGACCGGCGGGATGAACGGCATTTCCCGTAAGGGTATGCATCGTTTTCTTGAGGACATATCCTCCCGGGACAGAGAAGAACTGGCCCCGCTGGCATTGCTGGAACAGGCCGAGCAGATACGCCTGCTCCATGACAACATACGGCTACTGCCACCCAGAGAACGTCTCTTGTTGAAACTCCATATCGAGCAGGATTTTACCCTCGAAGAAACGGCCGACGAACTCGGGATTTCTATCCAAAATGCCTACACGCTCAAACATCGGGCTATCCAACGTCTAAAATGCCATCTGACCGGGGAAGACTAGCATCTGACCTCCTGACCGTCTGGTCTTTTTTAAAAAAATGTCCTTTTGTAAGAAAAACCCGCCAGCTGTGTCTATTAAAGGCAGAGAGAGGCATTTACACCTCCGCCTTTGACCCTCTGAACCCTGGACCCCTATGGAGGAAACCATGAAAACATTATGCCCGGATGAAGAGACCCTGGCCGACTATATCGAGCACCTTCTCCCTGAGAGCAAGCGACGCTGGGTGGCATTGCACCTGATTGAATGTGACGCCTGCCTGGACGAATACGGACTGGCAAAGGGCATGGTCAGAGGTGGGGCCGCGCCTGAAACCGATCCGGCCCCGGCTGAGGTCACCCACTCCGCTGTTCGCCTGGTAAGCCGCCAGGTTTCAATCAAAGGTAGTTCATTGGAGGAAAGAACCGGTCGGTATCTAAAGGAACTGCACGCCAGAGTGCGACACTACTTTGGACAGACGGCTCTGGCCCAACCGGGTCTTGCGCCGATCAGGGGGCGTAACAGGGCGGTTTCAAAAGACCTATTTCACATCAAAAAAGGCTTTCGAGAATTTGAAACGGACATCGAGATAGAAAAGACAGGGGAAAACATGGCACAGCTCCGCATACGGTTGTCCGGGCACAAAGGTCACCGGGACAACATCCGGGTGACCTTGAAGACCGGTGAAAGGGAGCTCTGTTCATCCCTCCCTAACAAAGGACAGGTGCTCTTTGAAGATATAACCTTTGGTTCCTACACGCTCTTGTTCACCAAGAACGGCTCGAGCCTTGGCGCCTATCCCTTTGAGATAAAGGAGTCGCGGAATGGAAGCAAATGATTCCCAGGCCAAGGACCAGACGCCCAAAAGCATAGAGGCGTTCTTGAAGGAACGGGAACGCATCGACACCATCCTTAAGGAGGAATTCCACAAAGAGACGACCATCCTTTTCACCGATATCTGCGGGTACACGGCCTACACCGAAAAACGGGGCGACCTGTCTGCCCGGGCCATGCTGCAGAAGCATAATGACATCATTCTACCCCTGATTGAGGCCCATGAGGGCACTGTCGTCAAGACCATCGGCGATGCCGTCATGGCCACCTTTCCAGGACCGCTGGCGGCTGTAAAGGCTGCTTCAGACATACAGAAGGGCCTGCTCCGTCATAACATGGCTGCAGGGCCCGACGACAGGATTCATGTCAAGATCGGCATCAACACCGGGCAGGCACTCCTGGACGGAGCTGATGTGTACGGGGACGCGGTGAATGTCGCCGCACGGATCCAATCCAAGGCCGGAAAGGATCAGATACTGGTTTCCAAAACTGTGTATGACGAAGTTTGTGGCAGTGACGATGTGCTCTGCAGAATCCATGGGGAAGTGACGTTAAAGGGAAAGACCGAGTCTGTTCAGCTCTACCGGGTGGTCTGGCAAGAAGAAGAGACCGTTCCGGAGACAGAGCCAAGGGTAAGGGCAGGTAGCGTCACAATGGAAAGGGTGAACGGCCTCTCTCTAGAGGTCCTGCACCTGGAAGTGGCCAGGGAAGGTGACCGCATCAAACTCTGTGCGTATGAGCAGAAGCCGGGCGAGACAAGCACCATTCAGCATTATGAAGAGACCGACGTGTCCATGTCATGGGTCAAAACAAGGTGCCACGAGATGGTGGAGGCTTTAAACAAGGTCAATCGCAGAGGACTCATTTCCAGGGAGGTCCTCATGCGCCTCCGTGAGATCGGCCAGATCTTCTCGGATGAGCTGTTCACCCTCCATGTGAAGGAAACGATCAAGAAGTCCAGTGCCGATCACATGATCCTGAACCTGGACGATCAATTGGTCCATGTACCCTGGGAACTCCTCTTTGATGGACAGCAGTTTCTCTGCCAGCGGTTCAGCATGGGCCGTCTGGTCAGGACCCGCCAGACCGTGGGCGACCGCCGGACCCGAATGCTCGCCCAACCCCTTAAAATGCTGGTCCTGGCCGATCCATCGGGCGATCTTGAGGGGGCCCACAGCGAATGCACCCGGATACGGGACCTCATGGACCGGAAAAAGGACCTTGTCAATGCCACCTTGCGCGCTGGCAACATCACCCCGGAATTCATCAGGAAGAAGATCCGCAACTTTGACCTGGTCCACTTTGCCGGACACGCGGATTACGACTCCCAAAAGCCGGGGGAGGGCGGATGGCGCCTCACAGGCGGCAGTCTCAAGGCTGAGGACATCACCCGGATGACGGGGACGGGGGCCCTGCCGGCACTTGTCTTCTCCAATGCCTGTCAGTCGGCCCGCACCGAGGAATGGGGGGTCAGGGAATCTTTTCAAGACGAAATATTCGGACTGGCCAATGCTTTTCTGCTGGCAGGGGTCAAGCATTTTGTGGGGACCTTTTGGGAGATTATGGACGAGCCCAGCAGCCGGTTTGCCACGGAGTTCTATCAATGCTTCATGTCGGGCATGACCATGGGGGAGGCGGTTTGCAAGGCCCGACATGCCCTGATCAATGAATACGGAGAAGAAAACATCGTATGGGCCAGCTATATACTCTACGGGGACCCCACCTCCAACTACCGGGAGCAGATCATGGGGGCCGGTCCCCGGAAGGAGCCGGAACCCTTGTCGGCCCTCCGAGAAGAGGATTATCGGCAGGGCGAGATCCGATCAAGGGAGGAATCCATCGATTTTTCACCGATTGAAACCCCGAAACGACGATGGCCCTGGATGGCCCTTGCTGCGAGCGTCCTTCTTCTTCTAGGCATCGTGCTTTGGGGCTACCCCGGATTTCTCCGGACCGGCACCGCTGAATTTGAAAAGGAGGCCCTGGCTTATTACAATGAAGGCGCCTTTGACAAGGCCCTGAACGCCTGCAAAACCATCGAGGACAAGGACCCGCAGGTATCTTTGGCGTACCTGATCCGGGGAGACGTCTACTTCCGTACGGGAAAACTGGACCAGGCCGAGCAATCGTACAAGAAGGCCATTTCAGCCAGGAACGGAACCGGCCTGGAAACAAGCAAGGCCTATATCGGCCTGGGCCGTATCGCGTCTATTCGGAATCAGAGGGATGCGGCCCTCGCCTATTATCGGAATGCCTCAGAAGCAGCTCCTGACAACGGAGACGGGTATCTTTCGCAGGCCCTCATCCTGGATGAAAAAGGAGATTACCAGCAGGCGTTGCAGCTCCTCCAGAAGGCCCGAAAGGTGGCTCCGGGAAATCGTGTCCTGACAGCCATAACCAACGATACTCAGAAAAAGGTTGCGTTGGCTGAAGACAAGGAGCGGCAGGCCCGAATCGACCGCCTGGTTCAGGACCTCCTGGGAAGTATGAATACATCCGCCCGGGCACTCCCGTCGGACGCCTGGACATCTTTTCCCTTGACCCTTTGGATCATGGATTTTCAGACAAAGGGATATCCGTCTCAGGAGGGTGAAGAAAGGCTCCTGGTTTCAGGCATCACGGATCAGCTCATGGAGCAGACCCGGGTCCGGCCGGTGGAGCGGGCACTCCTGGACAAACTCCTTCAGGAATTGAAATTAGGGACCTCCAAACTGGCAGACAGGAATGCGGCCCTGTCCCTGGGCCGGCTACTGGCGGCGAAGCTCATCCTCATGGGCCAGATCATCTATTCAGGTGCCCAAACCCAGGTCTCCATCCGTCTCATTGAAACCGAGACCGGCCGCATCACCGCCTCGGTAAACGAGACCTTTGGGAACAGTGTGCCGCTCTCCATAATAGCAGAAAAATTATCCGGGAGACTGGAAGAAAAACTCAAGAAGCTCTATCCCCTCCGGGGCAAGATCTCGGAGGTGGAAAGAAACGAGGCCCAACTCAATATCGGGCAGATGGCTGGGACCCGTACAGGGCAACAGTTTAAGGTGGTGGGTGAAGATACCATTCTAGAAGTCATCTCAGATCACCCCCAGACCGCCCTGACGAAAATCGTTAAAGGCACAGGGCCTTTAGCCAAAGGGCTGCGGGTGGAGGCCAAAAGGTGAACAACATGATTAACCTCTCACCCCGGTGAAATAGGTTTCACATTTCACAGGACAAACCCGGTTCAACAGGCTATGAAGAGCAGAGAGTATGGAGCAGAGGAAATATAGCGCGGGGGAAAAATCAGAGCGCAGAGGAGAAAGAGAAAGGAGTCCTTAGGTGCGGATTCATCCGCACAATGGCGGTATTAGTATGGGAGCTTGACAACGTATTGACATCATTAACATTTAATCACGAAAGGAGAATGGGTAAATGAGAAAGGGATTCAGAATGATGGTTGTCTTGGGTTTATTGTTTTTCCTAGCGCCGGTTACGGCTCATTCGGAGAGTATAGGAGTCTACTGCTGGCAGTTGGCACCTTACACCGATGTGGTCTGTTTTGACGTGGACAACAGGGGTTTTGCTTATGCCCTGACAGGGTGGGATCACGTTCCAGGAGAATACAAATACTGCGCGTATGGTGCTGTCCTTTTTGACAACTACTTCAATAATTATTGGTTTGAATGGACTGCTGATGTATTTGCTCATTTTGCGGCTGCCGTTTCCACAACGACGCTTGAGGGCAACTGGATCATGACCTACACGACTCCCGAACCTATTGATGGCGGGGCGTTGATCTTTCTCGGCCCCGGGCCTCAGATACCGGGTACGGCCGATGGCATTGGAGCACTCATGAGTCTGACATCAAAAAGAAATCTGCTGGGTACCGCTTCATCTTCAGGGAAGTAGTGGTTCCTTTCGAACATGGAACCTGGAGCTTGAACCGAAACGCTGCACGTCTTTTCGCCCATGAGTCCTGAATAATGGGTAACTTCTATCGGGTAGGATTGGCTTCATCATTGGGGCAACGCCAATCCCACCCGATTTCCTCGGTTCCAAAGGAGTAAGGAATAGATGGGGGTTTAGAATGTACAAGGATACGCCACTGAAATTGCGCTCTAGACCCTCCGCGAAGATGCTTTCATGGGGAGAGATAATGAATCATTCAAGGTGGCATAGAAGGATTTTCCGAATGATAGTTGTTATGAGCCTTTCATTTCTTCTGGCTCCTCCTTCGCCTGTACGCGCTGTTGAGATGAATGTCTTCCAAAGGATGCTTCCGTCGATGACGCAACCCCATTATTTCAATTCACCTCAGGGCGCGGCGGTGGACCCTGCTGGAAATGTTTACGTTGCGGACAGCGCTAACAATCGCATTCAGAAGTTTACCTCTGACGGCGTGTTCGTCAGCCGGTGGGGAAATACCGGACAGGAAGATCGAAAGCTTTCCAATCCCAGGGGGGTGGCGGTAGATGCGTCCGGCGATGTGTATGTTGCAGATACCTGCAATAACTGTATCAAGAAATTTGCGGCCGATGGCACGTTTTTATTCCAATGGGGTGAGCAGGGCAAAGAAAATGGTCAGTTCTTAAACCCCGCGGGCATTGCAGTAGACTCATGGGGCCAAGTGTACGTGGCGGATACCTTGAATCACCGGATCCAGAAGTTCACTGCAGGCGGAGGTTTTGTGGATAAGTGGGGCGAGTACGGAACGGCCGCCGGCGAATTCAGTTCTCCCAACGGCATTGCAGTAGACCGGTACGGATTCGTTTATGTAGCGGACACCTGTAACCACCGCATCCAAAAATTCAGCGGAAATGGCGACACGGATGGGATACTTCGTGGGGACTTCATCAGCCCCTACGGCGTTTCGATTGATGGCGGTGAAAATGTTTATGTGTGCGACGAAGGGACCGATAGAATTCACAAATTTGCTCCGAACGGAATCCTGATTACCAGTTGGGGAGGCCGAGGCGTGGCCAATGGCAGTTTCAACGACCCTCACGGTATTGCGGTGTCGTCCGGGGGCACTGTCTATGCGGTGGACACCGCCAATGACCGAATCCAGACATTTACTGCTGAGGGTCGGTTCCTGGCAAAATGGGGCCTCTGCGGAAACAATCCCGGCAAATTCTTCAAACCCAAGGATATTGCCGTGGACTCTCAAGGGCTTATTTACGTTCTTGATACGGACAACTATCGTATCCAAAAATTTAATAAAGACGGTGGCTTTGAAAAGCAATGGGGCAGCAAAGGTAGCGATCCGGGACAATTTTATGACCCCTCGGGTATCGCCGCTGATGGTATGGGGAATGTTTATGTGGCCGACACATTGAATGATCGGGTACAGAAGTTCTCATCCGACGGGACATATGTTGACCAGTTGAGTGGGACAACGCTTTACCTCCCACTCGGCGTCACGGTAGATGCCGAGGGGAGTGTCTATGTGCTAGATAGCGGGCATGGCTGTGTCAAGATATTCAATAGTGAAGGCATATTTGTAAGTGAATTTGGCGGGCCGGGTGAAGCAAACGGGCAGTTCGGTACGCCTCGCGGTATTGCCGTAGACGAGGGAGGTTATGTCTATGTGGCCGATACGCACAACAACCGCGTACAGAAGTTTACCGGAGAGGGGGTGTTCGTTGCTAAATGGGGTGTGCTAGGCAAAAATCCGGGAGAATTTACCCTACCCTCCGGCATTGAGGTAAACCCTGATGGCTATATCTACGTGTCGGATACGGAAAACGATCGCATCCAGAAATTTAAATCGAATGGTGAGTTCATAGCTGAGTTTGGGGGGTTCGGATCCGATCCTGGCGTTTTTGTATCGCCTTGGGGGCTGCATGTTGATGCTGATGGAATTGTGTATGTGGCGGATACAGATAACCACCGCATCCAGATTTTCAAACCCGTTACCACCCTTCCCAACCACAAAGCCATCATCCTGGCCGGCGGGGGGATGAGGGACAACCTGTGGGATGCCATCCAGATGAACACTGTCTTTGCCTACCGCGCCCTCACCTATCAGGGCTATACCAAAGAGACCATCGCCTACCTCTCTCCCAACCTGCAGTTGGATCTAGACAACAACGGCGAGCCTGACGACGTGGATGGAGCCGCTACCCTGACCAACCTGGAGTACGCCATCACACAATGGGCCACAGACGCAGAGAGTCTGGTGGTATATCTCGTTGACCATGGGGATGAAGACACCTTCAGGATGAATGGGGAAGAAATCCTTTCAGCCGGGAGCCTAGGCATGTGGCTGGATCTGCTTCAGGATGCCATGTCAGGCCGGGTGATTGTGATCTACGATGCCTGCCGGTCAGGAAGCTTTCTGGCCGATCTGGTGCCGGCCCCAGCGAAGGAGCGACTGGTGGTGGCCTCGGCAGACACCGATGAAAACGCCTATTTTATCACCCAGGGGGCCATCTCCTTCTCGAGCTATTTCTGGACCCAGGTGTTTAATGGATCGGATATCCGGGAGGCCTTTGAAGTGGCGGAGGCGGCTTTAGGCTATGTGACGGACTTTCAGCATCCTCTGATAGACGTAAACGGCAACGGTATTGAAAACGAACCCGAAGACTACACTCTGGCCCAGGGCTTATTCATGGGGAACGGCACAGAGATTCAGGGAGATACACCGGTAGTGACCGGGCTGTTCGCTCCCGTTACCCTTGCATCCGGTTCCAGCACCACAGATATTTATGCGGACAGCGTCACAGACAACGACGGCATCGCCCGGGTGTGGGCCGTAATCATCCCGCCCGATTTTACACCTGAAGATCCTGGCAACCCGGTCCTGGGACTCCCGACAAAAGACCTCATGCCGGTTGGAGGCGACCGGTATGAAACCGCGTATGACGGATTTGATATGGAGGGGATCTACTATGTGGCGATCTATGCCAAGGACCGGAAGGGGAATACCTGCGTGCCGGTATTGAGCACGGTGACCGTGCAAAACCCGTTGGCCCGGAGGGCGGTGATTGTAGCGGGCGGTGCACAGACCGACCCGCTCTGGCCGGCCATCAAGAAAAACGCGGAACTGGCCTGCCAGGTCCTTCGGTCCCAACTGTACACGGACAATCGCATCTATGTGCTGAGCACGGACAATACAATGGATGCATGGAAGGGATACGCGACCCGGACCAACCTTCAAACGGCCCTTACCATTTGGGCCACCACCGATACGCGGGACCTGGTGGTCTACCTGGTGGGGAATGGCAGTCGTGAGGGTTTTGAGATCAATGGGACGGAGACCCTCACTGCCAACACTCTAAGCGCCTGGCTGGACCTGCTCCAAAATGTCATCCCGGGAAAGGTGATCGTGATCTATGACGCCTCCTATTCCGGCAGCTTTATCCCTGCGCTTAAGCCCCCTGAAGGTAAGGAGCGGATCGTACTGTCCAGCACCTCCCATGGGGAACCGGCCCAGTTTCTGGTGGACGGGGCTGTTTCCTTTTCCAGTTACTTCTGGAGACAGGCAGCCAATGCGGCCACGGTGAGACGGGCATTTCTCCAGGCCAAGGACGCCATCAGCCATGCAGGTGCGGGTCAAACGGCCCTTATCGACGATAACGGCAACGGCATCGGGAATGAGCAGTATGACGGTGTCCTGGCCGATAAAACCATTATCGGCGCCGGCATTATCTTGGCCGGGGACGCCCCGGTGATCGGTGCGGTGTTCCCGCCTCTGACCATCAACAGTACCCAAACCGTGAGCCTTTGGGCGGAAAACGTTACCACAACCGGGACCATTGACAAGGTCTGGGCCGTGGTCACGCCCCCTGGATATCCGACTGCACCAGTGTCTGAACTGGAACTGGACAAGACCGGCGAGGGCAAATATGAAGGGACCTTTGCCGGTTTCCTCACTTACGGCACCTACATCGCCACCTTCTATGCCAGGGACCTGGAAGGAAATTTGTCCAAACCGGCAACCACCTCCATCAAGCAGGAGATTGGGCCGGATGTGTACGAATCTGACAACATAGCGGCAGATGCCCGCGTACTTGATCTGAATAGCCCTCGGCCCCAGGCCCACGACTTCCATACGCCATGGGATCTGGACTGGACCCGGTTCTATGGGCTGGCCGGACAGACCTATACCCTACAGGCCGGCAATCCCGGCAGCCAGTGCGATCCGGTCATCCAGGTCTACAAATCGGATGGAACGACCCTCCTGGCTTCAATGAATGTATCCGGCATGGGCCAGCCCGAGATCCTGGAATGGCCCTGCCCTGCCGACGGCATCTATCTCATTCGCATAAACCACACCAACCATTTGGTATCCGGCGCATATACCGGCTATGACCTCTCTCTGACCCAACCTCTGGGTACGCCCCTTTTCGGGACTATCTCCGGTAGGGTCTTGACGGATGAAACGGCCCCCCAACCCATATCCGGTGCCTGCATTCATACCAGCGGTGGCGCCACAGCACTGGCCGGCGCAGACGGGACCTATATCCTGATCGACAAACCAGGAACCTATAACATGACCGTGGAAGCCCCCGGCTATGCGACCCAGTCAGACCCCGACATCGAGGTCACCTATGGCGGCAGCACGATCAAGGATTTCAGATTGACTGACTATTCCGGGCCGGTGCCTGACATCCGGGCCAACGGCTCCAACGGGCCGGTCGCGGTTCCTGCGGACACATCGGTATCCGTCACGGTTTCTTTAGATCCCGGTGCGTGTGCCAACGTTAATGCCGACTGGTGGATTGCGGCGAGCACGCCGTTTCCAGCGCCCGGGGACTGGTACACCTATGTCAATCCCACGGGCTGGCAGCCTGGCGTGTATCTCTGCCTCCAGACGCCGCTCCTTAATTTATCTGGTTTCGAGGTCCTCAACATGGTCTTGCCTGCGGGGAGTTATGTCTTTTACTTTGCCGTGGATCCCCCGGACGGGCTTGCCACGGCTGAGTTGCTGGATTATGTGGTGGTGGAGGTAGAGTAAGAAACGCAAAGCGCAAAGCGCATGGCGCAGAGGGCATAGTAGAAAACAAAGACGTGCAGGGAGGCTGTAGGTGCGGGTTTATCCGCACAACTGAGTATAGAAGAGAATGAAATTGGGACAACACACTTATGTGAAAAAGGCTTTGATGATGAGAGCGGCGATCCCTGAACGAACAAAGCCGAGCATCCATTTCAAGAATTTTAACTCTTCTTCGAATTTGACTTCAAGAACTTTCAGGTCCGATTTTGTGGCAAGATCAGAGATCATTGGTTCCCCTGCAACGGATTGTATTCACGTTATATCTCGCGTTAGGGCCAGCAATCGTCTGCCAAGTCTTATTGCACGCTGATGGTCAACGAAATTTGTATGTCATGAGAAAACACAAATTCGACAAAACAACTACATTACAGAAACCGTTCAACCGGCACCTTGAATATTTTTGCAAGCTGTTTGGCTGTTTCTTTGCTGATGCCGCGGATCCCTCGCTCCATCTCGGATACACGAAAACGGGTCTTACC
>Ga0272444_10005783_pt1 | contig 10660 bp, 8 predicted proteins | sample SSMForm13_FD_201033 | JGI IMG/M metagenome (GOLD analysis project Ga0272444, IMG submission 201033) | Marine sediment archaeal communities from Little Sippewissett salt marsh, Falmouth, MA, United States - SSM-Form-13 | ecosystem: Environmental > Aquatic > Marine > Wetlands > Sediment ...
GGGGCTTTGTTGCCGATTTTCAATGTCGTCATTTTATATCTCCTCAACTCGGTAATTTTCATCGGCGGCGAATCGTCGACCCATCTCGCGGGCTTCATCCAACGCCGTCGGATGCTGCAGGATGGCCCGTTTGTCGTTGACCTCGCGAAAGCACAGCCTGGCCGCCAGATTTTTACCTAAGGTATCCATGAAGTATCTGACGGTCAAGTTGATTCCGGAAAATAACTTTTCACCGCGAGAACCGCCTACACAGATCAATACGCCGCGTCCACCCGCCTGACCGACGTTTTGGCGCAACACGTGCCCTTTCATCCAAAGGCTTTGGGCGCGATCGATAAACGCCTTGGCCTGGGAAGGGATCGAGTAAAAGTAAACGGGTGTGGCCAGAACAACGACGTCGGCTTCCAGCAGGCGTTGCTGCAGGTCCGGTGCATCGTCGACGAATTGGCATTCGCCTTCCATCGAGCACAACTCGCAACCGACACATGGGTGAATATTCAAGTCCGCCAGGTGCACCTTCTCAACTTCCGCCCCTTTCGACACAGCTCCTTCAAGAAAAGCGTCCAGCAGCGTTTCTGTATTTCCATAAAAGCGTGGACTGGCAGCCAAGCCGACAAATTTCACGTCAATCTACCCCCGTCACAATTTGGGCAATATTATTTCAAAGGTCAAGCTTCATTTTGTAACAAGAGTTGATTTTCCTTAGAAAATTTCTTGACGACCCTAGGGTGCAATGCCTATATTCAATGAGGAAAATCCGTAATTTGTTCCACCTTGTTTGTTTGGGGATATCAAAAAAGGAGCCGAAGTAATGGCAACAAACAGCGTCACCTTGCAAGGTAATGCATTAACCCTGGTCGGCAATCAGGTTGAGATCGGCCAGCCGGCACCTGACTTTACAGTGATTGACAACGATATGCAGCCGGTTCAACTCAAAGATTTTATCGGAAAAGTCACTATTATTTCGGCTGTCCCCTCGTTGGATACGCCCGTTTGCTCCGCCGAAACCCGCCAATTCAACGAGTTGGCCGGAAAACTTTCACCGGCAGTGCAAGTGGTCACCATCAGCATGGATCTGCCCTTTGCGCAGAAACGCTGGTGCGGTGCGGCCAAAGTCGACAGGGTGCTCACCTTTTCCGATTACCGCGACCGCTCGTTCGGCAACTCCTACGGCGTGTTGATCGATGAACTGAAACTGTTGTCGCGGGCAGTATTCGTCATCGACCGCGAAGGCATTATTCAATACATTCAGCTTGTGCCGGAAATCGCACAGGAGCCCGATTACAATGCGGTTGTCGCGGCGATCAAAGAATTGATCTAGCGACGGATTGCCCCGACCTTTCCTGCTGCCTTGCCTCGACCGTTTCTTTCGGGACATACTGATACAAGACGATTCCGAATCATCAACAACGATCATGGTTGTATATGGCTAACGATCCGCAATCATCCTCAACAGGTAAATTTCAACCGCCGATAGATACGGTGTTGGCTTGGACCGTCACCGTCGTTTTTTTTGCTGTTCATCTTTATCTGCAAATCGCGAAATGGCACGTATTTCATCCCGCATGCTTCGATTACGCCAACGTCTATGACGTTCTGCATTCCCTGCTGACCGGCCGTGTGTATCAAATGGAGCCTACCCATTTATTCGGCCTTGTTTTCTCACAAACCTATTTTTTCTTCGCGCCCCTGTTCGCCTTGGTTCCATCGGTTTATACGTTGATGGTCATCAATTCGTTCGTTTTCAGCGCCGGCATTATCCTGGCTTATTACGCCGCCCGCGAAGTTTTTCAACGTTCCTGGATACCGCTGCTGTTTACCGTCAGCCTGGCGTTGAATCCCTTTTATACCATTTCCGCTTTATCGGGTTTTCGCCCCATGGCACTGATTGTGCCGGCGGTCTTTGCATCCTTTCTTGCCTGGCGACGAAAGAAAAAGGTTGTTTTTGTCTTGGTGTTGGCACTGATGTGCACGGCGCAACTGAACATCCTGTTCGGTATTTTTTTCCTCGGGTTCGCCCTTTGGTGGCGTGATCGCAAACCATTTTTCGGACTTACATCGATGGCGATGTCGGCCCTATGGATTCTGGCTTCACTGATCGCGGCTATAATCGTCACCCGGCAAAGCGGCACCGCGCCCCCGGCCGACATCGGCCATTTGATTGCCTATGGCTCTTCATTCAGCGAAATCTTTCACACGCTTCTTACACGTCCTGGTTTCGTGTTGAAAAACATTTTTTATTGGAAAAATTTGACGATCGTCTTTTTCTTTCTCACCGTTGCCGCTCTTCCGCTTTTGCGTCCCACCTGGATTGCCGGCGCGGTGCCCGAATTGATCTACATCGTGCTTTCCACCTACGGATTTACCCAAATCGACAGCCGCACGCGCTGGGCCGTCAATCTTGACGATCCGTTGTTCTCGTTTTTCAACACCGGATTGATTACCGTCCTGCCTTTTCTTTACGTTGCCGCCTTTGAAGGCTTGGAGCGATTATTAAATTGGGTGAAGACGAAGAAACCTCTTCTGCTTACCGCGCGTTATCGGCGCATCGGAATTATCGGATTTCTGCTTTTTTCATGCGTGATTCACTACGCTTTCAGCCCGCCCGATTACGGACCGGTCGCCGGCGCCAAATCCGCTGATTTCTCGGTACTGGAGCAACAACCGCACCACGATCAGATGCGATTTGTCATTGCCAATTTAAAACGTGACGCATTTTATCTGATGGACTTCTCTTTTTTCTTTTACACGGTCGACTTCCCGCGCCAACGTTTGCTGAACGCGGAATCCCCATTGGATGATACGTACGATTACATTGTGCTCAATCGTGCCGATCCGAATCCGATGCTCACACCCGAACAACGAAAGCACATCGAAGAAACGCTAATGACCTTGCCCTACCGGACGGTATGGAAAAGCACTGACGGCAAGATCGTCATCCTGGCTCGCCCTTCTATGGGCTCTCCCTTTGTCAACGGTACATAGCAGTCTTTTTTTCTTGTTGGACCTGATCAGACCGAAATATTCCAGGATTTTTCCCATGCGAAAATGGAAGATTGTAGGGTTATGCATCCCGCGGAAAAATTTCCAAAGAATGCGGGGTCGCAGATAAAAAGACAACAACGCCCGCCGGCGAAGAGCTGCCAGTTGCTTCACCGACATACCCGGAACAAAAGAATAATTGACCGTTTCGGCGTGAATGGCAGTCATGTCGATGTTCGCCAATTTTCCCTCGCTGCGAAGTCGATCGAAAATCGGACTGCCGGGGTATGGCGAAAAACAATTAAAATGGACTCTCTCGAGCGGCAAATCGAGAGCCAAGCGAATGGTTTTATTCATGTCTTCCAAGGTTTCGGTCGGATAACCAAGCATAAAGTAGGCCGTTACCGGCAGATTATGCTTTCTTAACAAAGCGATCTTTTCACGAGCCAAATCCACGGTGATTTTTTTATTCATGTCTTTAAGAATTCGATCGCTGCCGGCTTCGATGGCGATCATCACTTCATACAAACCGATGGCTTTGCCGTCTTCGATGACTTGCTCATTAATCGTTCGTAAATGCATACCACAGGCGAAACTCACGGAAATATTGATTTGTTTTTCCTCGAAGGCTTCGCGTATTTCCCGAACATGACGTGGATCGGCAGCCAGATTGTCATCAACGATTTTGATTTCCCGATAACCGCGATCGGCCAGGCTTTGCACCATCTGAGCGACCATCCGCCCGCTATGCCGCCTGAACTTATGACCGGAAATGGGTACGACCGCGCAAAACGAGCAATTGAAAGGGCATCCCCGGCTGGTCTGAATACACATCGCCGGGCTGTCGCGATTGAATCCGCCACCGAACGCATCGGCCCGGTAGTTTTCCAGGTGCATCCCATCCCAATCCGGTTCACCGATCGCGTCCAGATCCTCGACAAAGGACTGTCCGTTGATTCGCAATCCGCCATTTTTGCGCCAGACAAGACCTTCGATTTGTTCCAGCCCGACGTCCGTATCGCCGGCCAGATAACGACACAGTTGCGTCAGCGATTTTTCAGCTTCGCCGCAAATTCCGAAATCCGCTTCCGGCAAGTGGTCAAAAAGCAGGTGGGGCATCGTTGTGATGTGCGGCCCGCCGGCGACCAGAACGGCCTGTGATCCCAACTTTTCGCGTAAATAACAAAGCATATCGCTCGCCGAAGCCAATTCATTGCTGAACACTTGCACACCGACGATTTGCGGTTTATCCGGCCTGGCGAAAATGGCGTTTAGTTGTTTTTCCGGATTGGGAGTAACGGATAGATCAAGAAAGTCGACCGGCACCCCATCCCGCTTTAATGACGTAAGTAAATAACCGATGCCGAGCGGCGGCGTACTGGCGCAAACCGAATTGAACATCTGCGGCCGCACAAGCAAAATGCGTAGCGGACGTCTTGATCCGCCGTTTTTACGCAAACCCGTGGCACGAACAGAAAATTCGTCCAAGGCTTTATGCCCTCCCCAATGGTGAGGATGGCACAATCAAAGAAATAAAGAAAGTCTAAAAATAAACGTACCGCAACGCCAGGATGACAGCGTGCATTTGGTGCTGGGTGACGTCGATGCGTAGCGGCGCCTGCCGGCGGTGGTTCATCACGCCGCCGATTGCCAAGGAATCATCGGTGCGATGCTTGCGAAGAAATTTATTTTTCCGCACCAGCGGTCCTTCAACCTGCCAACTGGTCAGCTTGTACAAACCTTTGTCGATCGTTTTTCGCAACTCGGCGACCATCGCAGGGTCGTTTCGCTGCGTGGCGATGCGATAGGCGTGAATCAGCCCCTCGTAGGCATAACCGGTATTTCGCGTACGCTTGAGCGTTTTGTGCGTATGAATCATCCACCAGGCCAAGGCCAGCGTCGTTTCAGCGAAGGTTTCGGCGTCGGTCCAGCCGGCGTCCTGGTATTCCCAAAACGACATGCTGCCCCACTGGTAAAAACCCTTGGTAAAACGCGAATCGGGATCCTCTTCCCATGCATCGACCGTGTAGCGCACCGCCATGGTCGCCGCCGCTTTTTCGATGGCCGGAATCAAATCGTCGCGCCCCAGGTACTTGGCGGCCTTGGATAGCACCAACAACGATTCGCCGTCGAAGTACTGGTTGCTTTGTCCGATACGCATGTTGATGCCGCGGACCAGGCCCGTGCTGAACGTACCGGAATCGAATTGCTGCGACAGCAGGAAATTCAAATAGCCATCGAGTTTGGCCGTCAACTCGGCGCGGTGCGCTTTTTCCATTTCGGGTTCGGCACGGAGGTAGTCGATCAGTGACATGGCGACCAAGGCGATCGTGCCGGTCAGCACGTAAGCATCGCCCGGGTAATGAATGACCAGGGCATCGTCACCGTAGTGTTTGCTGTATTGAAAAAAGAATTCGAGCCCCTTCTCCATCGCCGCCCGCGTTTGCGCAGTAGGTTCGAATTGGTGGCACAGCGCAATGCCCCACAAGGCGCCGGCCTGGCGTACCTGGTTGTCGCCGGGCGTCATTGTCTGGTTGACGAAATCGTATTCGTAATTGAAATTGCCTTCCGGCTTCTGGTTGGCCAGCAAAAACTCGCGACCCTTGGCGAATGATTCCAGCAAGATCTCGCGCGTCAGTTTCGATTGATCATTCTTTGACGGTCGCCATTTTTGCTCAGCACGAATCTGCCGGATCTGCTTGCCGAATTCGACCATGCGCTCCGGCGATGCGGCCTTGGTGAAGAAGCGATCATCATTGCCCCAAAGATAAAGGCCGATGAGAGCCGCCAATATAAGCGCTGCGAGGATCTTACCCGTTTTTCCTTTTTTCTCTTGCGTCATTAAAATTCCTGTAGCGTGAGCTTTCAGTCAGCGTCGAGTTTTTGTTTGACCTGGCCAAGTTCGCTCAGAATCGTTTTCGCGTAAATCGAATTCCGGTATGAACTCATGATGAGTTTAACGGAAACAAGAAAAACAGCCACCTCCAACAACAGTTCCTTGGTGAAGCCTTTAACGAACAAGGCGACGACGAACAAAGCAAATGTTACCGCAATGACGATGAAATCCGACAATCCAAATACACTATTCTTTTCTTGCACAACGCCTCCCTTTGGTTTTTCCGTTCGTGCCATTGATTCCGGAAAATGTAATTTGCCAAATCAAGCGAGCACTTACAATACACTAGCGCCGCAACCGGCCGCGGCTGACCACAAACAACCCGGTTACAATAAAAAAGAAACCCATTGCTTCGTACCAACGCGCTTGTTCATGCAAAAAGATCGCTGCCAGCACCGTCGCGGTGACCGGTTGCAACGTGGTGAACACCGCCACCAGCGACGGTGACGACCGACTCAGCGACCAGGCGTTTAGCCCATAGCTGATCACCGTGGGAATCAGCACGATGTAAACCATCCCCAACCAGGCCGATGAAGGTACGGCGGCAAAATCAACGGCTAGCAAATGACGATGGCCCGCAATCAACATGCCGATGCTGCCGAATAAAAAGGCCCAGGCAATGACGGTCAACGGCGGCAGACGACGCAGCAGCGGGCGTTGCGCCACCAGAAAACCGGCGTAGCAAAGCGTGTTGATCAACATCAGGATGTTGCCGAAAACCTTGTCGTTGGCCAGGGAAAAACCCAGCGGATTGAGCATGAACACCGCTCCGCCCACGGCCAGCAGAATCCCGGCGAATTGCCGGCGGTTGATGCGTTCGACGCCGAAGAGCGCCGCCAGCATGACGGTGAAAATCGGGATCGACGGCATGATGATCCCGGCGTTGGTGGCGGTGGTGTATTGCAAGCCGATCAGAAACAACATCTGATTGAAGAAAACGCCCAACATGCCCAGCAGCGCCAGGTGCGGCAGATCTCGCAGTCGCGGCAGTTTCCCTTCGAGCCACCAGGCCAAGGCAAATAAAATGGGCGTGGCGCACAACACCCGGATGCTGGCCAGCGCCAGCGGGTGCAGGTGAGTCAGCACCACCTTGGCGACGACGTGCAATCCGCCGAATGCCACTTGCACAAACAGCAGCGCCGCCCAGACTCGTTTGTCGATTTTGTCCATCGTTTGCCTATCGGAACGGAAAAACAATCCGTATTCATACAGAAAGACTGTTGATGATTGATTTGACGAGATTCGTCAAGGGGACGTTGCGGACTATGCTTCCTGCTTCGCCGCGACCAATTTCTTGTGGATGAACTTCGGTTTGATCATGTACACCAGCGTCGGCAGCAGAATCAATCCACCGAGCATGGAAATGATCATCCAGAACGCCAGCAGAATGCCCATCTCGGCCTGGAAACGCAGGAAACTGAACATCCAGAAGACGATGCCGGCTACCATCGTCGTCGCGGTGAACATGACCGCGCGGCCGGCGGTGGATATCGCCGTGCTCGTCGCTTTGGCCCAATCGCCGTTGCTGAGGATGTACTCCTCCTCCAGACGGCCGATGACATACAAGCCGTAATCCACGCCTAACCCGACCCCCAGCGAAACGACCGGCAGCGTGTTGACGTCGAGCCCGATACCCAGCGCGCCCATCAGCGCGTAAGTCAGGTAATTAGAAATGGCGATCGGCACCATAAACAGCAAGCCGGCGATAAACGACCGGTAAGCAATAAAGCAGGCGATGAACACCAGGGCGAACGCCAGAATGGTGACCTTGGCTTCGGCTTTGACGATCGTCTCGTTGACCGCCGCCAGCAAACCGCCGTAGTTGCCGGCCATGCGGAATTTCGCGCCTTCCACCATCTCGCCGTCGTCATTGGGTACCAGCAGCTTGTTCTCCGGATCGGCGATGAAATCATTGGCCACCGCAACCACCTTGGTCAACGTTGTTCCTTTGTGGTCTTTCAGGTTGACCGAGATGTTGGCGTCTTTCATGTCGTTGGTGATAAAGCGCGCCAAGTCGCCCGGCTCGGCGCCGGAGAAAATCATTTCGAGGTAGAAGCCGGCTTCCTGCGGATCGTCCGGAATCAGTTCCCACTTCGGACTTCCGCCGTGCATGATCTTGGTAATTTCCGGCAGCATGTCGGCAATCGAACTGGTCGAGTGCACCTCGTCCAGTTTTTCCAACTCGCGCTGCAGGGCTTCCATTTTACGCAGCACGCCAGGAGACTTAATCGCGTTTTTGTTGGTTCCCTCGACAATGACGCTGAGGGTTTCGGTGTTGCCGAATTTCTCGCCGATGCGCGCTGTATCCATGTTGTAACGCGAGTCGGGCCAGAGCATGGGCGTACCGGGGTGCACGTCGCCGATCACCAGATTCTTGGCAAAGAAGAAACCGATGACAAACAGAACCAGGGTGATCCCAATGATCGGGTAGCGCGCCTTGCTTTCCACCATCGCCCCGATGCGCTGCAGCAGGCTATCCTGCCAACCCTGCTTCTGCTTTTCTTTGAACTTCGGTTCAGGCAATAGCGAAAGCATGATCGGGTTGAACAACATGTCCGACACGATGATGGAAAGGACCCAGAAGCTGCCCATGATCGCCAGTTTTTCCATCAACGGAATCGGCGTCAAAATGACGATGAATACGCCGAGCGCGTCGGTGACAATCGACAGCATGCCGGGCTTGAACAAGCCACTGAAGGTGGCCGAGGCCGCGGCGACGCGATCGCGACGCGTTTTGAATTCCTCCATGAAGCGTTCGATCAACTGCACCGAGTGGCTCAGCGCCCGCGCGCTGATGACAAACGGCACGACGATCACCAGCGGATTGAAGTGATAGCGCAGCAGGCCGAGCAGGCCCAGGCCCCAAATGGCGCTGAGGATCATGGTGACCGTGGGAATCATCACGCCGCGCAGATCGCGAAAATACAGGAACAGAACGAAAATGATGGAAAAGACGGTCAGCAGGAAGATCCAGTACAACTGGGAGAAATGGCGGTAGATATGACCGAGCAGAATCGGACGGCCGATCATATGCACCTGGGTGTTGGGGTCTTCCTGGCTTTTGGTGATTTTTTCAATCGCGTCGTAAAGGGTGTTATCCAGGGTGAACAGCGTTTCGCCGATGGCGCCCCGGAAAGCCTCGACGTCGGCATCCGGGTCGCGGTCCTCTTCCTTGGCAATGCGGCGAATGATCTGCTCCAGCGACTCGGCCGGTGTTTCCAAACCGCGATCGAAAAATCCGGCGACGATGATCGCTGCCTGGTCGTCCATCGAAATCAGCGAACCGTGATAGCGACCCGTCGTGTATATAGATTCGCGCAGCGCCGCGATTTCTTCTTCGGTTTCCGGAATATCCGGCCACATAATCGGATCGGATTTGAATCCTTCGATCTCGTCAACGCTGGTCTTCTTGATCTTACGTTGCGCGACCGAGAGAACCTGGTAGTTGTTGACCGCCGGCAGCAGTTCCAACTGTTTGGTGATGTTTTTGACTTTGGTCAGAGTTTCCGTACTGAAGATGTCGCCATCCTCGACAACAACCGCAATCAGGCAGACGTTGGCGCCGCCGAAGATGCCTTCGTACTGCACGTACGTTTCAACGTACGGGTGGTCTTTGGGAAACAGATCGATCGTCGGCGTTAACAGACGGACATAACTGATCTGCCAGGCGAAAAAGAGCGTCACCAGCAAGATGACGGCCAGGAAGATCATGCGGTGTCGCAATACGAAATGACCAAGTCGCTCAATCAGAGATTCTCTCATCGTTTTTATTCCACTCAATGCTTGATGGGATAAGTTTGCCAGGATTGACCGGCGTCGTTCGTCGACAAAATCGTGCCCCGCCCCCCGACAACGATGCCGCGTTGCTCACCGGAAAAGGCGACGGCGCTCAGCCAGGTGAACGCGCCGGATTTAACTCGGCTCACTTGACCGTTTTTCACCTGCAACAACACGCCGTCGGCTCCGGCAATCCACATGGTATCGCCGGCCTGGTACAGGCTGAACAAGTGGCTTTTGGTCTGGGAGGCCAACGGAGTCCAGGTTTCGCCGCCGTCGGTGGTTTTCAGCAGATTTCCTTTGGAACCGACGATCCACCCGGTTTGATTGTCGGTGAACAACACATCGTACAGCGCATAGCTGACGTCTGTTTTCACCAGTTGCCATGTCTGGCCGCCGTCGGTGGTGTGAAACAGATTGCTGATCGTTTCCGCGGTGACTTCCTCGTCCAAGGCCGCATCCCACAGCGGGTAATCGCCCGCCAGCCAGCCTTCGGTCGGACTGATGAAATAAACGGCGTTGATCGCGGCGTTGACCATCGGCTCGAATTCGCGCACATCCCAGGTTTTACCGCCATCAACGGTAATCGCCAGGCTGCCGAAGTTGCCGACGGCCCAACCGTGGTTTTCGTCGACGAAATCGACATCGAACAGCGGCTGGCTGCACAAGGGCTCCTGCTTTTTCCAGGTTTTACCGCCGTCAACGGTCGTCAACAACGTACCGCCGCGACCGACCACCCAACCCTTGTCGCCGATGAAATCCAAGGCAAACAGCGCCTGATCGGTTAAACCGTTCTGCCGCTGCCAAGATACGCCGCCGTCCAGCGAATGAAGCAAAAGGCCCGGATACCCAACGGCCCAGGCCTCGCTTTCACCGATAAACATGACGTCGTAAATTTTGTCGCGGAAGGCGACCGCCGGAGCGTTCTGCTCCGCAGCCGCCGTTTCTTCCGCCGCTTCCGCCAGCGCCCAGGCGACGAGCGCCAACAGGACGGCGGACAACACC
>Ga0272444_10005785_pt1 | contig 10658 bp, 11 predicted proteins | sample SSMForm13_FD_201033 | JGI IMG/M metagenome (GOLD analysis project Ga0272444, IMG submission 201033) | Marine sediment archaeal communities from Little Sippewissett salt marsh, Falmouth, MA, United States - SSM-Form-13 | ecosystem: Environmental > Aquatic > Marine > Wetlands > Sediment ...
ATCCTTTACAGCGCTTCGGCGTTATTACCTGAGGCAGGAGCCCGGTGCGTTAATAGCGCACGCCGGGATCTGTGCGGGGGGTGCGGGGTGACCCGCATTCCTACCGCGACCCAAAGGTTCTCCCCAAATATGGCTGAAAACACTTAGACGGCGCAGCCACAAGCACAAAATGACTTGGGAGCGAATGAAACGTCTGATTGCGAAGTGGATTCCGCCGCCCCGTATCTGCCACCCTTATCCTTTACAGCGCTTCGGCGTTATTACCTGAGGCAGGAGCCCGGTGCGTTAATAGCGCATGCCGGGATCTGTGCGGGGGGTGCGGGGTGACCCGCATTCCTACCGCGACCCTATCTCGTCCCCTATCTTTATCTTTGTTCCATCTGTTATATCAACCAGTTAGCTTGGTCCGCCCCACTCCGACTCTTTCCTTCTTTGTCATCAGGCGAATTCTGCTTGTTGATAGTCAGCTCATTTGATATTGGATTGATTCGAAGTCTTCCCTTGTTCGATGATCGACTCAATGGCGAATTCAACCTGTTGCCGGGATAGTATGAGGTTCACGCTAACCCCTTAGCTTCATTACAGAACAAAGGATAATAATGACGCAACGTGCCCTCAAGTGGACAAGTGAACGGGTGCCGACAAATATTGTTTCGGCTGAGGCAGAGCGTTATCGCTCGTACGCGACACGACTGGGGGTTTTGTACGAAGGGGATTGCCTCGAAATCCTCCCATTGATTCAAAATAAGACTATAGACACCGTTTTTGCGGACCCCCCTTTCAACCTTGCCAAGAATTATGGTGCCAACATCACAGACGAGTTGCCGGAGGACAAATATGTTAATTGGTGCAAGAAATGGCTCAGCGAATGCACCAGGGTTCTTAAGCCTGGGGGCTCGTTGTTTGTGTACAATCTGCCGAAGTGGAACCTTGTATTTGGCAACTATTTGATGGAAGAAGGACTTTTGTTCCGCCATTGGATAGCGATCAATATCAAATTTGGTTTGCCCATCCCAGGCCGCCTCTATCCGTCACATTACAGCTTGCTCTATTTCACGAAGGGAAAGCCAAAGACATTCAGGAAAATTCGAACCCCCATTGAAACATGTCGCCATTGCGGCGGCGAGCTTAAGGACTATGGTGGTCACAGAAATGCCATGAACCCAAAGGGTGTTAATCTCACGGATGTCTGGAATGATATTCCTCCAGTCAGGCACTGGAAGTTCAAGAGCAAGCGGAGGACTGCCAACCAACTCTCAACCAAGCTTCTTTACCGGGTCATTCAGCTTTCGACAACAGAGCACGACATCGTTTTGGATCCCCTTGGCGGAAGCGGCACCACCTATGACGTTTGCGAACGCAACAACCGGCATTGGATCGGCATCGAATTAGAAAGCTGCGATGTCATCATCGAGCGTTTAGAAAATGGAGATATCGGTTTTCATAAGTCAGAAGATTACGTTGAGGATTAGAATAAGGTTATGATGTGACCGTCGCAAACGTTGTAGATATCCTTTCTCAAGAGCTGGCTACCCAGCTATTTCCTCCCAAACGGCAACTTGTTCCCTATTTGGATGACGTTTATGAATTGGAACTCGCATTCTACGAGAACCGACTCCTTACTGATAAGGAACTCATACAAAATGGAGCATATTTTGCCCGTGTAGGGGACACCTACACGCGGCACTTCCTTATGTGCACCGGCAAGCCGTTGAAGCTGCCGGGGCACTCCTCTTCCAGGCTCAAGTCCTTTTTCCAGAAGAACCAATTTAGAACCGGCTATGCCACCCATGGTCTTTTCCCATACCGGGGCAAGTTTCATCCTCAAATGATCAAGGGCCTCATAAATGTTATGGGGCTCAAACCAGGTGAAACGGTGCTGGACCCTATGATGGGCTCCGGCACAGTGTTGGTCGAGGCATGTTTGATGGGAATCAAATCCATTGGCGTGGACTTGAGCCCCTTTTGCCAGTTCATGGCTCAGACGAAAATCGACGCACTCACCATGTCTTTGTCTCGAGCGCGAAAGGCACTGGACAACCATGAGGAAGTGTTTGCATACTTCCAAAAACGCGTCGGCAAACCGAGCCGTGGCACCAAAACCCGCAAAACCACAGCATCTCGGGGCGTTATGTCGATCATGGAGCCCGTCGCTGAATACGCAACAAAGAGAGATAGAGGCAAGCTGTCAAGAAAAGAGCGTGAAACCTCTGATAGTTACAACTTCCTCTTATTGGCTTATCTGGATAGTGCAGGGTATTCTGAACGGAGTGGCCGGAAGTCACCGCTTGATCAGTTCAAGTCAATTCTTGAACGCTACCTCTTTGTTGCAGACAAGATACAACATGTTCTAAGTGGCGCAGAGTCGGATCTTGCCAAGGCGGAAGCTTTGGAAGGGGACGCCAGGAATCTGTCGCTGGGCGACGCCAGTGTCGATGGCATCATCTTCTCTCCACCATACAGTTTTGCCATTGATTACCTGAAGAATGATTCATTCCATCTGAGTTTCCTTGGCGCCGAAATGGATAGGCTTCGTGACGGCATGGTGGGCCTGCGCGGACGCGGGTTGTCGGAGAAGTTCGAGCTTTATCAGGAGGATATGGAGAGCATTCTTGCAGAATGCGCGCGGGTCCTACGCCCGGGTCGGCTTTGTACGATTGTTGTTGGGACGAACAACAACCAATTGGGGAAAGCCTTGGGAGTGTCTCCCGAAAAGGTACGGGGCATTCACGAAATACTTACCGATCTTGGCTCAAAGCATCATCTGGAGCTGGTCAAAATGATGAGCCGCCCCATCACGGGCATCTCAAACACAATGCGACGAGAATACATTATGATGCTCCGCCGCAACTGAGGCCTTACTGAAGAGCCCTTCCATCAGTGCCCTTCTTTATTCGCGGCACGTCAAGGCTGACCGCATCGTGTTCAATAGCCATCACAATGAGCAAGCCTTCTTCAACGTGAAGGGCGCTCCATAATGGAAAGTACGGTTCAAGTTCCGGAAAATTGCCGACTCGATCTGTCAGGTATTTGTACATCTCTCGCGTAGGCACAATCAGAACGCCGCCGATTAGAATCTTCTTTAGAATGCCCAACGCCATCTTGTTTATGGCGCGATGACTGGAAGACACATTCCCTGTTTCCCACTCCACGCAAAAGAGGCGGTCCCCTATGGGATACGTGGCATCCATCGGTCCCGGTCGCTTGACTGTTGCTATGTCAACGGGAGTCTCCAGTTGCCAGCCAAGAGTTTGCAGCTTGTACATGCATGCGTCTTTTATCGGCTTGACGCCGCTTCCTTTGCCGCGCTTTTTGCCTGGTTCATCATAAAGTGTGAATGAACCGGAGCCGGGAGGCCATTCAATAGATTTGATGGCCTGATGGATGTGCCCTTCGATCGTCTTCCATTCGTTTGAACTGGAGAACGCTCCAGCATCAATCAACCGCTCTATTCGTTGGATCTTCATTCTAGTCTGACTCGGTTTTACGGGTGCTTTTTTGAACGGGCCGCTGTACCACTCTGAACGCGCTCAATCATCTCGGATGGCTCGACCTTCAATGCTTTGGCCAACCGAAAGATGGTTTGTAGCGAAGGGCTTTTCTTTCCACGCTCAAGAAGGCTTATATACGTGCGGTGATAACCGCTCTCAAAGCCAAGCTCCTCTTGAGATATGCCGCGCTCTAAACGAAGTTGCCGCAAGACTTGACCAAACGACTTGGCAAGTGAACTGTCTTCCGGACTCCTTGGGCTTGTCTTTTTCATTGGGTGCTATTCTCTTCAAATGCAGACTATAAATCTACAGACTATAGTATGCATAGCCCTTGGCTGCCGATTGGTTACACGGAGAAGTGTGGTTCGTCAGGACTTAACGCAGGTAGGACAAAAAGAGGTACCCTTTTGACCTGTTCTACCCGCTCGAGCGATGGGAAAGGGGAGGCTAGAGATGTCTAACCAAAAGGATTACCTGCTATCCTTGATTTCATAGACGGTGTTTGGGTAGGCGGGATGAGGTTGACCTTGCTTGAGGGGGGCTCTTGATTGAATACCTGAAGCCTATCTCTTTTGAAGAGGTAGGCTTTTACCTTACTCCAGGCCTCTTTCTTTCAAAACCGAGAAACTTAAAGGCGTCCGGAAGATCTCGGAGATCTTCCTCAGTCAATCGCGATTCCAGGTTTTTCCCCCTGCTCTGACTTGGGGTGCTAGAACAGCATTTCGGTGTATGCAGGATAATACCTGTAGATTGTTTTGTATTGCTTGACTTCCTCTTCATCTAACTCGAAATCCTTCGGCTTCCACCCTTGTCTGCAAGGCATGGCTGCGTCCAAATAAAGCCTTTCCTTTCGGGTAATGCACGGAACTCTGATTTCATACGGGTGCGACGACAAGTCGTTGCGGAGAAAGGGCAGTTCGGCCTTATGAAGTTTCCTAAGCTTCCGCTTGTCATCTGCCCTGGCTATCATCCCCCCCAGAGATAGCATCTTGTGCCCGTCGGCATAAACAAATTTGAAAAGAGGGCAGAAACCAACGTTTTCTCGCCCTTCAAGTCCGCTTCGGATTGCTTTGTCAAGAATCCGGGCATTGATCTCCGGAAGGGAAGACTTTGAGAAATCCGCTGGGTTGGGCTCCGGCCATAAATAATCGCCTGCCTCTTCCAGAAAATGGTTCATCCAGTCCTCCGGCCCGTCTTCAGGGGGGCCCGGTGGTTCAACGTCGACGGTAACCAAGAGAATCGATCCTGGAGAAAGCTGCGAACATGACAACAAAACAGTGCTTAAGATGCTTTCCCGCAACACAGAATCGAAGTCCAACCACAGGACATGTTGAAGGTCGGACGAAAGGTGAGGCACGTAGTCAGCAATGTCCCCTATCTCTGTCCTAACCAATTTGAAGGGTCGGTTGAATTTAACCCTCTTAGGGATGTCGGATTTCTCGACACTTAGGAATCTACTTATCCCTATATATCTGTGCAACAAAATGAAATCTATGAAGTAGATTGATCCCATTCCGGTATATTGGTAATCGGCGATTGAAAAACCCGCTTCCATGAGCTTTTGAAATGTTTCGAGCAGCATCTTTCGCTCCACTTGTTTTGCTGGTCGGAATTCGTAGTGGACTCTCCTGAAACTTTCCGATAGCGAGCTCATGAGAGGCCCTCCTGCTTCACGAAGTACTGGAAGGTGTGCTCGCCGATCCGATTGGCCCCCATGCTTGGTTTTCGCAAATGTTTTCGGATTTTTTCCAGGTCTTCATTCTTCGCGTCGTACTGAACGCGAGTCGTCGTCTTCACTTTTCTTGCAGTTGGTGGGACTTCGAAAACGGTTCCCTTTCTACTGACCAGATCGCCAAGTGAGACCCTCTCGACTTTGCGTGAGATCTCTCTCTCGATGGGTTCTTCACCACGTTCACTTGGATATTGCCTGTTGAGAAATGAAAGAACTGGGCGGGCGGCTGCCATCATCCTATTCCGGACGCGAAGGTAAATCATAGACTCCTTGTTCAGGTCCCTCTTGTTGGTGGTCCAGGGCAACAACAACGGATCTTCTGCTTCAAAGAATACGATTCCTATGAAACTTCGATACTTAGGCTGGAATGTTGGCATTCGTCCAAGTCTTCCCCAGCCGGAGGTTGTAGTCTTATTAGCGTCAAGTACCATCCTTCCATTGCATGCCACATACCAGCCTGCGAGATCTTGATCGTAGCGTCCCTTTTCGTCTTTCTCTGCGATTGTGGCAATAATTCTAACTCGCACCCCATCTTGGTCAAATTCCTCAACAGATGCTTTGCCTGCTGTCGGTTGACCCAAAGGTATCCTGAACGGTTTGACCACTTTTCCGTTAAGGATAATGCGAACATATTTGTCTAGGAAGAATGAGAAAGAGCGAGAGACAGAACGGTACAATGTTGTGTCTATTGTCCCGCCCTCAAGCCGCATTTGTACTTCTTCATGAAGATTGGTTATCTGGATAGTGGTCCCTGCCTCTTTGGGCCCTTTTGCTTTTCCCGTGGCTTCTAGAGGGACCCGCCAATCTTCCAGAGACGAGTCCTTCTTGAGCCACTCTGACACTATCAGATGACAGGAGAACCCATTATCGACAGTTCTGGACTCAACACGGAACTCATCGCCGATCTTGAAGAGAGCGCGTTTTAGCCCCACACCATATACCCCAACCAAACCCTTCCTCCCTTCGGGCCCGTGACCGAAATTGAATGCTTCGGTTCTTGCATATTCCAAGTCGATGCCACCGCAGTTGTCCGAAATCTCCACGGCCTTTTTGGAGTAAGACACCCTCACAGTAGGGAGATCTTGTTCAGTCCTCTTTGTGTTGCCATTTTTGGCGAAGATGCTTTTTGAGATCGCCGCCAATTTCAAACCCCTGCTCCGGACTAAGCCATCGATGGAATTGTCAATCAGGTCCATAATACACTCCTCAAGGGAGATGTCCTTAGTGAACATTTGAATGAAAAAGTTCTTACGAGGTCGAGCATCTGCATACTCCTCAGGCATTTTCGTCCCCTCTTTCTCTTTTGCGCTGAATAAGTCTTGGCTTGTATTACACTGTGAAAAGTGGCGGACGCCCTTCAGTCTTGCAGTTTCAAAGAGGCCAGCAGGTAGTCCCATCGATTCCAATACTCAGGAACTAGGGGTGTCAGCGCAGCGTGCATTACTCATCACGCCCGGATGTGTGCATCGACTCTCTCCGCTGTTGAAATGGCCCTAGTAACACACACGCCCGCCGCGCCAACGTAGCGCCCAACCTCTGCGACAGAATAACCAAACCACTTGCGAAGTCAAAAAGAACACATGAAGCAATTTCTGCTCGAAGATGGTTATTTTCAACTATTTTCCTCGCGCTTTGATCACATAACTGGAGTTCTTTTTGTGGAACGGAGATTCTTTGACTTTCCATATTTCTTAAGCAATTCGCTGTAAGCTGACTGGACTATACCCTTCATGCCCATAATAGCAGATGAAAAGTAAGTCTGATCAAGGGGAAGCGGCTCTCCATCCTCGGCACGAGCACGATCACCACTTTTTTCAACATAAATCTTATTCGCAACCCCCCCGTTATGAACACAGATGTCTCGGGTGGCTTTCACTTCAGCATATGTTTTCTTTCGGGCTTCTGGTATTGAGACGGATAACGTGTCTTCAATGTACATAAAGTACTTTACTGGCGACGCGTAGAAGGCAGTGTAAATCTGATTTGAGATGATTTTCCCTAGGAGTTCCTCCAGATCGGATGACTCTAACACCAGGGGCAAATCGACTTTCTTCTCGCTGCTGCCCAGCTTCTTTGGGAAGGCCCGTAGGACTATGGAGAGCATGTCCGCTAGATAACCTTCCGTTACAGCTACTGCTGGCACCAACGCTTGAGCGAAGAGATCTCGATTTATGGTTTGTTCCAGCAGAGACAAGATGTCGGACTTGTTTCGAGCGGCTACTATTTTCTCGCGTTGAACAGTTGGAATGCTGAATCGCAGCTTAGTTCGGCGGCCGGATTGCAAGGTTGTATGTGCGTCTTTTACCGCCTCTTGAGCTATCTGAGTTACCACGAAAATATTGTTAAGCTCACGAATTGCTCGATTCCGAGGCTCTCTGAATAGATCATAATTGGGTAGTCTCTTAGCGTCTTTCATAATCGGATAGAGGGGAACAAATAGGAGGGGTCATGGGGTCTACGGTTGACTGTTAATCTCATGGCCTGGGCTATGCAGGGAGATGGAGTCTTCAATGACCTGCGATCCTGAGACCTCACTTGATCTAAACCCCGTCAACTTGAGCCCCAAAACGTCAAAAGCCCATCCTTCTCAGAAAGATGGGCTTTCCAGTGTTCAATTCATAGCCTGCCCCCAGCAACACCTAAGATGTCAAAATCCCATCTCATGCAGATGGGAACTACGCTTCAAGACATCACAGCAGGTGGATGGAAATTGACGGTCTAACTGGTCCTGACGTTGCCTATCAGGCAGGCTCTATTTTGTCAAGGATTACAAATGGCTAGGGGGCAGGTGTAACAAAAGGTTACACTTTTCGGGAAAAACGGCGCAAAAAGGTGTGTAGAAATTACACAGTTGCCAAAATTAAGGTCTCACAGAGCCCACAGAGGGCACCGAGATCTTGATCTGAATCCCTGAAGGGCCGGTTCACAAACAAAGATTTAGGGGACATCCTATAGTCCTCCTGTCAAGCAGAAAACCATACGGCCAAATTGGTTTTAAAATCAGCATGATACTGCAGTGGTGTTACATCAGACAAACTTCTCCTGTATAGTTTGAAGTCTTTGATCGGCGAGTTACTCACCTGGGGAGATTTTCGGGACGTTGTTGACTAAGTTGACTTTTGCCGATTTCAAGTTCTTGTTCGAATAGGGGAGGGCAAAAATTGGCCCGGCCTTTCTCGCCTGACGTCAACGCTGATTTAGGCATCCCTCCTTTCTCCCATGCCGCCGTGAACAAACACCCCTAGTGCATCCAGGTTTGGTCAGGAGTCTCCTCTCGCATCTTGCACTTGCCCTCGTCGTCGACTTCGATACGACCTTTGTACGTACAACAGGCATCCTTGCCCAAATTCTCTTTGTCAGCGAATTTGCACCCGTAGCATCCCAACCGTTCATGCATTTCATTTACAAGACTTCGCTCCATATCAGGCACCCCTCCTTTGTGCTGTGGCTCTGTCACCTCGAATGCTCTAAATTGGCATTTTGTTTCATACCTTATAACCCGAAATGCCCAATTTGTTTAGTCTAAAAATTGCGAAATTGGAGCTAAGTATTCAACATTTATGTAAAAAAGCATAATCCCTTATTTTGGCACGGTATTTTCATATAGAATGGATAGGGCTTTGATGGCACTCACCTTCCATTCAAGCGCCCTGAAGAGACGTGAAGAAATGGTTCTTCATGTTCTTTTCCTCATGTTGCGGCCCCCGGTGCTCAGGCATCGGGGGCCGTCTTGTTGTCCGGCTCCCGCCTTGGCGTTTTTGGTTTTTTTCATAAATACCAGCACAAGCGATTCCTACCTTTAACCCTTACAATTCAAGTAGCCCTGGGGTCAGGGCGGGCGGAAAAGATCCGGCTTTCTTCATTGACTTTTTCTGAATATCGGAATATAAGAAAAGTATATTATCGGATAACAAGGAGGTAAGGAAATGCTCGCGAAGCTTACCGCAAAAAATCAGATCACCATTCCAAAGAAAGTTGTCGACCAACTCCCGGATGTGAAGTATTTCGATGTGCAACTGAAGGACGGGGCGGTGGTGCTCAAACCCTTGCATGTGTATGATACGGATCTGGGGCAGATTAGGTCTAAGATAAAAAAGCTCGGGCTGAAACCGGATTGTGTGGCTGAAGCAATAAGATGGGCAAGGTCAAAGTAGAGCGCGTGGTTATCGACACGAATGTGGTGATCTCTGCCTTCCTGTTTGGTGGTGAACCGGCTGAGCTGATCCCGTTGTGGAAAAAGGGCCGCATTAAGGCGCTGGCATCCAAAGAAATCGTTGACGAATACCTCCGAGTGTTGACATATCCGAAATTTGGGCTAACCCCAGAAGAGATCAACTTCATCCTGTACCAAGAAATAGTCCCCCATTTTGAGATTGTAAGGGCAAAGCCTGGCCGCGTGATTGTCGGAGATGATCCTTCGGACGACAAGTTCATACGCTGTGCCCAAGCAGGCCGGGCAAAGACCATCATTTCAGGTGACCAGCACCTGCTCCATTTGAAATCCTTTGGCAGCATAGAAATTTTGACGCCTGCGCGATTTTTGAAAGGGCTGTAGAAAGCGCTTTCATTCTTGGCTTTGCCCGTCATACCGGCATTGAAGATAACAGGCCCTGGCTTGGCAGATGCACGAGCGTTGAACGTTGTGCCATTGTTCAAAGACTGGTACCATAGGCGCCGTCCGTCTATAGATAAAATCGGCAAGGGAAAAGATAAAGGATGGATCCAGTCACCCTCATCGTGATCATCGCATTTGCCGGCCCCATCGTCGGCTCGGTGATCGGGGTCATGCGCAGGCCGTCGTTCGTCTATGTCTGCTGCATGCTCTGTTTCGCTGCCGGAGTGATGCTAGCGATTTCCTTTATGGAGCTGATTCCGGAAAGCATTCGTCTTTCTTCCGTCCCCGGGAGTGTCTTGGGAGTGTTGTGCGGTTCTCTGGTCATGTACGGGCTGGACCGGCTCCTGCCCCACCTCCATCCCAGTCTCTGCAGTCAGGAGCAAGGGTGCAACCTGCAGCGGTCTTCGCTCTATCTGATCATCGGGATTTTTCTGCACAACTTTCCAGAGGGCATGGCCATCGCCAGCGGCACCGTGGCCAACATCAGGGCCTCGATCGTTATCGCCCTGGCCATTGCCATCCACAACATTCCGGAGGGAATCTGCACATCGGCCTGCTATTTTCACGCCTCCGAAAATCGCGCTGTGGCGTTTTTGCTTTCTTGCTCCACGGCGGTTCCCATCCTGGTGGGCTTTTTCGTGGCGCGTTACGTTTTCGAGAACATCTCCGCCTGGGTCGTGGGGTTTCTCATCGCGGCCACCGCCGGCCTCATGATATACATCACGGTGGATGAACTCATCCCCAATTCGTGCGCCGGAGAAAACCACGAGACCATATTCTCCTTTATCATGGGCGTGGTGCTGGTAATTTTGCTTCAACT
>Ga0272444_10005786_pt1 | contig 10657 bp, 9 predicted proteins | sample SSMForm13_FD_201033 | JGI IMG/M metagenome (GOLD analysis project Ga0272444, IMG submission 201033) | Marine sediment archaeal communities from Little Sippewissett salt marsh, Falmouth, MA, United States - SSM-Form-13 | ecosystem: Environmental > Aquatic > Marine > Wetlands > Sediment ...
CGAGGAGAACCGTTTTGCCGGGGAGGTGGCCGCCGGCCTCGGGGTCCCGGTCACGGGAGGCAGCGACGCCCACGAGGTGGATGAGGTCGGCCAGTACGCCACCCGGTTCGCCGTCCCCATTCACAGCGAAGAGGACCTGATTGCGGCCCTCAGGCAGGGCCCGACCGCACCGATGGCCTTTCGAAACGCACAGAAAACCTCCTCGCCGGGACCCCGTTTCGGGCAATCATGAAAGGAGAATCAACCATGGAGAAGATCCAGGACTGGGAACCCCTCATTCGGAAAATGGAACGACTGCTGCGGCTTCGATCCTTCCCGGTCGCCTTCAAGCTCCTGGAGACGGCGGAGGAGTTGGAGACCATTCCCTTTCTTCGAAGACCGAGCACCCCGATGACCCTGTGCCAGATGATCAACCTGGTACGGAACTTCGACTGGACCGTGGGCGCGGACGATCACGACTTCATCCTTCCCGCCTGCCCGGCCATGCTGGGCTTTCGGGACAAACCCGAGATCTACAAGGACGGCTCCTTTCGAAGCATCGTCTGGGTGAAAAACCGCGAGGACGGGAAGAAATACGAGGAGAGCATTCCTCACCTGCCCCTCGGCCGGTACCGGGCCCTGGCCATGGCCCCCCTGGTCTACAATCCCTTTCAGCCGGACATTGTGCTCATTTACGCCAATCCGGCCCAGATGATCCTCCTCATCAATGCCCTGCAGCTCGAAGACTACGAGGTCATGGAGTTTTTCTGCGTGGGCGAGTCCTCCTGCTCGGACGCCATCGCCAGGTGCTACCTCAACGATCGCCCCTCCCTGACCATTCCCTGTTACGGAGAGAGGCGATACGGCCACGCCCAGGACGACGAGCTGGTCATGGCCCTTCCCGCCGGCTCCATGGAAAAGGCTGTTCAAGGACTGGACACCCTGTACCGGCGTGGCGTGCGCTACCCCATCAGCTTCGCCGGCGCCGAGGCGGACGTCCTCACCCACCTTCCGCCGGCTTACACCCGCCTGGAGTACACCGCAAAGGAGATCCGCGGAGACAACCGCCGCCTCCTTCTCGGGGTCACAGGGGGGATCGCCAGCGGCAAGAGCACCATTTCGGCCATGCTGGAGGAGCTGGGATCGCCGATCATCGACTTCGACGTCCTGGCCCGGGAGGTGGTGGAGCCGGGACAGCCCGCCTACAACCAAATTGTCGAATTCTTCGGCCGTCAAGTCCTTCTGGAAGACGGGACCCTGGACCGCAAGGCCCTCTCGGCCATCGTCTTCCGGGACATGGAAAAGAGGAAGAAGCTGGAGTCGTTCACTCACCCGGCCATCTACGACCGCTTTGCCGAATGCGTCAAGGAGATCACCGAAAAAGACCCCGAGGCTATCATCCAGGTCTCCATTCCGCTTCTTCTCGAGCTCAATCTCCAGTACATGTTCCACAAGCTGCTCGTGGTCCATGTCCCCGAGGACGAGCAGGTCCAACGGTTGATGAAGCGGGACGGAATCCCCGAGGAGGAAGCGGCCAACATGCTCAAGGCCCAGCTTCCCATTGACGAAAAGTGCGCGTATGCGGACTTCGTGATCGACAACCTGGGCTCCCTGGAAGAGACCCGCAAAAAGGTCGAGGAGCTGTGGACCCGGCTTCAGGAGATCCAGAGAGACCAAATCAAGGAGAAAACGTCATGACACAGGAAACACTGCCTCTGAAACCCGTCGAGCGGTTGGAGGTCGTCGTTCTCGAGGACAACTATGCGGACCTGCTGCTCGAAGACACGGACCGGGTGAAGAGGTCCCCCAAGGCCCGGGACGGAAATGTCCTCGCGGACACCCTCGTGGCGGAGCACGGCCTGTCCATGCTGGTTCGGGCCACGCTGGGGGACCAAACCCGGGAGATCCTGTTCGACGCGGGATACAGCTCGGTAGGTCTTCCTCACAACCTGAATCAGTTGGGGATCTCCCTCGACCTCGTGGAGACCGTGGTCCTGAGCCACGGGCACATGGACCACACCGGGGCCCTGTCTTCGGTCTTGGAACGGATGCCACATCCCGTTCCCCTGGTCCTTCATCCGGACGCCCTTCTGGACCCGCGCTACCTCGCCCCGCCCGGGGCCCCGCGCATGACCCTGCCCCGCACCCTGATCCCTGAAGACCTCGAGGCCATGGGCGCGAAGGTCATGGAAAACGCCGCGCCCCTTCTGCTGGCCGGCGACACCGTCCTGGTCACGGGCGAGGTCCCCCGCATCACCCCCTTTGAGCAGGGAATGCCCCACGCCTTTCTCGTACGCGACGGCAAGGAGGAGAAGGACGACATTCTGGACGACCAGTCCCTCGCCCTTCACGTGCAGGGCAAGGGCCTTGTCATTGTGGCGGGATGCAGCCATGCAGGGATCGTCAACACGATCCGCTACGCCATGGAGGTCACCGGTGTGGACCGGCTCCACGGGGTTCTCGGCGGGTTTCACCTGGGCGACGACACCGCCGGGGATCTGACCTCAAAGACCATCGAAGGGATTCAGGAGTTGAAGCCGGACTTCATCATGCCCATGCACTGCACGGGCTGGGAGGCCGTTCACCGCATTGCAGAGGCCTTTCCCTCCTCCTTCGCCCTGAGCAGCGTGGGAACGACCGTCACCTTTTCGTGAGGACCGCCCGGAGGCGGTGTGCCAGGACCTCGTGGCTGGTGTCTCCCGCCGCTTGGCTGGGAAAACCGGCCGGCCCTTTGGGTGTTGAAAACCGGAGGGCTTCCAACGGAGGCGTGACAGGGAAAGGGCGAGGGGAAAAGGCGAAGCGTCTTTCAGGAGGTGTACTCCGGGAACTCCTCGACGGTGGTCATGACCTTGATGTCGCCGTCCACCCGGCCCCCTTCCTCGATGACGAGGCTTCGGGTGACGATCTTTCCTTCCACCGCACCGGAGGTGTGAATCGTCAGCTTCTTGTGGGCGACAACGGTCCCGGCATAGATGCCCGCTACGGAAACCGTCCCGGCCTGCAGGTCCCCGTGAACCCGCCCGGACGGCGCGATGATGAGTTCGGCGCAGCGGATGTTCCCCTCAATGCTCCCCTCCACCATCAGCTGGGCGTTACTCTGGATGTCCCCGACCACCCGGGTATCCTCTGCGATAAAGGATATGGCGCTCTGCTTCGCCATGGCTTCTCGTTTACCGAGACCCTCCTGCAGTGAAGGCTTCGCCTGCCCCGCCGGCGGAAGAGGCCCCACGCTCTTCCCGCGGCGCGGGGCTTGTGGTGTTTTTCATTCGAGAAAGAGGATGGAAACGGACCCTGCGCCAAAGGGTTCCATTGTGCATGTCCGCCGCCTGCTGGACGGACAGCCTTACCGGCGACACGATGGAAAATCGAGCCGGGAACCTTTCCCCATCGACCGGAAACGAGCGGACATCAATAGTCCGGGGGCAGCTCCTTGAGCTGTGCCAGGGAAAAAACGGGACCGTCCTTGCAGACGAACTTTTCCCCGATATTGCACCGGCCGCACATCCCGATTCCGCACTTCATCCGGTTTTCCAGAGAAAGGATAATGTTCTCCGGGGGAAACCCCAGTTTCTCGAGCACGGGCTGGGTGAACCGGATCATGATGGGAGGCCCGCACACGATGGCGATCGCATTCTCGGCGCTCGTGATCTTCTGCTCCGTGATGGTGGGGACAAAACCCACGTTGTACTTCCAGTCCGGATCGTCCGTGCCGTCAACGGTAATGTGCATGTCGATGTCATCCCGCTTCTCCCAGGCCATGAGCTCATCCTTGTAGAGAAGCATGCCGGGCGACCGGGCCCCATAGACGACGGTAATGTCCTTGAATTTGGAACGGGTTTCCGGCTCCAGCATATGGATAATGCTGGAACGAAGAGTGGTAAAGGCGAAGCCGCCACCGATGATCACCACGTTCTTCCCTTCCATGACATCCCAGGGGTACCAGTTTCCCAGGGGACCGCGGATCCCCATCACATCCCCTTCCTTCATGTTGTGAAGATGCGTGGTCACCTTTCCCACCTTGTTCACCGTAAAAGCGACAAAGCCCTTTTCCGTGGGAGAGGAGGCGATCCCGATGGGAATCTCCCCCTGCCCGGCAATGGAGAGCTCGGCAAACTGGCCGGGCGTGTACGCGAATTTCTCTTCGTCCTCTGGATTGAGAAAAACGAACTTGAACGTCTTCAGATTCCTGTCCTCGGTCTCCGTGACGATGCCATCGATTCGAACCGGGTAGGGAAGATACGGATTTTCCAATGGAACACCCCCTGTATCTTGATCATTGATCTCGGATCGTCCGCGCGCGCAAACGCCCGCAACACGCCAACACGGCGGGATTCCGCCTAGAACGCGTTCATCTTCTCGGCGACTTCACGAATATCGATGTTCACGGGGCAGAACTGGACGCAACGGCCGCAACCCACGCACTGGACTCCGCCTTCGTACTTGTCCACATAGTACTTGAGCTTGTGCATGAAGCGCTGTCGCACGCGTTCGTACTTCTTGGAGCGCGGGTTGTGCCCGGAACCGTGCATCGTGAAGAGTGGAAACATGCAGGAGTCCCAGTTTCGAATCCGGTCACCCGTCTTGTCCAGGCGCTGGACTTCATCCTGAATGTCGAAGCACCAACAGGTGGGGCACACATACGTGCAGGTGCCGCAGTTGATGCAGGCGAACCCCACCTCTTCCCAGAAGGGCGCATCGTAAAGCTCGGTCACCTTCTTGTCCTTGAGCTTGTCCGTGGACATTTTCGCCGTGATCTTGCCGGCGACCTCCCGGGTGAGCCCCTCGGCCTGCTTGACCTCTTCCTCGCTTGCGTCCCGGCCTCCGCTCGTCTTGCCGAGCAGAGCCTCACCCTTCTCGGTCAGGGGCTTGGCCACATAGCTGTCACCGATATCGTAGAGAAGGACATCCAGGCCCTTGGGATCGAACGGACCACTCCCCGTAGACGCACAAAAACAGGTCACGCACGGGTCGTTACATCCCAGGCCCACGAACGTCGTGGACTCGTACCGCCTCACCCACCAGGGATCCCGGTAGTCGGGGTTGTCAAAATTCTTCTGGACCAGCTTGAAGGCGTATGCGTCACAGGGGCGGATTCCCACGACGACCTGTGGTGCAAAGTCCTTTTCAGACTCCCGAACCTTGTGGGCCTCCGGATCCTCGCTGTCCACCGAGTACTCGAACATCCTTTCGGACTGGGGATAGATGAGGGATTTGGGCGACAGGCGCGTGTTTTGAAAATCGAAATTCGGCCGGGTCCCGTTCTCGAGGGGGCTGAACTTGTGGAAATCACCCTCCTTGACGGGAACGAACACCCGGTAGGCGTCTTTCAATCCCTCCAGGACCCCAACCCATTCTTCCTTTGAGAAACACTTGGTGCTCATAGAACGATCCTCTGAACGCGGGGTTTGGTATTCGCTTGCTTCGCGGGATATGGACCCGCGGAAGTTTCCTTCCGGGAGGCGCTACCGGATGAACTCGTTGTAGTCGTCCACGCGGTAGACATCGAGCGGCGGCCTCTGATCCAGGCTGAGCCCTGGTTCCCAGGAAAACAGCTCGAGCGCATCCTTGTTTAGCTTCTTCGTGAATTGCCGGACCGGAATGCCCACGGGGCAGGCCCGCTCGCAGGCCCCGCAGTCCGTGCACCGGCCCGCACAGTGATAGGCCCGAAGGAAATGGAAGGTCATGGTGTCGACCGGATCGACGCTCTTTCCCACCCACTGGGGATTGGATTCATCCACAAAGCAGGTCGGACAGTAGCAGAGGGGACAGGCGTTCCGGCAGGCATAGCACCGAATACACGAAGAGATCATGCGGTTGAAAAACCCCCACTTCTTCTCGGAATCCATCTCCTCGATTTTTTCCACGTCCTTGAAGGCCTGAACGTCTTCCTGCTCCGGCACCTGCTCGGCCACGAGCTCGTCGAACTCCACGGGGTTTCGATGGGTGCAGGTGGAGCAGTTGAGCTGGAGGTAGGACGCCTTGTCAAAGGTCTCCTCGTAACCCGGGCCCTTCACCGTGAAGCGGCCGCCCGGCTCCTCGGTCACTTCGGTGATCTCACGGTACTTCACGGCCCGTTTCACGGCCCGATGGTTGATCATGCCGGTACAGGGCACGCCCACGATGTGAAGCTGCTCCCGCTTGATCTGGTTTTCGATCACGTGAGTGACGATGTTTCTTGAATTGCACCCCGTGGCCAGGACACCGATCTTGTCGGTGCGGCCCGTCAGGTAGTTGCACAGATTCAGGCCGCAGTTGCTGTCCCAGTGGAGGACGTCCACCTGAGCCGGATCGCTGACCAGCACGGGCTCGTTCATCATGGGGACGGTGCCCTTCTTGTACCCGATGAAGACATCCACCGTCCCGTCCTCGAGTAGTTTTCTTGCGGTCTCGCGAATCTTCTCCGTGTACTCGATCATCATGCCACCTCGGCTCTTGCTTTGATCAAATGCTTGGCGGGACCGGCATCCTTGACCGCCTGAATCACTTCATTGGCGACCTGGACGAACTTCGTGGCCTCTGCCGATGAGATCCACGAGAAATGGAGTCTGCCGGGCTCGATTCCGATATGCTCCAAGAGGTTCTTGAACAGGGCGAACTTGCGTCGGGCGTAGTAATTACCTTCCAGGTAATGGCAGTCGCCGGGGTGTCACCCGGAGACCCAGACGCCGTCGGCCCCGTGCCGAAAGGCGGCCAGAAGGAACTTCGGGGAAATGCGGCCGGAGCACGGCACGCGAATGACCCGAATGTTGGGAGGGTACTGGAGCCGGCTCACCCCGGCCAGGTCGGCGGCCCCATAGGTGCACCAGTTGCATAAGAACGCCGTGATCTTCGGTTCCCAGTCGCTCATACTTCTCTCCTTGCGTGTTTCCTTGCCCGGGTCGATTCATCCGGGGTCGGAAACGGTTGAAGGCCCCCGCGGCCAGCGGCGGGGCGCCACCCCCGTGAAATCGAAAGGGTGCCTGTTCCGTTTTCCGGTGTCCCCTGCAGGCACGGGACGCCGCCCATGCACGCGCCGGGACGCCTGGTGCCGGAAGAAGGTGGTTACATCTCGTCAATCATGGCCATGATCTGGCCGTTCTCGAAACCGCGCAGGTTAATGGCCCCTGAACGGCAGGAGGCCACGCAGAGCCCGCACCCCTTGCAGAGAACGGGATTCACTGCGGCCCTGCCCGTAAAAGGCCCTTCCTCGATGAACGAGGGGGCGTTGTAAGGACAGAGGCTGATGCAGACCCCGCAACTACTGCACATCATGGGGTTCACAGTGGCCACGGTCCCGCTGGTGGCGATGCTCTTTCGGGCCAGCAGGGTCATGGCCCTCGACGCCGCGGCCTGGGCCTGAGCCACGGCTTCGTCGATGGGTTTTGGGTAATGGGCCATGCCGCAGAGGAACACGCCGTCCGTCGCGAACTCGGACGGTGCGAGCTTGGCATGGGCCTCCACAAAGAAGCCGTCCTCGTTCATCGGTACCTTGAAGAACTGTGCGAGCTTCTCGTCCTTGAAGGGGACGATGGCTCCGGCCAGGGCCAGGAGGTCGGCCTGAATGCGGATCGTTCGACCCAGGATGGGATCGAAGACCTGGACCTGAAGAGCGTCCTTTTCGGCCGACACCTCGGGCTTGCCCTCCAGGTCGTAGCGGACGAAGATCACCCCGGCCTCACGCGCCTTCTTGTAGAGGACCTCCTTCTCGCCGTACGTCCGAATGTCCCGGTAGAGGATGAAAACGCGCATCTCCGGGTTGAGCTCCTTGAGGTGCAGGGCGCTCTCCATGGAGTGGGTGCAGCAGACACGGGAGCAGTAAGGACGCTCGGGCTCCCGGGATCCCACGCACTGGATGAAGACGGCGGTATTCATCTCCTTCAGGGATGGATCGTTCTCAATGAATCTCCGGTCCAGCTCCTGGTGGGTCAGCACACGCGGGTCTTCGCCGTAGGCGTACTCCTGGGGCTGTATCTCCCTGGCGCCCGTGGCGATGACGGCCACCCCGTGCTCCACGGTGCTCTCCTCGCCGCCCACCGACAGCGTGGACGTGAAGTTCCCCACGAAACCGTTCACGGTGGTGAGCTCCGCGTCCAGGAGCACGTCGATTCCCTCGTCTTCCTCCACGGCCTGGACCAGCGCTGCGACCTTCTCCTGAATGTCCTCGCCCTTCCAGGTCCGGAAAAGGTTCAGGGCCTGACCGCCGAGCTTGCCTCCCCGCTCCACCAGGGTCACGGGGTATCCCTGCTCGCTCAGGCTCTGCGCCGCCACCATGCCGGCGATGCCGCCCCCGATGACCATGGCCCGCGAGTTAATGTCGATCTCGGCCTCGGTCAGGGGCTCCATAAGGGCCGCCTTGGAAACGGCCATGCGGACCAGGTCCTTGGCCTTCTCGGTCGCGGCCACGGGATCGTTCTTGTGGACCCAGGAGTCCTGGTTCCGAATGTTCGTCATCTCGAAGAGGTACTTGTTCAGGCCCGCGGCGAGCAGGGTCTCCTGAAACAGGGGCTCATGGGTCTTGGGCGTACAGGCCGCCACCACGATCCGGTTCAGGTTGTTCTCCCGGATCACCCGGGCCATGTTGTCCTGGGTGTCCTGGGAGCAGGAGTAGAGGTTGTCCGAGGCAAACGTCACATAGGGAAGGCCTTTGGCATACTCCACCACCGCGTCCACATCCACCACCCCGGCGATGTTGATGCCGCAGCGGCAGATGAATGCGCCGATTCGCGGGGGCTCGCCGGCCACGTTTCTCTGCTCGACGACCTCCGGCTCCCGGGTCTTCGTGTTCCGGGCCGGGCTGAGCGGGGCCCCGGCAGCGGCGGCCGCTGCACTCGCCTCGATGACGGACTGGGGTATGTCCTTGGGGCCCTGGAACGCGCCGCACACGTAGATGCCGTCCCGGGTGGTGGCCACCGGGGCGAAGGACTCCGTCTGGCAGAACTTCCCGCCGGTGAGTTCCACACCCAGCCTTCCGGCCAGCTCCACCAGCTCCGGGGGCGTCTCGAGGCCGACGGAGAGTACGACCATGTCGAAGGTCTCCTCCAGGAGCTCACCGCCTTCGGTGGTGTAGCGAAGCAGCAGGTCGTCGCTGTTCAGGACCGGCGTCACCGAGTGGATGCGGGACCGGACGAAACGAACCCCGTGGGTGTCCTGCGCCGTGTTGTAGTAGCGCTCGAAATCCTTTCCATGGGTTCGCATGTCCATGAAAAATATGGAGCAGTCCAGCCCGTCGCCGCTGTGTTCCTTGGCGATGACCGCCTCCTTGATGGCATACATGCAGCAGACCGCAGAGCAGTACTCGTGGTCGCACCGGTTGATGTCACGCGATCCGACGCACTGGAGAAAGGCGATCTTTGCGGGCTCCTTCTCATCCGAAGGCCTGGACAAATGCCCCATGGTGGGCCCGGAGGCGGAGAGGATCCGCTCGAACTCCATGGAGGTGATCACGTTCGGATGGCGGGCGTAGTTGTAGGTGTCGAAGGCCTGGGGATTGAACGGCTTGAACCCCGTGGACAGGACCACGGAGCCCACGTTCACCGTGAAGGTCTTTTCCTGGTCCTGAAAGTTGATGGCCTGGGTGGGGCAGAACTTCTCACAGGCCCGGCACTTTCCCTTTTTGAAGTAGATGCACTCACTCTTGTCGATGGCGTACTTGAGGGGAACCGCCTGTGGGTATGGGACATAGATGGCCTTTCTTTTGGCGAGCCCCTCATTGTATGCATCTGTTACTTTCTTAGGGCATTTTTCAGCGCATGTACCACATCCAATGCATTTATCCACATCCACATAACGTGGATGCTGCAGCACCTCGACCTGAAAATTCCCTTTTTCCCCTTCGATGTTCCTGACCTCGCACAGCGTCAGCAACTCGATGTTCATGTGCCGGCCGACCTCGACCAGTTTGGGAGAGATAATTCACATGGCACAGTCATTGGTGGGGAATGTCTTGTCCAACTGGGACATGACCCCACCAATGGACGGGGATTTCTCCAGGAGATAGACGTAGTAGCCGGAATCCGCCAAATCGAGCGCGGCCTGCATGCCGGCGATCCCGCCGCCCACGACCATTACCGAACCCGTGATGTCCTTGGGCATGAACTTTTCTCCTTATTTTATAGAGTTAGCCCATCGTGATTTTTTTCCCAAGACATGGTAACCTAAACCATGGGTCTTGATATTGTCAACATTTTTTCTGGACCGCGAGGCTCAGGAAGGGACACGTGAACGCAGAAGGCGCCCTCTTCTGCGCCATGGCCCGGTTTTCAGCGGCCCTTTCACGCCCCCTGATTGACAAAACCGCAGGAAACCGGTAAGAGAGACCTATAGGCGAATCGGCCGTGCCGCGCCAGGCCCCCATGAGGCCGACAGCCCCCCGGGACCGGACCGGGCAAACCTGCACCCAGGAGTGCCTCCTCCCCTTGCCGACTCGATTCCCCATCATTCTGGCCCACGGGATCTTTCCGTTCAGCCGCCTCTACTGGCCCCTTGCCGGCCGGGACAACGAGGCGGGGGACCGTTTCCATTACTTCCGGAAGATTCGAAGCACCCTCCTGCGGCACGGATACACGGTGTTTCACACCCGCGTGTCCTGGGGGGGCGGCGTCGAACGCCGGGCCCGGGACCTGCGCAACGCCATCCTCCGCCTCACGGACGGATTCCGCCGCTGGCCCCGCGTTCACATCATCGCCCACAGCATGGGGGG
>Ga0272444_10005788_pt1 | contig 10654 bp, 9 predicted proteins | sample SSMForm13_FD_201033 | JGI IMG/M metagenome (GOLD analysis project Ga0272444, IMG submission 201033) | Marine sediment archaeal communities from Little Sippewissett salt marsh, Falmouth, MA, United States - SSM-Form-13 | ecosystem: Environmental > Aquatic > Marine > Wetlands > Sediment ...
CCCGGCTGCATCGCCGACGCCAACGACGCCGCCCAGTTCGGCGAGCTGGAGACCCTGGGCGAGCTGACCAAGATCGCCTGGCAGCACGACGTGCAGGTGATGATCGAAGGCCCGGGCCACGTGCCCATGCAGATGATCAAGGAGAACATGGACAAGGAGCTGACCGACTGCTTCGAGGCCCCGTTCTACACCCTCGGCCCGCTGACCACTGACATCGCGCCCGGCTACGACCACATTACCTCCGGCATCGGTGCCGCGCAGATCGGCTGGTACGGCACCGCCATGCTCTGTTACGTGACGCCCAAGGAACACCTGGGTCTGCCCAACAAGGCCGACGTGCGCGAGGGCATCATCACCTACAAGCTGGCCGCCCACGCCGCCGACCTGGCCAAGGGCCTGCCCGGCGCCCAGGTGCGCGACAACGCCCTGTCCAAGGCGCGTTTCGAGTTCCGTTGGGAGGACCAGTTCAACCTGGGCCTGGATCCGGAGAAGGCGCGCGAGATGCACGACGAGACCATGCCCAAGCAGGCCCACAAGGTGGCGCACTTCTGCTCCATGTGCGGCCCGCACTTCTGCTCCATGAAGATCACCCAGGACGTGCGCGACTACGCGGCGGCCGAGAAGCAGAAGGCCTTCAAGGGCGTTGAGGTGAGCGTGGAAGAGGGCATGGCGCAGAAGGCGGCCGAGTTCCGCGAGCAGGGAGCGGAGATTTACAAAGAGGTCTGAGGCCGGCCGGAAAGCCAAGCCGCGAGCTACCAGAAGCCCCGCGCAGCGGGGCTTTTTTGTTCGGTCGCAGGTGGTCCGCTGCCTGTGTCGGCCCAGTTCAGCGTTACACTATGCTCACATTCAGCAGCGCGTGATCCCATGAGCGAACAGAATCCGGGCGCCGGCAGCGCCATCGATACCCTGACCATCCGCCGTCCTGACGACTGGCACGTCCACCTGCGCGACGGCGAGGCCCTGCGGCTGGTGGCCGACTACACGGCGCGGCAGTTTGCCCGTGCCATCGTCATGCCCAACCTGACACCGCCGGTCACCACGGTGGCGGCGGCCAGGGCCTATCGCGATCGCATCCTCGCCGCGGTGCCGCCGGAGCGGGGCTTCACGCCGTTGATGACCGCCTATCTGACCGACCAGATCAGCGCCGACGAGATCGCCACCGGGTTTGAAGAACAGGTGTTCACCGCCTGCAAGCTGTACCCGGCGGGCGCCACCACCAATTCGGCATCCGGCGTCACCGACGTGGCCAACATCCGCGGCGTGCTCGAGCGCATGCAGGCCATCGGCATGCCGTTGCTGATCCATGGCGAGGTGGTCGATCCGGACATCGACATCTTCGACCGCGAGGCGGTGTTCATCGAGCGCGTTCTCAGCCCCCTGCTGGTGGACTTCCCGGAACTGAAGGTGGTGCTGGAACACATCACCACCGAGGACGCGGTGCAGTTCGTTGCCGGGGCCGGTCCCCACGTGGCCGCCACCATCACCGCCCATCACCTGGAGATCAACCGCAACGCGATGCTGGTGGGCGGCATTCGCCCGCACCTGTTCTGCCTGCCGGTGCTCAAGCGGGAGAAACACCGCCTGGCGCTGCGTCGGGCCGCGGTGTCGGGCGATCCCAAGTTCTTTCTCGGCACGGACACCGCACCGCATACGATTGGCGCCAAGGAAACCGCCTGTGGCTGCGCGGGGATCTTCAGTGCACCCATCGCCATGGAAAGTTATGCCAAGACCTTCGACGAAGAGGGCGCCTTGGATAGTCTGGAGGGCTTCGCCTCGGAGTTCGGGCCGCGCTTCTACGGGCTGCCGTTGAACGAGGAAACCGTCACCCTGCGCCGCCGCGAGCAGCAGGTGCCCGATGTGGTCGAGAACGAGCATTTGCGCATCGTGCCCTTCCATGCCGGCGACACCCTGCGCTGGTCTTTCGAGGATCCGCTCACCGCCTGAGCGAAGGGCCACGATTCCGTCGCCCCGGCCTCTGGCCCGTAATGGGTGGTGTCGGGGATACCTCCCGCCAGGCTCACCTGGCCGGCGACGACTTCGCCGGCAGCAGTGCCTTGCCCTGACGCCAGCGTTGCGCCAGCCCCGGCTCGTCCAGCAGTCGCACCAGCGCGGTGTTCAGTTCGTAGCGACGATGATCCAGTCCCGCCTGTTTCAGCGCATCGGCCATGGCCTGGAGCAGCACGTCGCCCTGCAGGTCCACCTCGGGGATGATCGGGCGGCGGTCACCATGTTCGAGCGGGTCGTCGTGGGCGCGCTGGCAGGCGGCCAGGTCCGTCGAGTGGTAACGGGCGCAGCTCAGCGGACGTATGTTGTGCAGGCTGCAGCGGTCATCCACCAGCAGTGCACAGGCGATGTTGGTGACGAGGTGTTCATCCTCGCTGATGGCCGCGATGCGCGTAGCGTTGGCGCGTAGCCGTTGTTCGATCGTCTGTCGTCCTGAAGCATCCGTCATCGCCTCGATGGCCTGATGCAGCAGCAGGATCTCATGGGCGAAGGCCTCCACGCGCAGGTGGCAGCAATAGCTGCAACCGGCTCGGCACGGCAGGGTGTAGTCGGCGCGGTGCAGGATTTCCTGCTGGTCGCCGGCCAGCGATTGCAGCAGTTGCTGCTGCAGCACGTGCAAGCCGTCCGGTGACCTGGCTGTCTTGAGGGCCTGCCTGATCTGCTTGCGCGTGTCCCGCAGGGCGCGTGAGGGGTCTTCGTAGGCGAGCATGGGCGCGACACTCCGGGGGAATATGCTGCGTGTCATGGTAGGGCCAGGGGCGAGATTTGGGGAAGCGTTTTCAGGGGGTGCCGTCGCAACGACCGACAGGCCGCGATAAATGACCCGCAAGGACGCCTGTCGGCAGCAGGCTGGTATCGAGGAGGGGGCGCCTTGATGGTCGTCAATATGCTGCCGGGTGCTTTTGCCTATTCTCGGAGGCAGTGTTCAGTCAGGCGTAGATCGGTCGACCGTCAGGCGGCTACCCGGAGACATCGATGGCCAAGTCGCTCACAGAATGGTTGGAGACGGACGTCGAGCCGGTGCGGGACAAGCCGATGCGCTGGCTGTCGGAACAGTTTTTCTTCCGCGATCCGGTCCGGCCGATTTATTCCGATCCCGGCTATTTCTTCCCGCCTGCCGACGGCATCGTGTTGTATGCCAAGCGGGTGATGTCGGATCAGGCGATCATCGACATCAAGGGGCGGCCCTACTCGCTGCGCAATGCCATGCGTGATCAGAGCTTCGACCGTGAGTGCCTGGTGATCGGCATCTTCATGACCTTCTACGACGTGCACGTAAACCGTATCCCCTATGCGGGGCGGCTGGTGTACCGAGAGCTGGAACCGATCGCCACCCTCAATTATCCGATGATCCATGTGGAGAAGGACCTGCTCGAGGAACTGATCCCCTACACCCGCAATGCCGACTACCTGTTTAACAATCAACGGGTCATCAATCGCATCTTCAGCATGGATCTGCGCCAGTATTACTACGTGCTGCAGGTGGCGGACTACGATGTGGACTGCATCACGCCGTTCCGGATCAAGCAGAATCAGTGCTTTGCGCAGAACGAGCGTTTCTCGCAGATCCGCTATGGTTCGCAGGTGGATCTGGTCATCCCGGTATCGGATCACTTCGAGTTCACCCCGTTGCTGGGCGAGGGCATGCATGTTGAAGCCGGTATCGACCCCTTGGTGAAAGTCACCCACAAGGCGGCCGATGCCGCCAGCTCCTGAGGAACACGCAATCATGGCCCGCAACAAAGCCCGGAAGAGTCAGGTGGACAGCCCGGCCGGCATGCGTCTGCTCAGCCCCACCCGCCTGGACAAGCCGGCCTTCCTGATGAACGTGCCGTTCTCCCTGTCAGCGGACATCGCCAACAATGCCTGGATGGAGGAACTGGACGACAACAAACGGGCCATCGATGTACACAAGGCCATCAACCAGTTTCTGCAGCTGTACCATTTCATTGCCGCCGAAGCGCTGGTCTATCTATTGCCGACACCGCAGCAGGAGGGGCTGCAGGACCTGGTGTACTGCGCCAACCTCGGCGCGGTGCTCGATCATCTCCCGACCCAGGACGTGATGGTGCTGTCGAATTTCAGCGTGCAGAACCGCGCCCGGGAGATCGAGGTGGGCAAGGCCTTCTTCGAGGCCATGGGCTATCGCACCGTGGTTCCGCCTTATCATTTCGAGGGTGAGGCGGAACTCAAGCATCTGCACGGCAACGTCTATCTCGGTGGCTATGGGACCCGCTCAGATCGGCGCGCTTATGATTGGTTGGCCGAGACCTTCGACATGCACATCGTGCCCCTGGAGGAGACCGAGCCGTTTCTCTATCACCTTGACTGCACCACGTTCCCGCTGACCCAGACCGATACGCTGGTGTGTACCGAGATGTACACCAAGCAGGAGTTGGCGGAGGTGGAGAAGGTCACCAACATCATCGACGTCAGCGTCGACGACTGCTTCTCCGGCGTATGCAACTCGGTGCGGCTGGGCAACACCATCCTCAACGCCTCCAACATCCTCGACATGAAACCGAGTGATCAGTACTACGACGAGGAGAAGCATAAGAACCGCACCCTGGAAGATGTCGCGGCACGGCTGGGTTTCGAGTTGGCCTTGTTCAATCTCAGCGAGTATCTAAAGAGCGGCGCGCTGCTGTCCTGCATGGTGTTGCACCTGAATCATCGTTCTCACGATCTGGTGCTGGTGTAGGCGAACTCGAGCAGCGCGACGCGCGGGTTATGCGTTGGGCATTGCCTGAATGGCTACTCGTAGCGCAATGCCTCGATGGGCCTCAGGCGTGCAGCCTTGCGTGCCGGATGCAGGCCGAAGAACACGCCCACCAGACCGGCGAACAGGAAGGCGATCAGCACCGAGCCGGCGCTTATGCTGATCGGCAGCCCGGAGAAGCGCGATACAGCCTGCGCCCCGATCAGCCCGAGCAGGATCCCCAGCAGTCCGCCGGCGGCGCTCAGCAGCAGGGCTTCGAGCAGGAACTGCCAGAGGATGTCGCGATGGCGGGCGCCGAGCGCCATGCGTATGCCGATTTCGCGGGTGCGCTCGGTGACCGATACCAGCATGATGTTCATGATGCCGATGCCCCCCACCAGCAGCGATACCGAGGCGATGCTGCCCAGCAGCCAGGTGAATACCCGGGCGCTTTCTTCCGAGGACTGCGCCAACTCGGCGAAGTTGTGGGTGCGAAAATCATCCGCTTGGTCCTTGCCCAGGCGGTGACGCGCGCGCAGCAGCCGCTTGATGTCCTTGAGCACCCGCGAGGCGGCCTCGCGCCCGCTGGTGCTGACCTCGATGCGCTGCACGTGGGTGATACCCATCAGCTTGCGCTGGGCAGTGGTGATGGGCACGAATACCGCATCGTCGCGATCCGATCCCCAGGCAGTGGCGCCCTTCTCGGCGAGCACGCCGATCACCCGGCAGGCCATGCTCTTGATGACCACGGTCTCGCCGATAGGGCTGGCCAGGCCGAACAGCTCCCGTGCCACGGTCTGACCCAGTACGCAGACATGTGCTGCGGCAGTCACCTGCTGTTCACTGATGAAGTCGCCGGCGGCCAGCGGCCAGTTCTGCACGGCCGCATGGTCGGCAGTCACGCCCTCAATGGCGGTGCCCCAGTTGGTGCCCCGGTAGCGCACCTGGGCACTGCTGCGCACGCTGGGCGCCACTGCCACCACGTCACGCAGATCGGCGATGGCGGCGGCGTCGGCGCGGGTCAGGCTGGTGATGCCGCCGGCACCGGTGCGCACGCCGCCGCGCGTCACCGAGCCGGGGCGAATCACCAGGGTGTTGGTGCCCATGCTTTCCAGGGTCTCGGCGATGCGCTGCTGGGCGCCGGCGCCGATGGCGACCATGGCGATCACCGATGCCACGCCGATGATCACACCCAGCGCGGTGAGCGCTGCGCGGGTCTTGTTGCGCCACAGTGCGCGCAACGCCAACTGCAGGGCCGCCGACCAGCTCAAGCGCCCGCCTCCAGCAGTTGGCCGTCACGCACCACGAGCGTGCGTTGCGCGTGGTCGGCCACCTCGTGTTCGTGGGTGATCAGCAGGATGGTCACGCCCTCATCACGGTTCAGCGTGTCCAGCACCGCCATGATGTCGGCGCTGGTGGCGGTGTCCAGGTTGCCGGTGGGTTCGTCGGCCAGCAGCAGGGTCGGCTTGGTCACCAGCGCGCGGGCGATGGCCACGCGTTGCTGCTGGCCGCCGGACAGCTGGCTGGGCTGGCTGGCCAGGCGTTCGCCCAGGCCCATGCGCTGCAAGGCCTCGGTGGCACGGCGATGGCGTTCCTCACGCCCGACGCCGGCATAGATCAGCGGCGTCTCGACGTTCTCCAAGGCACTGGTGCGTGCCAGCAGGTTGAAGTTCTGGAACACGAAACCGATCTCACGGTTGCGCAGTTCCGCCAGCGCATCGGGATCGAGATGAGTGATGTCACGTCCCTGCAGCCGGTAGCTGCCGCCGTCCGGTACATCCAGGCAGCCGAGGATGTTCATCAGGGTGGACTTGCCCGACCCGGAGGGGCCCATGATGGCGACGAACTCGCCGGGCTGCACCGTCAGGTCGATGCCGCGCAATGCCTGCACCTCGATGCCGTCCAGCGCGTATGTCTTGCGTAGTTCGCGGACCTGAATGACGGGCTCGGTCATGGCAGCTTGCTCAGAACAGGCTCAGGCCGAAGCGCCGCTTGCGCTCGGTCTTGCGCTTCTCGGGCACCACTACCGCCATACCTTCCTGCAGTTGCTCGCTGCGCACCTCGACATTGCGCTCGCCGACGATGCCGGTGGTCACCATGATCGGTCGCAGGCTGTCGCCGTCGGGCGTCCATACCATGCGCTGGCCCGGTTGCAGGTCCTTGCGCAGCTCGGTCAGCTGTTGTTCCGGCCAGTCGGGCACGAAACGCAACGCCGAGTTGGGCACCTGCAGTACGTCCTTGTGCTCGGCCACCTGGATGGACACGGTGGCGGTCATGCCGGGTTTGAGGGCCAGGTCGGCGTTGTCCACGTGGATGATGCTGTTGTACTTCACCACCCCGGACTCCACCTTGGGCTGCAGCCGCACCTGGGCGACGCGACCTTCGAAGTCCCGGCTAGGGTAGGCGAACACGGTAAAGCGTACCGGCTGGCCCTTGCCTACCTGGCCGATGAAGGCCTCGTCCACGTCGGCCTCGACCTGCATCTGGGCCAGGTCGTTGGCAATGGTGAACAGGGTAGGCGCCTGCAGGCTGGCGGCGACGGTCTGGCCGACATCCACGTCGCGGGAGATCACCACGCCGTCGATGGGCGCGTAGATGGTGGTGTAGGCCAGGTTGACCTGCTCGCGCTCTCGTGCCGCCTCGGACTGGGCCACCGCGGCCTGCTTGACCTGGTGCTCGACCCGCGCCGAGTCATAGGCGAAGCGCGCGGCGTCCAGCACGCTTTCGGCTACCAGCTTCTTCTTGAACAGGTTGCTCTGGCGATCCAACTCGCGTTTGGCGTCCAGCACGCTCACCCAGGCCTTGTCGACGCTGGCCTGGGCGCTTTTTACATTGGCCTCGGCCTCTGCCAGCTTGGCGCGGAAGATGGCCGGGTCGATCTGCGCCACCACCTGGCCCTTTTCCACCTGGTCGTTGAAATCGGCATACAGGTGCTGGATGGTGCCGGACACCTGGCTGCCCACCTGCACCGTGTTGACCGGGTTGAGAGTGCCGGTGGCGGACACCACCGCGGAGATGTCGCCGCGGCGCACCTTGGCCTGGGTGTAGTCGGGCGGGGTGCCGGTGTCGGGCGTCTGTTGCAGCCACCAGCCAGTGCCGGCCAGGGCAGTGATGAAGATGCCGATCAGCAGGATCTTGTTGGTCGTCATGGACATGGGGGATTCGACAAGCCGTAGGGGTGGATGTTCGCGAGGCAATTGTTTCAATTCGCATCATAGGCTGCCCGGGCGACGGCTTGTCCAGGTTTTGAACTGCAACGGCCTTGCCACCGGCAGGCGCTCGGCATGCTCTGGCGCCCGACCTTGCGGCAAAAAAAGGCCCGCTGGCGCGGGCCTTGTGCAACTCATGGCGATGATGTCTTACAGGAAGTCCAGTACCGCCTGCTCGATGTCCGCCTTGTCGATCACCAGCGGCTGGGCGATGGGCTTGGCGAACAGCGCCTGGATGCGCTCAGGAATAGGGGTACTGGCCTTGGCCGCAATCGACTTCAGGGCATCGATGTCGTTGGCGTCCACCTCGCCGGTCAGTGCGTTGGCGATGGTGGGCGAGAACTTGGTCCATTCGGCGGTGGAATAGACGATGGTCTTGAGCGGATGGCTGCGGCAGGTGTCGTAGGCCTTGAAGCAGGTGGCGGTGTGCGGGTCCATCAGGTAGCCCTCGGCAAAGGCCTGCTGGATGTACTGCTTGCCCTCGTCATCGTCGCAGTAGTCGGCGGAGAATATCGCCTGCATTGCCGCCAGTTCCTCGCCGCTCAGTTCGTAGTGGCGCTCGCTGTCCAGCTGCTGCATCAATTCCCTGGTGCGCTCGGCGCCGAACAGGTCGAACAGTACCCGCTCGATGTTGGAGGACTTGAGGATGTCCATGGCCGGTGAACTGGTGGGGATCACGTTGCGGTCGCGCAGCTCGTAGCGGCCGGTGTTGATCAGCTGGGTGAGCACGTTGTTGCGGTTGGAGGCGATCAGGATCTTCTCCACCGGCAGACCCATCTTCATGGCGTAGTAGCCGCCCAGCGCGTTGCCGAAGTTGCCGCTGGGCACGTTCAGGTAGATCTTGTCGCCCAGCTTGATGGCACCCTGGCGCACCAGCTCCAGGTAGCTGTGGATGTGGTAGATCTGCTGGAAGATGATGCGGCCGAAGTTCACCGAGTTGGCGGCAGACAGCAGGGTGTGCTTCTCCTTCAGCTTGGCACGGAAGGTGTCCGAGCCGAGCAGGGTCTTCAGCGCATTCTGGGCGTCGTCGAAATCGCCGTGGATGCCGATCACCTTCAGATTGGCGGCATCCTCGGTGACCATCTGCAGGCGCTGCACGTCGGAGGTGCCGCCGTCCGGGTACAGGCAGGCCACCTTGACGTTGGGCCGGTCCTTGAAGGTCTCCAGGGTGGCAGGTCCCGTGTCGCCGCTGGTGGCGGCCAGGATCAGGTAGTGCTCGCCACGCTGCCGGGCCAGTGCCGACAGCACCACGCCGAAGGGCTGCAGCGCCATGTCTTTGAAGGCGCGGGTGGGGCCGTGGTAGAGCTCGCTGACGTACAGGTCTTCGTTGACCTTCACCACCGGCACCGGGTTGGCCGGGTCGTCGAAGCCGTCGTACAGCGCCAGCGCCTCGTCGATCAGGGCCTGGTCCACGTCCAGCTCGAAGGCCGCCAGCACGTCGCGGGCCAGGGTCTTGTAGTCCGCCTGCAGGTGCGCCTCCAGGAACGGGATGCCCAGCTCGGGCAGCCGTTCGGGCACGTAGATCCCGCCGAAGGACGACATCGGATTGAGGATGGCCTGGGAAAAACTGACCTGGGTCGGACGTTGACCGTCGTTGCCGCGGGTTTCGATGAAGTTCATGGCGGGCCCTGGGGCGGTATGCGGAAAGCGCGCAATTATAGCCGAGCCGTCGGCGCGGCTACAGCGTGCCGAATCCGATAGTGGCTGAATCTTGTTCGCAAGGCGCTGCCGCATGGACGCCATGGTCGGTCTGTTGGATGATGTGCCGAGCATTGCCGGCCGGCATTTCGGCCAGGCAGCTAAGCCCATTCATGAGGTATTGAGCATGACGGTGTCGTCCCGTGTCTCGGAAGAACAGGGTGTCGTGGAAATCGAGGTTTCCGGGCGTTTTGATTTTTCACTGCAAAAGCATTTTCGTGACGCCTATCGAGACTGTTCCCCGGACATGAACTATCGGGTCGACCTGTCCAAGGTGGAGTACCTGGACAGCGCGGCGCTGGGGATGCTGTTGCTGCTGCGCCAGCATGCCGGCGACGGCAAGAGCAGCGTGACCCTGTGCCGGCCCAGTGCGGCGGTGGACAAGATCCTCAAGATCGCCAATTTCGACCGCATCTTCGATATCGCCTGATCGAAGGGGCGTCGCCATGGCAGAACTGAACGCAATGCAATCGGTTTCGGCGTTCGGCGCTGATGATGAATGCCAGGCGGCCATTGCCGCTGACCTGCAGGATGCCCTGTACGGCAATCTGCCCGGCTCCCAGCTTTCCTCGCTGCTGGTGGCGGTGGTGTTCGCGGGATTCTTCCACGGACATGCCGATCAAGGCCTGCTGCTTGCCTGGCTGGGCTACATGGGCCTGGTGGCGGTGTTTCGACTCTGGAGCGGCCGCCGTTACCGGATGGCCAGTGTGCCGCGCAGTCGTAAATCCTGGGACGATCTGTTCTACGTCGGGGTCGTGTTGGCATCGCTAGGCTGGGGGATGGCCGGCCTGGCGTTCTTTGATACGGAGCATGTGACGCAGCAGATATTGCTGGTGGGTTCCGTTGCGGGTGTGTCAGCGGGTTCCATCGTGCATCTGAGTCCCAGTGTGCGCGCAGCAGCCACGTTTCTGGTGCTGTGCCTGTCACCGGTGATCTATGCCTACCTGACCAATCCGGCGGTCGGCTCAGGTTTGGGCATGCTGATTCTGCTGTATCTGCTGATGCTGCTGTTTGTGGTGCGGCGGACGCACGCCTTCCTGCGCGA
>Ga0272444_10005790_pt1 | contig 10652 bp, 6 predicted proteins | sample SSMForm13_FD_201033 | JGI IMG/M metagenome (GOLD analysis project Ga0272444, IMG submission 201033) | Marine sediment archaeal communities from Little Sippewissett salt marsh, Falmouth, MA, United States - SSM-Form-13 | ecosystem: Environmental > Aquatic > Marine > Wetlands > Sediment ...
TAGAAATTTATTCAATATAAGATGTTGCGCTTTCATAATTATTATATCTGCCTTAAGCCTATTTTCCCCGCCTTCAATATATTCGGCTGATGTTACTCTCGCCTGGGATGCAAATACTGAGTCTGATCTCGCCGGGTACTACGTTTATTATAAGACGGGCTCTTCCGGTCCCCCATACAACGGCACAGGCGCTGTTGAACTCGACTCACCGATCCAAGTGCCTGAATCAAATTTACTCGACCCCGAAAATCCTGAATACACAATCCATGGATTGAGTGACACTGAAACCACCTATTTTGCGCTGACTGCCTACGATACAGACGGCAATGAAAGTGGCTATTCAAATGAAGTATTTTATCAACCCCCATCTACCCCAACTCTCAGCAGTCTGTCCATCAGCGGTGACGACTCCGTAAACGAGGACAGCAGTGCCAGTTACACGGCCACAGCAACATTCAGCGATGGCAGCACCCAGACGGTAACGGGCAGTGCAATCTGGAGCGAGAATTCATCGTATGCATCTATCAACAGCAATGGCGTGCTCACGACATCCGAAGTTCCGGGTGATACCACGGTAACCATTCAAGCCAGTTACACTCATGAGGCGGTTACTCGAACGGCGACAAAGGCGGTGACAATCGTGGACGTTCCTGTTCCGGTCACTCTCAGCAGTCTGTCCATCAGCGGTGACGACTCCGTAAACGAGGACAGCAGTGCCGGTTACACGGCCACAGCAACATTCAGCGATGGCAGCACCCAGACGGTAACGGGCAGTGCAATCTGGAGCGAGAATTCATCGTATGCATCTATCAACAGCAGTGGCGTGCTCACAACATCCCAAGTGTCGGATGATGTGACGGTAACCGTTCAAGCCAGCTACACTCACGAGGGAGTAACACGAACAGCGACAAAAGCGGTGACAATCGTGGACGTTCCTGTTCCGGTCACCCTCAGCAGTCTGTCCATCAGCGGTGACGACTCCGTAAACGAGAACAGCAGTGCCGCTTACACGGCCACGGCCACATTCAGCGATGGCAGCACCCAGACGGTAACGGGCAGTGCAATCTGGAGCGATAACTCTATCCATGCATCTATCAACAGCAGTGGCGTGCTCACAACATCCCAAGTGTCGGATGATGTGACGGTAACCGTTCAAGCCAGCTACACTCACGAGGGAGTAACACGAACAGCGACAAAAGCGGTGACAATCGTGGACGTTCCTGTTCCGGTCACCCTCAGCAGTCTGTCCATCAGCGGTGACAACTCAGTAAACGAGAACATCAGTTCCAGTTATACGGCCACAGCCACATTCAGCGATGGCAGCACCCAGACGGTAACGGGCAGTGCGATCTGGAGCGAGAATTCATCGTATGCATCTATCAACAGCAATGGCGTGCTCACGACATCCGAAGTTCCGGGTGATACCACGGTAACCATTCAAGCCAGTTATACTTACGAGGCGGCTACTCGAACGGCGACAAAGGCGGTGACAATCGTGGACGTTCCTGTTCCGGTCACCCTCAGCAGTCTGTCCATCAGCGGCGACGACTCAGTAAACGAGAACAGCAGTGCCGGTTACACGGCCACAGCAATATTCAGCGATGGCAGCACCCAGACGATAACAGGCAGTGCAATCTGGAGCGAGAATTCATCGTATGCATCTATCAACAGCAATGGCGTGCTCACAACATCCGAAGTTCCGGGTGATACCACGGTAACCGTTCAAGCCAGTTACACTCACGAGACGGTTACTCGAACGGCGACAAAAGCCGTTACAATCGTGGACGTTCCTGAACCCATCACCCTCAGCAGTCTGTCCATCAGCGGTGACGACTCCGTAAACGAGGACAGCAGTGCCGGTTACACGGCCACAGCAACATTCAGCGATGGCAGCACCCAGACGGTAACGGGCAGTGCAATCTGGAGCGATGACTCTATCCATGCATCTATCAACAGCAGTGGCATGCTCACAACATCCCAAGTGTCGGATGATGTGACGGTAACCGTTCAAGCCAGTTACACTCACGAGGCGATAACACAAACGGCGACAAAGGCGGTGACAATTATAAATGGTGCTGCTCCGGTAACGATCACCCTCAGCAGTCTGTCCATCAGCGGTAACGACTCCGTAAACGAGAACAGCAGTGCCGGTTACACGGCCACAGCAACATTCAGCGATGGCAGCACCCAGACGGTAACGAGCAGTGCAATCTGGAGCGATGACTCTATCCATGCATCTATCAACAGCAATGGCGTGCTCACAACATCCCAAGTGTCGGATGATGTGACGGTGACCGTTCAAGCCAGTTACACTCACGAGGCGATAACACAAACGGCGACAAAGGCGGTGACAATTATAAATGGTGCTGCTCCGGTAACGATCACCCTCGGCAGTCTGTCCATCAGCGGTAACGATTCAGTAAACGAGAACAGCAGTGCCGGTTACACGGCCACAGCAATATTCAGCGATGGCAGCACCCAGACGGTAACGGGCAGTGCAATCTGGAGCGAGAATTCATCGTATGCCACTATCAACAGCAATGGCGTGCTCACAACATCCGAAGTTCCGGGTGATACCACGGTAACCGTTCAAGCCAGTTACACTTATGAGGGAGTGACAAAGACAGCGACAATGGTAGCGACCATCATCCATGTCCCTGAATCTAATCTGCCTCCAAATACACCAACCATTTTGTATCCTGAAAATGGTCAATACGATGTTGAAACGCCTTTAGATATCATTACAGAGCCATTTTCAGACCAAGACAACGGTGCTCACAGCAAAAGCCAATGGCAAATCAGCGAGCAAATCGATTTCTCCATCCTTGTTGTCGATATTACCAGCGACAACTATCTGACAACATTTCCAGTGCCCCATATGGTGCTGAAATCAGACTGGACATATTATGCACGCGTCCGATTCTATGACTTCTATGATGCAGCTTCAGACTGGTCTATCCCCGTTGAGTTCACTACCACTTACTTTGTTGAGGATCTTAACTCAAACGGCATTCCTGATGCTCACGAGGTAGATGATACCGTTGATTTAAATCTCGATGCTACTCCCGACAACGATCAGCCCGAGATCATTAAGTGCGTTCAGACAATTGATGGGTCGACCCATATCTGTGTCGAAAAAACTTCGGATGCCATCAGCCAAATCCAAGCCCTGGAAATGATTGATCCCGATACGATTCCCGATACTGCCAACAGGCCGGACAATGTTCTCTTTGGTCTGGTTTCCTATCGGCTCCTCGTGAACCCTCCGGGTGCCACTGTTACGGTAAAAATCTATTTTTCAGAAGAAATCTTCGATTTTGACACTTTCTTTAAATACGACACAATCAACGGCTGGTTTGACTATTCAGAACACACCACCTTTAATGATGACAGACACTCCGTCACTTTGGAACTAAAGGATGGTGGCTATGGTGACAGCGACGGATTGGCCAATGGGATGATCATAGATCCAATCGGAATTGCCGACTCTGGCGGCAGCTCATACACGGTTACTGGCTCAAGTGGTGGCGGCGGAGGAGGATGTTTTATCGCCACCGCGGCTTTCGGTTCAAAATTTGAAAAACATGTACGGCTTTTACGACGATTCCGTGACATCTATCTTATGCCCTTTAAAATCGGCCGTGTTTTTGTGAATGCCTATTACAGGTACTCACCACCTGTCGCTGATTTTATTGCCGATCATGACACCCTGCGGACGATGGTACGCTGGAGTCTTATACCCCTGATAGGCCTTAGCTGGATGTTACTGCACTTGGGCATAGCACCTACCCTACTGATGCTGCTTCTGATGGGTTTTACTATGTTGATCTATTACAGAAAAATAAGCTTCGAAAGGCGGTGAGCAAACAACTCTATCATAATTCGAGTGTATCACAGCTAAATTGCACACGATCCATACGGCTGTGATACACCAGCGAAAAGGGCTGCCAACGCATTCTGCCGTAAGCTGCTACTAACAAGTCAGCTCTGGCTTAAATATGCTGTGTTATCAAGGGCTCGAAGTCCCGGTAACGGTGAGAAGACTTCACCCTTAAGTGTCTTGTTAAAGCGAAGCGGAAATCCCGCTATCGGGACAGATGAAAACCTCGGACTCATGCAAAATCTAAATATTAGCGCATAAAAGGAGGTGATAACATCTGGCTTATAATCTGAAACGGTACGTTTCTTGAGTGGTACGTGACTGCACACGTTGTGCAGCAATCTTGCTAAAATCAGATTAAAGAGAAAAATTAAAATGAAAAAAATATTAATTACAACACTGATTGTAGTATTTCTTGCTGCTGCAACGCCCGCATCAGCAACAGTCACCGATAATGGTGACGAAACATTAACCGACGATGTCACGGGGCTTATGTGGACCAAGAGTGACCAGTCTCAGGAAGAAGTAAAAGTTACCGCATGCGCCTATTGCGAGGGATTAGAAGTTGCCGATTATACCGATTGGCGTGCTCCTACCATAGAAGAGCTCCAGACTATCATTGATTATCGGTATGATTCACCAGCGATAGACGGAAGTATATTCGACACTATCACTACAACTGATAGCGAGTACTGGTACTCCAGTACTCCTCAGCTAAATACTTCCTTAGCTTGGGGTATTAATACTTCAAGCGGAATCATCGATAGCACTTATTCATTTTACCAAAAACAATACATTCGTTGTGTTAGAGGTGATATGGTCAAGACTACCTTTGTTGACAACGGAGACCAAACAGTTACAAGCAACGACGGCCTGGTGTGGTCCAAGCACACCAGTACCAGTACGAACTGGGATGAAGCCAACGACTATTGTAGCAATCTTGTGATCGATGATATGAGTGACTGGTTCCTTCCTACGATAGAGGAATTACGCACACTCGTAGCATATGATCAAGTTAATCCGGCTGTTGACGAGTCACTTAAGTCACTCCCTGACTTTGAAGCCCCAACAGGAGAGGCATTCTACTGGACAGCCACAGAGCAAAGCGGCAACTCGGAAAATAATGCTTGGCAAATAAATTTTTATAATGGTTACACAGCCCCTGCAGTCAAAACCCTTGCTGATAGATGGGTTCGGTGCGCACATGAAGCGCCGCCCGAAAACTTCTGCGACTGCCCGGTATGCCAGGAATGCGAGGTATGCCCTGTTTGCGAGCCTGAAATCGTGACGGTTAAGTCCCCTTGTTCCTGTGGGGACTGCGATTTAACCGGACTGACAACTTACAATGAACTCAAAGCAAAGCGATCAGAGCTTTCCAAAGCAATTAAAGAACTAAAGAAGTGCCATAGTGCTGCAACTCGAGCCATGTACAAAGCTCATAAGGCTGAACGTGAGGCTCTTATGGCCAAGAAGAAAGCCGAGTATTTAGCTAAACTTAAAGCCAAGAAGAACAAAAACAAATAGTCTATAACGTGCAGATTCATATTGAGCCACTCTGGTTTCTAAACCCGGAGTGGCTCAATTTTCATTTAGGCGGCGCAATATGCTTTAACGAAAATTTTTAAAGTTCTCCTGCGTTGTACCGATAACAGATAAACATAAGGGTAAAAAAGGCAAACTTCTCGAAAGAGTGAGACGCAACGTTTCCGGCCTGAAACTGATGGGCGGCGGAGATGCCCGACAAGTGTACAGACTGAACACGATAACCCACTCTTTCATTGAGATGATGTTTTTTTCTTACAGGAGGTAATAACTCGTGAAATTATTAATCTATTTCGTCATGTTTACTGCGTTTACTCATTTCTTCCCGTTTTATTCCTTAATCCTTTTTTGTGGAATATCCTGTGGGGTTCTGGTGGCACTGGGCTGGGATATGACAGTAGATATAATAACGATTCGCAAAAGTCAAAAAAGCTGAACGATCAAAATGAATTATATTCCAACGATCAATACATGTAAAAGCCTTCCGCTGTTTTTAAAAATTCTACCGCATCAGGTATGACATTTCACGATGCATGGCGTCCGGTCTTAATCCGGGGCTAGAGTCTGCTTTTTCTTCTCCTCTCTTTGTAAACAAGTCCTAATTTTTCTATTATGGCATCGGTCACAAATTCCTGGACAGTTATTTCCTTTTCAGCACAAAAAACCTTTACTCTTTTAATCAACTCTTTCTGGAGGCTGATGTTAAGCATATTAGGCTCTGCATTCTCCATTGTCGGTTTCTTTTTCATGATTTCCCCTTTCATACAAGATTCAGGTTTTACATATAGTTGCATAAAATTCGAGATGTTGAATTAAATGTCGGGTATCGTGTCATATAATTTTACACCGACTCCCTTGGGATCGACCCTTACAATTTTACCTGTTGTCTTTATAGAAATTTTCGAATCGGGATGGAAAAAACTTATGAAAAGTTCATCGCCAATAGATAAAGGCGTTTCGGTTTCTATAAATAGTCCCTCAGCACTTACATCTTTTATGAAATCTCTAAAGTAGCATTGATCAGTTTCACAGATTGCATAAATGGAAGAATGCCTCCTATAATATTTCCTTTTATCAACAAGTCCGGATTGTCGCCTTTTCTCCAGGCCTTTCAGGAGTTTTTGTATTCCCGCTTCGGATATACTATCCAGAAGTTTTTGTATTTCTGCTTCGGACATATCAGAAATTATTATAGATATTTGATCATGGACTTCATTTATACCCAGTTTATTAAAATAATTTCCCATAGAGAAAATACCGCATTAATTTTAGTTTTAATTATCTGGGAATTAGGATTTTGTCTGTTTCCCTATAAGTTGTCTTAATGGTACCGGCAACGAGTTGATTTTTTTACCCAAACTGGGAAGCACATGCCTATATGCAATATCAACCACTGAGTATTTTTCCAGGCTCAACAATTGCTTATACTCATCCAGAAAGGTAATCGGTAATTCCTTCTCAGACTTGCCCTGATATATCTCATAGCAAAGGTGGGAAATATAAAGAACGGTGACATTATCCCGTATTTCCTCCGGTATATTGTTCGGGGGTGAGAATTCGGGGAAGAACTGGAATTCAATACTTTTCCAGACAACAGACGGCAGATTCCATGACTTTAATAAAAGCCCTCCGATTTGAGCCCGATCCAGGCTGTCAATAAACATTGCCAATTTAGGATTCTGTTTTTTTAGCAAAAGAATGACAATTTGGCCAAGATTGTGCATTAATCCGATGGTGGCCAACTGTACCGGTTTACCGATTCGTGTTTTTTGAGAAAGTGCAAATGAGATGTGCGACATGGCCACACAATGGGAATGTTCTTCCTGAAAACTCGGAATATCCGGCATAGTTCGGCGAACACCTTCGGCAAGAACCAACTGGTACAACTGGTTAAAACCGAGCAAAACGGTAGCGTGGTGAATATCGGAAATCTTTTTCTGAAATCCGTAATAGGCTGAATTGATAGTTTTTAAAACAATACCCACAAGAGAAGGATCTTTGGTTATCTGGTCGGAAACTTCCTTGGACGAAATTCGATCGCCCATCAAATCATTAGCCAGAGTCGTAGCGAAAGCCGGCAATTTGGGGACTTTTTTTAAAATATTTTTAATAATTTCAGATTGTTGAACATCGGTTATGCATTTAGTACGCTCCCGATAAATATCCTTCATCAGTTTAATGTTCTTATCGGCAAGTTTCTTCTCCCTTTTCTCAAACCGGCTGATTTGTTCTGCGGCAAGATCATTTAAATGCTTGAAAAAGAACAGCTGGGTTTTCGCTTCAAGGGCATCCAATGTATTTTTATTCACAGCCATAACGCTGGACGGTTCAGCAGCTACGGCAGATGCCGTAGATGGAACCTGCCGAACAAAGTCAATTCCGCCAACCCAATCCCCTGGGTGTAAAAAGACGTCCCTTTTGGTCTGTCTGTTACCCCCTTTGACAATTCTTATCTTTCCGCTCAGAATTACATAAATCGCATGGTCGATATCACCCTTTTTTATTAAGATATCAGTAGGTTGTAACTTTTTAATAGACGTTAGCCCGTATAATGTGTTTATTTCTTTTTCACTAAGCCCGTTAAATTGAGCCGGTCGATCATTCCGATTTTCTTTCACTAATTTTTTCATACAATCCTTTACAGGTTCGATAGCCCGGCGCCGCCTGCCATTTTAAGCACAAGGGATGGGGTTACAAAAGACCGTTCCTCAATAAATTTCTTGATTTATTCTACCTATAGCGGGATAGAACTCCCGAGATGTTTCATTAGTTCTCATCCATAAATTTATATAAGGCAAAATTATGTTTCCCATTTTGAAATGAGCAATTTTTCGCAAGATCAAGGAAATCAAGGAATTACGCGGAGGTGTACAAGTGGTACGCCGCACAAGTAATTCCGCAGATTGACGCAGAGATTGCGGAAAAGGGCCATTTCTGGATGGAAATTAATTAAGATGTTGTCTAAATTGCTTACAAAAAATTTTATGTTAACATTTTCTGAAAATAAAGGAAAGATTTAGTTGAAATAGTTCAGAACTTTTCCCGAACACTCTTCAGGGTATTTTTACAAAATCATAGGGAATTTCTTATAAAGGTGGGATACCCTCAGATAGCCGGCGGAGGATATCCCAATATGCGCCGCGATGGCCGTGTTTGATCGCCTCAGTCAGTTCCGGATTGTCATTATAATTGTAATTTAGATTTGCGTCGGTCCGACGTCCAAGAAGAAATCTCGGGTCATCGCCAACCATATTATGCAACCAGTCTTCCACATCTTCACCCAAATTTGCATCACAGTAATAAACCGGGCGAAGAAAAGATTGATTATCTTCCAGGTCTCCAAAGAGACTGGGATTTTCAGATAAGGCCCCTTTTGATGTCTCTAAGATTTCTTGTCCCAGTCGCGTAATTGGATAAAGTCTCACCCCGAGACTGATGCCCACACGTTCCGGCTTGATCTTCTTCATTAAACGAATCGTTTTCTCAATGGATTCTTTGGTTTCACCGGGAGACCCAAGGAGCAAATCGAACATGCAAATGATATTATGGTTACGGCAAACTTCCCGAATTCGAATCAAATCATCTGATCCATATCCATGACCGAGTCGGCGCAGCATGTTTTCATCCCCATGGTCGGCCCCGAAATCGATTCCCACACATCCGGCGTCACGCATCACAGTTGCTAACTCTTCGCTAAAATACTCAGGAGAACAATATGCATACCATTTAATTTTATTTCCCAAACCTGACTCAATGATGGCTCTGCATACCAGAACCGCATGGGAATAGGGACAATTAAACTCGCTGTCACAGGTGTGAAAAACAGTGATCCCACGCATATAAAGATTGTTTAATTCGGCCACAACATTTTTTGGATTTCTCACGCAAACATGTTTACCCCTTATCATGGGCTCCGGACAATACACGCAATTCAAAGAACACCCGCGTTTGGTCTCGAACCCAACCTGCCCTCCGTTCTCGAAATAATAAGCATTGTCAATCAACGGCCTGGATGCTAAATCTATTTTTCCCAAGGGAACCGACAAGATAGCGTTCTTTCTATAGTTCCCCTTCTCCATCCAAATCAGTCCCGGCACCGCCCCCAATTCGGTGTTTTCTGAAAGCGCTATGACCAGCTTAACGAAACCTTTCTCTCCACCCCCGCATATGCCATAAGGCACGCCGCAAAATTCCAGGGTTTCAAAGGGGAAAATAGAAAAACCCACTCCGCCCAGACAAATCGGTGCTTGTGTTAATCTTTTAATTTCCTCCAGAACCGGTATAATTCGTTGAAGAGAAAAATCCCGGCTGGCAAAATAAGAATCGTCTATGTTACGAACCGTAAGACCGACCAGGATCGGCTTTTCCGTCAAAACCTGCGCAAGTTTTTTACTCCAATCCGTCTCAACAGAACAATCAACCAGATCAACTGCTATTCCGGCATGTTCACATGCGCTCCCCAGATAGTCCAAAGAGACCGGAGTCACCGGTGGTTTCATGGGATTGGGATTAACAAGAACAATTCGCATAAGAATATCCAAAAATGTAAAAATTTTAGCAATCGCAATATAATCAAATAATAGCCGGACATCAAATTTTAAGATACATAAAATATCATTTTGTTTTTATAAGCTATTTTTTTCTTTCCATGTTTTTAACACCCAGCAAAAAGAATTATCTTTAATGCTTTTTATAAAAAGTAATATAATTAATTTCGTTCTTAACTATATTGACAATATCAATTTCATTCTTAATATTTTGAAAACAAGCAAAATTTCGAGTTTTTTTAATTTAAAAACCGAAAAAAATCCAAATACGGAGGAATAAAAATGAGCAAAATAATAGGAATAGATCTTGGCACCACCAACTCATGTCTTTCGATCATGGAAGGCGGAGAGGCCAAAGTAATCACGAACAGAGAAGGTGGTCGAACCACACCTTCGATAGTCGCCGTATCTGACAAAGGGGAAAGATTGGTAGGACAAATCGCCAAAAGACAAGCCATTACCAATCCTGAGAATACGGTCTTTGGCGTCAAGCGACTTATTGGACGAAAGTATAATTCACCCGAAGTGCAAAAAGATGTAAAGATTCTTCCTTACAGAATCGAAAAAGCAAGTAATGATGATGTTCGTATTAATCTTCAGGGTAAACATTATAGCCCGGCGGAAATTTCATCTTTTATCCTGGCGGATATCAAGAAATCCGCAGAAGAATATTTTGGTGAAAC
>Ga0272444_10005792_pt1 | contig 10651 bp, 20 predicted proteins | sample SSMForm13_FD_201033 | JGI IMG/M metagenome (GOLD analysis project Ga0272444, IMG submission 201033) | Marine sediment archaeal communities from Little Sippewissett salt marsh, Falmouth, MA, United States - SSM-Form-13 | ecosystem: Environmental > Aquatic > Marine > Wetlands > Sediment ...
TCTGTTCACCCAGCCACATAATAAATGCTGTTCCGGCCGTCAGGGTCATAACCGTCATGATCCTGAATTCCCAACCCGGATGTATCACCACCGGAGCACCGCCGGGGGAACTCATACTTTCAAGGCCAATACTAATACCAAATCCCTGGATGACACTCAACAATATAGTTCCGTAACGGGTGTACTGGGTAATTTTTTTTCGTCCCTGCTCACCTTCCTTTGACAAGCGTTCAAGATGCGGTATGGTTACCGTTAATAGCTGCAAAATTATCGACGCACTAATATAGGGCATAATTCCGAGAGCAAAAACAGAAAGCCGTTCTAATGCACCGCCCGAAAACATATCAAAAAGACCAAGCAACGTCCCTTTTTTCCCTGCAAAAAAGGTAGCCAATGCCGCACCGTCTATACCCGGTGTAGGAACATGTACGCCCACACGGTAGACAACAAGGAGTGCTAATGTGACATAAATCTTTTTCTTTAGTTCAGGAATCTTGAATATATTACCGAACCCGCCGCCAACCATGCTACAATACCTCTACCTTCCCACCGGCTTGGATGATCTTCTCCCTGGCAGTTTTACTGAGCATATTTATTTTTATTGTCAGAGGTGTTTTGATCTCGCCATGGCCGAGTAGTTTAATACCGTCTCTTCTCCCTTTAACAAGACCTACCCGAACAAGTGCCGCTTCGTCCACAATACTGTCACTTTCAAATTTTGACAGATCTCGGATATTAATCACCGCTATCTTCTTTTTGAAAATATTTGTAAAGCCACGTTTTGGAAGCCGGCGATGGAGAGGCATCTGCCCGCCCTCGAAACCGGGCCTTACGCCACCTCCGGACCGACTGTTATATCCCTTTGTCCCTCTACCGGCTGTTTTCCCTTTGCCTGACCCGACTCCGCGCCCCACACGTTTTCGGGGCCTGCGGGATCCTTTTGGGGGTGACAATTCATTCAGTTTCATTAATCTTCTCCTCAACGTTAACCAGGTGCGATACAGCGTTGACCATTCCACGAATGGAAGCCGTATTCTTAAGCTCAACCGATCGGTTAATTTTTGTCAGCCCCATGCCACGCAATACCCTGCGATGCTTTTCCGGTCTTCCAATCATACTTTTAACAAGAGTTATCTTTAATGTTCCGGCCATTTATGATTCCTTCTAACTTACAATTGCCGACATCGGATGGGTTGTCGCAAATCTTTTTTACCGTATTAATTCAAATCATTGGAAGAAATTATCTTTATATTATAAAGACAAAATAATGCTGTCTTTCCAATCTTCAATGGTCATTATTCAAACTTCAATTCTAAAGGTCTTCCACTCTCTTACCCCGTCTAGCGGCAACCTGTTCACGGCTCTGCAACTGGCAAAGCCCTTCAATGGTAGCTTTAACAACATTATGAGCATTATGTGACCCCATACACTTGGTAAGAATGTTCTGAACGCCCACAGCTTCAAGTACCGCCCGAACAGCACCGCCTGCAATAAGACCGGTTCCCTGGGAAGCAGGTTTTAACAAAACTCGTCCTGCTCCATATTTTCCGATAACCACATAGGGGATTGTTCCATCAACCAAAGGAACCTGGACCATGTTTTTTTTCGCTTTTTCTATTCCTTTACGAATCGCTTCAGGCACCTCACCGGCTTTCCCAAGCCCATAACCGACATTCCCTTCGCCATCACCGACAACAACGATAGCACTGAAGCTAAACCTGCGGCCGCCTTTAACAACTTTTGCAACCCGGTTAATGTAAACAACCTTGTCGATTAACTGATCTTCGCCTTTATCCTGCTTGAACAAAAATTTGCCTCCTTCACCCATTAGTTAAATAGATGCGTTAATTAAAACGGCTAAAAATCGAGGCCTGCTTCACGCGCACCATCGGATACAGCTTTGATACGCCCGTGAAATAGGAACCCGCCACGGTCAAAAACAACCTTTTTTAAACCTTTTTTAATGGCCCGTTCACCGATAAGTTTCCCTATGAAACCTGCGGCTGCAACTTTGTTTTCAAATTCAGGTTGTTCTTTTACAACTTTTTCCAGACTTGATGCGGCCACAAGAGTATGACCCTGCTCATCATCAATGATCTGAGCGTAAATATGTTTTGAACTTCGAAAAACATTCAACCTGGGCCGCTGCTGCGTGCCAACGAGATGTTTTCTTATCCTTTTTTTTCTCTTTAAACGTGCTTTTTTCTTTAAATCCAACTTCCCCATCTTCAATATCCTTATGCTTCTTTAACCCCTGTCTTTCCGGCCTTACGCTGAATACGTTCCTCAGCATACTTTATCCCTTTACCCTTATAGCGTTCCGGAGGTCTCAACCTCCTGATTGATGCAGCGGTGTGCCCCAGCAATTCCTTATCTATACCGGTAAGTCTGACAACATTTTTCTTGTCAACTGTGGCGGAAACCCCCTCAGGAAGATCAAAATTAACAGGATGTGAATACCCAAGATTAAATTCAATTCGGTTACCGTTAAGTATGGCACGGTAGCCGATACCGTGTATCTCCAAAACCCTTTCAAACCCTTGGGTCACCCCGGTAACCATATTGGCGATAAGGCTCCGCGTAAGTCCACGCAACGAGCGGTTGGTCCTGTTATTTTTAATAACATCCACACATATCGTCCCGTCTTCTATCTTAAGATCCACGGCGGGATGGATTGCTCTTGTAAGAGACCCTTTTTTAGATTCAACGATAATTACCCTGTCTTTATATTTTACTTTAATATTATCGGGTATAGATATCGGTGCTTTGCCTACTCTGGACATTGATTACTTCCTTTTGTCATCGGTCGAGAACCATCCGCCACCAGTCATCACAATTGATAATATTTTACCAATGACGAATGAAAAACCTACCAAATATTGCAGAGAATCTCGCCTCCTAAGTTATCAGACCTGGCCTTTTTATCCGTCATTATCCCCTTCGACGTTGATAAAATCGCAATTCCCATACCGTTCAAAACCGGTTTTATATCCTTGCTCTTCACATAAAACCGCCTGCTCGGTTTACTGACTCGTTCAAGGCCGATAATTGTGTGGGCCTGTTGATCATCATACTTTAGGTAGACACGCAATATCCCCTGCTTATTATCTTTAATGAATTTATAATTTCTTATAAACCCCTCATCCTTTAATACTCCGGCCAATTCGGTTTTTAGCTTGGATCCGGGAATATCAATACTGTTGAACTTTGCCTTGCCTGCATTTCTGATCCGGGTCAACATGTCCGCAATTGGATCACTCATTGCCATAGTCTTCTCCGTTATTGAAGTCGTTTTAAGTTTTAAAAATATGAATGGGGTCCCAAGTTTCAAGCCCGCTTAAAACCTAAAACTTAACACTTAAAACCTATTTTACAATATTACCAGCTAGATTTCACTACACCAGGGAGTTTGCCTTCCGAAGCAAGATTCCGAAAACAGATGCGACAAATTCCGAACTTCCTTAAAAATCCTCTGGGTCTGCCGCAAATGGGACAGCGGTTGTATCGCCTCACTTTGAATTTAGGTTCTCTCATTGCCTTCACTCTAAGAGCTTTTCTTGCCAAATTTACCTCCCTCTTTAAATTGACAATTGAAGATTGAGCACTCCTTAAATCTTCAATTTCTAAACGGCATCCCCATCAGCTTTAGCAGTTCTTTCCCTTCTTCATCCGTCTTTGCAGTCGTAACGATAGAGATGTTAAGGCCTTTAATCTTATCAATTTTATCGTAATCGATTTCCGGAAAAATAATATGCTCTTTGATACCCAGTGAATAATTACCATGACCATCCAGCGCTTTTCCCGAAAGACCTCTGAAGTCACGAACACGAGGCAACGCTATATTGACCAATTTGTAATAATAATCGTACATACGATTGTGGCGAAGGGTAACCATGCAGCCTATGGGCATTCCTTCCCGTAACTTAAACGCTGCTATGGATTTTTTCGCACGGGTGACAACCGGTTGCTGGCCGGCTATAATCTTAAGCTCTTCCGAAGCTGAATCAAGCAGTTTGATATTATGAATCGCTTCACCCAATCCCATATTCAAAACGATCTTCTCAAGTTTTGGGACCTCCATTATGTTTTTATACTTAAAGGTCTCGACTAACCTGGGGACAACCTCTTTATAATAGTAACTTTTTAACTGTGACATTCACTTCCTCCGTCACTAGGGGCTAGGAATCTATAATTTCATTGCATTTTCTGCAGACACGCACTTTTTTTCCATCCTCAAGCCGCTTCATCTTTATCCGTACCGGTGTTACGCATTTGCTGCACATCAACATGACGTTGGACCAGTGAATAGGGGCTTCACTCTCAACAATTCCACCCTGTCTTTGAGTGGCGCTGGGCCGGGTATGCCGTTTGACAATATTAATATTTTCAATAAGAAGCCGATCGCTCTTCCTTTTTATACCCAGCACTTTGCCGATCTTTCCTTTATCTTTGCCCACAAGGATTTTTACCTTGTCGTCTTTTTTTATGTGCCATTTATTTTGAGCCATGAATCATTTCTCCACAGGTCCATCATATTTTAATGCTTATAAAAGTTTTGCTCATTGAAGTCATTGCTCATTTTCCGCCGTTCATTTTCTACCCGGTGCCCATAGCCGTTAACTATAACACCTCAGGGGCCAGCGAAATGATTTTCATAAACCTTTTGGCTCGCAGTTCCCTAGCCACCGGACCAAATATGCGGGTGCCAATGGGTTCCTTGGTTTGTGAAATTAAAACAGCAGAATTATCATCAAACCTTATATATGACCCATCCGGTCTCCTGATTTCCTTTTTGGTACGAACAACAACAGCCTTTACTACATCTCCTTTTTTGACCTTGGTATTGGGAATGGCTTCTTTAACAGATACAACAATTATGTCGCCAACACTCGCATATCGTCTCCGTGAACCTCCAAGAACTTTGATGCAATACAATATCTTGGCTCCTGAATTGTCTGCCACGGTCAATCTCGTCTCCGCCTGAATCATCTTATTAACTTTCCTTATATAATGATTAATTCGAAAAAAATCGAATTCATCATGTCATATAACAATCAAACAGCTTTTTCGACTATTTTGCTCACACGCCATCTTTTAGTTTTGCTAAGCGGTCTTGACTGAGATATCAAAACTTTATCTCCAACCCGTGAGACATTGTTTTTATCGTGGGCGGCAAATTTTGACCGTTTCCTGACATACTTTTGATAAAGTTTATGCTTAACCAGCCTCTCAACCAGGACAACTACTGTCTTATCCATCTTTTCGCTGACAACTGTCCCCACCATCTGTCTTCTTAAAAATCGTTTTTCCATAGTAACAAGTATTTTTAGTCTGTTTCTTGATATAATTAGTTTTTTAGTTATGCAATTTGCGCTATTATTTTCAAATATTTTTCCATTGCCACCAAAACACTAAGAAAGAATAATGAATATATCCTTTGGGGCTTTGGGGCAAATATTTTTTTCTTCCGGTTTATCCAGGTTAAGATTCTTTTATTATGGTTTTCACCCGGGCGATTTCTCGCTTGATCTGTTTCATCTTCTGGGGATTCTCGAGCTGACCGATTTCGTGCTGAAAGCGCAGATTAAACAGTTCCTCTTTAAGATCGTTTGCTTTCCGCACCTTTTCTTCCAGGCTTAACTCTCTGATCTTGCTCGCCTTCATTACAAATTGCCCCTTTCTATGAATCTCGTTTTTACAGAAAGCTTATGTGAAGCAAGTCTGAGGGCTTCCTTTGCCATGTGCCTGGGAACCCCTTCCATCTCATAAAGGACTCTCCCGGGACGAACCACTGCAACCCACCCTTCAGGAGCCCCCTTTCCTTTCCCCATCCTGACTTCAGCAGGCTTTTTGGTAAAGGGCTTGTCAGGAAATATTTTTATCCACATTTTGCCGCCTCTTTTAACATGCCGGGTCATTGCGATACGGGCGGCTTCAATCTGTTTTGAGTTGATTCTGCCGCATTCTATTGCCTGCAATCCAAATTCACCGAAATCAAGATTACAGCCCCTGTACGAAGCTCCCTTTGTTCTGCCTTTTTGCTGCTTTCGAAATTTTACCTTTTTGGGACTAAGCATGCCCTATATCTCCGTTAACTACATGAGACTTTTGAAAAATATCCAATTTTCAAAGGTCTCTAAATTATTAATATCAATTTAGACAAACTTTTAAAAAGTCTTTTACCGGCGACAACTCAAGTACTGATCTTTTCCGAACCCTTTTTCAAAATTTCACCTTTGAAAATAAACACCTTGATACCGATAATTCCATATGTGGTACGAGCATTAATAAAACCGTAGTCAATATCAGCTCTTAAGGTATGCAAAGGAATGCGCCCTTCTCTATACTGTTCGGTTCTCGCCATCTCGGCACCCCCCAGGCGACCGGAGCAGATAATCTTTATCCCTTGGGCGCCAAAACGCATGGCTGAAGAAATGCCGCGCTTCATTGCACGCCGGAATGCAACCCTTCGTATAATCTGAAGCGCGATATTCTCGGCCACAAGCTGAGCATCAATCTCGGGCTTTCTTATCTCTTGAATATCGATGATAACTTCATGGGATACGATCTTTTCGAGTTCTTTCTTGAACGACGCAATTTCAGATCCCTTTTTCCCGATGACAATCCCAGGCCTGGACGTAAAAATACGCAGCCTGACACGCTTGGACGACCTTTCGATTTCAATCTTGGAAATACCTGCGTGGTAGAGTCTTTTTTTTATAAACTTTCTGATATTATAATCTTCCAGGATATAATCAGCATAATTTTTTCCGGCATACCACCGCGATTCCCAGGTTTTAACAATACCCAATCTCAATCCTATAGGATTTACTTTCTGACCCAAGCTTTTCCCCCTTCTATATCGAATCCTCAGCTAAAATAACTGTAATATGAGCGGTCCTCTTTAATATGCGTGTCCCCCTGCCGCGTGCCCTTGCTCTAAAACGTTTCAATGTAGGGCCCTGGTCTGCGATAATGTTTCGAATCACCAGTGAATCTACGTCGATATCCATATTTTGATCAGCATTCGCTACAGCGCTGCGTATAACTTTTTCAACGATAGATGCCGCCTTCTGCGGCATAAATTTGAGTATATTTAAACCATCCTCTACTCGCTTCCCCTTCACAGCACCCACCATCATTCGAACTTTCTGAGGAGAAATGCGTACATATTTTGATACAGCTCTAGCTTCCATTACAGACATTCCCTTTTCCGACAGCCTTACCGTTTCACCCTTGAACTCTTACTCCCAGCATGCCCATAATAAGTCCGGGTCGGTGAAAATTCACCCAGCTTATGCCCAACCATGTCTTCCGATATGAAGACAGGAATGAACTTTCTTCCATTATGAACTGCCAGTGTAATACCCACCATTTCAGGCACAATTGTTGACCTTCTAGACCAAGTTTTGACAACTCTGTTGCTCCGAGTCTCTTGTGCTATCCGCACTTTTTTTAATAATTTCGAATCAACAAAGGGACCTTTTTTCAACGACCGTGGCATAACTTCTCCTGCTATTTCCTTGTACGCTTTTTGACGATTAACCGGGTACTTTTCTTTTTCATACGGGTCTTAAAACCTTTTGACGGAACGCCCCACGGACTGCAGGGGTGCCGTCCGCCTGAAGATCTCCCCTCACCTCCGCCCATGGGATGGTCAACCGGATTCATGGCAACACCTCTAACCTTAGGCCGCCTGCCGAGCCAACGCTTACGACCTGCTTTTCCCAAAGATATATTCTCATGAACCACATTCCCAAGCTGGCCAATAGTAGCCATACAATTTAAAAGTACCATTCGAACTTCACCGGAGGGAAGCTTTATCAGGGCATACCGATCTTCCTTTGCCATCAACTGAGCAAATGTCCCGGCACTCCTGACAATCTGGCCGCCTTTCCCGATATGCAATTCGATGTTATGAATATGCGTTCCCAGTGGGATATTTTTCAACATCAGCGTATTCCCGGGCTTAATATCTGCTTCAGGTCCTGAAATCACAGTATCACCGACCTTAAGATTAATCGGAGCCAGGATGTACCGCTTTTCACCATCCGCATAATGCAACAGCGCAATTCTTGCAGACCGATTCGGATCATATTCTATGGTGGCAACCCTTGCAGGGATTCCTATTTTATCTCTTTTAAAATCGACAATCCTGTAATACCGCTTGCTTCCCCCCCCACGATGCCTGCAGGTAATACGACCATTGACATTACGGCCGCCTTTCTTCTTAATAACCCTTAGCAGGCTTTTTTCAGGGGTAGTACTTGTAATCTCACCAAACGTTGAATAGGATTGAGACCGTCTCCCGGGAGAGGTCGGTTTTACTTTTTTTACACCCATTATATGCCTCTTTAAGCTCCTTCAAAAAAATCTATACGTTCACCAGGCATCAATTTAACGACCGCTTTCTTCCAGTTCCGGCGTTTTCCCACTATCCGGCCTCTTTGTTTGGTCTTGCCTTTAACTTGCATAGTTCTCACAGTAGCAACATTTACTTTAAAAATATTTTCGATAGCCCGTTTAATTTCAACCCGGTTCGCCTTACGGTCCACCTCGAATGACATCTGGTTGTAATCCTCTTTTTGAATACTGGTCTTTTCAGTAATCAAGGGCCGCTTAACAATATCATACGGATTCATTCGAGCAGTCTCCCTTCAATGCTCTTTATCGAAGACTCAAGCAAAACGACATTCTTGTATTTAAGAATATCATATACGTTCAACCCTTCGACTCTCAATACCTTTATTTGGGGAACGTTCCTGGCTGAAAGTTCCAGGTTTTCATTTTTTTTTTCGGTTATAATTAATGCATTTTTCGTGTTTAATGCATTCATAACCTTAAAAAATTCCCTGGTCTTAATTTTATCAAGTTCAAACTCGTTAAGAACAAGAAGTTTTTCTTCCTTCAATTTACTGCTTAAGGCCATTTTAAGGGCCAGCCTTCTGACTTTTTTGGGAACTTTGTATGCATAGGATCGGGGATCAGGACCAAAAGTAGAGCCGCCACCTCTCAAAAGTGGTGATTTAATATTCCCTCTGCGAGCACGTCCGGTTCCTTTCTGTCTAAAAAGTTTCCTACCGCTACCTTTGACATCACTTCGATGTTTTACGGCCGCAGAACCGGAACGTCTTCTTGCAAGTTGCATGGTCACAACTTCATGCAATACACTCCCTTTAACGGGTATATTGAATATGGTGTCCACAAGATCAATCTGTGAAACCTTTTGAGCTTTACTATTTATTACGTTTACAACAGCCATAATACCGTCTCAATAATTCCATGTTGTGTCCATCCATAAATGGTCTTTTTGCCCAATCTAAAGCGTTATGTTCAAAAAATAATCCTCGGAATATTAAACATATGCCTGTGGTTATTTTTTTCACATGCCTTGATCTTGAACAAAAATCCTCATTTATGGATGGACACTATTTTGTAAATTTAGGTTTTTTGATTTCAACCAAACCATACCCGGAACCCGGAACAGCACCTTTTATCAGCATAAGATTCTGTTCCGGCCTGATATCGACAATTTCCAGATTTCTAACTGTTCTACGGGTGTTCCCATACTGGCCCGGCATTTTCTTGCCTTTGATGACTTTTGCAGGCCAGGCACTGCAACCGATGGACCCGGGGATTCTATGGCTGCGACTCCCATGTGTTTTCTTGCCGCCATGAAATCCGTGTCGTTTTATCACACCGGAGAAACCCCGTCCTTTGGTCGTACCGGTAACATCAATACGTTCGCCGATAGTGAATAGATCCAGACTTACTGTCTGGCCAAGTTTGTATTCACCGGGATCATCCACGGAAACTTCACGCAGGAATTCAAAACACCCTGCCCCGCTTTTTTTAAGATGTCCCTGCATGGGTTTATTTATACGAGATTTTTTTCTCTCACCAAAACCCAATTGGATTGCATTATATCCATCAGAAGACACCGCTTTTATCTGGGTAACCACACACGGACCGACTTTCACCACCGTTACCGGTATGTATTTTCCCTCAGAGGTAAACAGTGCTGTCATTCCCAATTTTTTACCGATCAGTGCTCGACTCATTACTTTCTTTCTATCCTTTTTGATGAATTCATAAAAAATAGAATCCACATGCTTTTATCAATGGTTTTTGGCTATCACCCCATACGTCTTAAAAAGTTCTATACCGCTATATAGTGAGATGAACAAAATTCATACTACAATTTTATCTCTACATCTACACCCGGAGAAAGATCTAGTTTCATCAAAGCATCAACGGTTTGCTGAGTCGGCTCAAGAATATCCAGAAGCCGTTTATGTGTTCTTATTTCAAACTGTTCTCTAGACTTTTTGTCAACATGGGGAGAGCGCAGAACACAATACTTGTTGATCCTTGTTGGAAGAGGTATCGGCCCGACAATTTTTGCTCCTGTTTTATTGGCCGTATCTACAATGTCTCCTACGGATTGATCCAGAAGCTTATGATCATATGCCTTGAGCCTGATCCTGATTTTAGTATTCATTATCATTATGTTAATCTTTCTCTTTATTCGATAATTTCGCTCACAACGCCTGCGCCCACCGTGCGTCCGCCTTCCCTGATGGCAAACCTTAATTCTTTTTCCATGGCGATGGGCGTTATAAGATCTGCCGTAATCGTTACATTGTCACCG
>Ga0272444_10005794_pt1 | contig 10651 bp, 7 predicted proteins | sample SSMForm13_FD_201033 | JGI IMG/M metagenome (GOLD analysis project Ga0272444, IMG submission 201033) | Marine sediment archaeal communities from Little Sippewissett salt marsh, Falmouth, MA, United States - SSM-Form-13 | ecosystem: Environmental > Aquatic > Marine > Wetlands > Sediment ...
ATTTTATAGATAATGTAAGGCTCTGACGAAAAATGCGTGATTTTGGGTAAGATTGGGCAAGTAACGAAATTGAAAAAAGCATTGATCATACTGGCGGTTTCCGGCCTGATATTCTCTATGGCCGGCCCGGCGGCAGCCGATGACGGCAGGCTGGCGGTCGGTGCCGGATTCGGACTGACCACGCTCAACGCCGGGGCGCCGCCTTGGTTTACCCTGGGCCGCGAATTCGGCCTTAAAATCGAAACCGGTTTTAAGGGTAAATGGCGGCTCGAAATAGGCTATAACACCTATAAGGTTTATGATGATATCTCCGCGGGAGGCGAATTCAGCCTGTCATCGGACGCCGACAACCGCACCCGCGCCTGGAGGGGTTATAATTTCGATGCCGTGATAAAGCGCCGCTGGTTCCCTTTCTCCCGAAAACTCGGTTTCTGCGCCGGTCTGGGCGGCGGCTTCGCCAACTGGCGGATGGCCGATCCGGCGTCCGGCCTGACCCTTGAAACCAGCGGGGAACGGGGCGAGACGGTAAAGTTTTCCGCGTCCGAGATATTCCTTACCGGCCTGGTCGGAACCGAATACCGGGTGCATGATCGCTGGAAGCTGGGTCTTGATTTTCACTCCAACTATATGACGGGGATCGGCCTGGAATTCGACGAGAGCGTGGAGAAAAGCCTGAGTGACTGGAACCTGCGCCTGGATCTGTCAATATCGTACCTGTTCGGGGCCGACCGGTCGACCGACCGCTGGGAAGATATCGAAAGCAGCCGACGGGTTACGGTCGATGAGAAAAGATCCGAGGTTGTCCGCCCCGAACCGGCGGCGGCGGTGCCGGTGACGATGACAGTGGCATCGATCGATACTGACTCCGACGGCGACGGTGTTCCCGACAGCCGCGACAACTGCCCCCGGACCCCCCGGGAGGCGATCGGCCTGATTGATATCCGGGGCTGTCCGATTGACTCCGATGCCGACGGTATTCCCGATTTTCGTGATCATTGCCCCGCCAATATCCGCGGCGCCCTGGTCAATGACAACGGCTGCCCGCGGGACAGCGACGGTGACGGTGTTCCCGACGGTCTCGATGACTGTCCCGGCACCGACCCCGGAACCAGGGTCGACCAGTTCGGCTGTCTCGACCTGAGTACCCTGTCGCGGCCGATTGTCCTTAATGTCCGCTACCGGGGCGGCTCATTCGAGATCGATCCTTTTTCGCAAAGGACGCTCGATTCCCTGGCCCGTATCCTGGCCCAGGCACCGTCGGTACGGATCGAGATCAACGGTTATACCGACAATATCGGCCCGGTCGACGCCAATAAGAAGCTGTCGCAGAAACGGGCCAACCGGGTGCGCGACTACCTGGTCGGTCGCGGTCTCGACAGCTCGCGCCTGATTTCGATCGGCCGCGGCGAAATCAATTTTATCGCCTCCAACAACTCCGAGTCCGGCCGCCGAAAAAACCGTCGTATCGAACTTATCTACTATAAATAAAAAACGACCGGCACCCATAGGGCCGGCCGTTAACCGTAATTTTTCTCAAACGGCTTAAATGGCCATTCGTTTTTTCATGTCGCGGGCCCGCTGGGCAATATCGGCCATTGCCTCGAGCGCCCGATCGACATGCTCGTCGGTGTTGAACGGTCCGACGGCAAAGCGGACGCCACCTTTGATCTTGTCGATACCCAGCTGCTGGTGAACCAGCGGGGCGCAGTGCAAACCGGTCCGGGTGGCGATATTGAAATCGACATCGAGAATAATCCCGACATCGCCGGCCTCGAAACCATCGACATTAATGGTAAATGTGGCCAGGTGGTTATCCAGGTTGTCGCAGCAGTACAGCTTCACGCCATCGATATTTTTAAAACCATCGACCAGACGGGCGGCCAGTTTCATCTCCCGCGCATGAATCGCCTCAACCCCGCCCTGTTCGGCGATCCAGTCCTGGCCGGCCCAGAGCGACGCCACCCCGACCATGTTGGGGGTACCGTACTCCATGCGGAACGGGTATTCTTCCAGGTGATACGGGTAGGCCGAACGCACCCCGGTCCCGCCGGCCCGGGTCTGGCGGATATCGAGATCTTTGCGGATACAGAGGCCGCCGATACCGGTACAGCCCATCAACGATTTATGCCCGGTAAAAGCGAGGACATCGACATTCATCTCGTGCATGTCGATCGGTACCATTCCGGCGGTCTGGGAAACATCGATACCGAAGGTAACCCCTTTTTCCCTGCACAGGCGGCCAATTTCGGCCACCGGTTGCACGGTCCCGAGGACATTGGAGCCGTGGTTAACCATAACCAGCCTGGTATTGGCCTTGATAGCCCGGGCGATATCGTCCGGTTCCACGAACCCCCGGTCGTTGAACGGAACAAAAGTGGCCTCGACCCCGATATCGCGCCGGAGATGGTTGATGGGGCGGATAACCGAATTATGTTCCAGGTTGGTGGACACCACATGATCGCCTTCTCCGAGCAAACCCTGGATTATCAGGTTCAAGGCATCGGTGGCATTATAGGAGAAACAAAGACGTTCCGGGGTAATTTCGTCGCCACCGAAAAAGCGGGTCAGACGCGCCCGTAAATCCTCGAGAATATTGCCGGCTTCGATCGCCTTGTCGAAACCGCTGCGGCCCGGGTTAACACCGCACTGGCGGTAGAAATCCACCATGTACTCATAGACGTTGTTCGGCTTCGGCCACGACGTGGCGGCGTTATCCAGATATATTAGCTCTTCCACAGGAACCCCTTTATAATAACCGATCAAAACGGCCTTTATTGCATGCCAAAAAATTCCGGATACAATCGTTTTCGGAAACGATTATTCCGGATTATTTATTTCGGACACCCTGATAAGATAAGCAATAATAGGCTTTTGTCAATATGCACGAAGCCGGTCGGAAAACAGATTCAGATTGTCATAGATACAATCCGACCGCTAAAGCGCTCTCCGACGCGGTTGCATTCATCGGGCGATCGGACAATAACGACGAGGGCTTTGTCCGGCACCCCGGCCAGGGAGAAATCGCCGATATGGCGATGTTCCTGTTCCGGCTGCCAGCAACCGACAGTACCCATTGACTGGAAATACGGCCGCTCGGCGCCCTCCAGGTAATCGTACATCTCCGGGTTACCGTAGAAGACTTTCCAGACTTTCCGCCCGGCCGCCTCGTCGGCCGGAATAGCCACTCCGTACGGTTCGAAGGTCATACGCCGATAACGGGCCCGCCATTTCATCAGCGGCACCGCCTCCGACGGCTTCAGCGACGAAAAGGCAACTGCCGCCAGGCCGTGCCGGTAGGGCCCGGAGGCGGCCCGTATTTTTCCCTCATCGAGGATATGCAGCAGTGTATCCAGCCCGCACCGGGGCCAGCAGTCTTCGGCCGCGACCAGATCGGAATAGAATTTGAAGCAGGTTTCCCCGGGCCAGGGACGGTTGAACGACCGTGTCCAGTGAATCAGGTGCCGGTCGATCAGGCGGTCTATCTCAGGATTAATCCGTTCGGGATCGATCTCCAGATGAGAGCTGCGGCTGATGGGATTATAATCGATTCGAAAACGGTCATCTAAAACCGTCTCGGCGGAGTTTATTGTCTGCAGCAGCTGGTCGAGGGTTCCCTCGGGACGGATCGAGACCGGGAAAATTATATCGGCGGCGTCGGTCAGAATCTGATCCCGCCGGGCCTGGAAGGCGACCCGGTCGCGGTGACCGGACACCTCGATAAAACGAAAGCGGGTTTTACCTTCTTTCAGGCGATACTGCCGCCGGTAAAAATTCCGGATTTTTTTTTGATCGGACCCGCCGGCCAGGGGAAGACAAACGGTGGCGGCCACATCGTACCGGGAAACGAAATAAAGAATAACCTCCCAGGTTTTCTGACCGACCGAGGTCAGCACCTCCAGATCATTTTTGCCGGCATACCGAACCGCTTTTTCTGTTGCCTTCACCCAGGAATCGGAACCAAGCGGTCGTAAGCCCTGGCGGGAATTAAGGATAACCGCTTTTTTCATTGGTGCCGGGTAGAGAATAAATTTCAGATACCGTAAAGTAGGAAAATCGGGTGAAAAAAGAAAGGAATTATTTAATACAGTCTGGCCAGCTGCACATTGCGGTAATAATGAGTCAGGATATCGGCGTATTTTTTGCCGTCACGAGCCATGCCGATGGCTCCGCACTGGCACATCCCGACCCCGTGTCCGTAGCCGTGGCCGTCCAGGTCGATCCGGGTGACCTGGCCCTGCTCGTTTTTCCGCAACCTGACATCGAAGCGAGCCGACTGCAATATCAGCTCGGGGTTGGAGGCCCGGCGGAATACCCAGCGGATTTTATCTTTGCCGAAGGTATAGTCCATGGCGGCTGTCCGGACGGTCAGTTCGGCGACGCGGCCGCCGGCGGTGCGGGCGCCGATAATAATATCGATAATATCGTCGATTCTGATTTCCCGCCCCCGTTCGGCCGAGAGGTACTGTTCGATTAAAAGCTTGAGCTGCGGGCCGCTGAAGGTTTCGGTCCAGTCGTAGTATTTCGACCAGGAGCAGTACTTATCGTCGGTCACGGCCTGGAGGTACGGCATGCTGGTCCGCTCCCAGACCTCCTCGATATAATCGGTCGAACCGCCGCAGGTGCTGTGGTAATAGGCGTTTATCAGCTTATCCTTGTATTTGATAACGTACCCCCGGGTGGCATCGATCGCCCGCGAGATAATTTTTTCCTCGACCTCGACACCGTGATAGACCTGGTCGGAGACATCCGTTTTCATATCGAACGGCTCATCGCCGTACTGCGACAGGTGTGCCATCGAGTAGGTCCGGGCGGCCACCGCCTGGGCCTTGGCCGCTTCCAGTTCATTTTCTTTGAGCTTGCCGATCTCGGGCGGGACGACCCCTTTGAGATAGTCATCCAGGTGGACAATATTGATCAGGCGCAGATTGACACCGTGGGGGATAATCCGAAACATACCCCGGTAGCGGTGTGCACCGTACTTAAGCAAATCGCGGTGGCGCCGGGGGGCAACCAGGATTTCATCGAAACCGCCGTCGATTTTTCCACCCTTCATCCAGACAGTCAGGCGGCCGCGCTCCGGGGTCACCGTTACCGGCCGGCTGGAATAGTAGACCATGCTTTTGCCGGCCCGGATACATTCCAGGGAAAAGGTGCCGGTGCTGGCCATCTCCAGATTATCGGCGCCGTTATTAAGCAACACCCGCACGAACGGGATACGAATATATCCGGCCTCGCTGCCCTCTTTCAGGCCGGGCACCGCCCCGCAGCCCCAGACCAGCAGGATCAGGAACAGCACCGCGCCGAGTTTCGGTATCAATTTAAATATTCTGCCCAATATCAGCCTCGCAGCTTTTTAAAACATTTTCCCGTCCGGCGGTAGGATCAGTCGTCCCGCCGGTCCCGGTCTGATGGCCCCGGTTATATGCGGCAGCACCGCCGGGCGGCCGCAGGCGGTCAGGACCCCCATCAGGGCGTAGCAGACAGCTTCCAGATAATCCGGATTAAAACCGAGGGCGTCAACAGAAAAGAGTTTCGGCTCCCCGAGATGTTCGGCCAGGCGTGCTGTCAGAAACCGATTCCGGCCGCCGCCGCCGAGCAGGTACACGCCCGGCAAGCGATGTCGTTTCACCAGGGGACCGATAGCCGTGGCGATACTCAGGGCGGTCAACTCGGTTGTGGTGGCCATGATATCGTAGCGGCTCAATTTCAGCGTTTTTCCGCAGACGGCAATCCGGTCGGCGAATTTTACCCCGAATCTCTCCCGGCCGGTCGAGGGACCGTATTTCCCTTTCAGGAAGTTGTCGGCCGTAAGAAGGGCCAGGAGTCGCCGCGAAATAGTTCCCCGCGCGGCGTTGCGCCCGCCGGGATCATAAGAACTTTTTAAAAACCGGCGCGACAGTATATCCATCAGGCTGTTGCCCGGCCCGCAGTCGGCGGCTCTCATTTTCCCGGGCCGCGACGCCCGGGGAAACAGGAAATAATTGGCGATACCGCCCACATTGACCAGCAGGCGGCTTTCGGTATCCGAGGCGAACAGGTGGTACATCGCCAGCGACGTTATCGGCGCTCCCTCGCCGCCGGCGGCGATATCGGCCTGGCGGACATCGGCGATAACCGGCCGCCCGGCAAGGTAGGCGATCGTTTCCGGGTGTCCCAGTTGCAGGGTGCCGCTTTCCCGACGGCGTCCCACTTTCAGGCGGCCCGGCCGATGACGCACCGTTTGCCCGTGCGAAACCACCAGGTTCACGTTCAGGCCGGTTCGTTTCAGGGCCTGAATGAACTGAGCCGCCTGTTTCCCGTAAAAACGGCCGAGCTGGCGATCGAGATCGATGATATCGTCAACGGTCAGCGCGTCGTCCCCGATGGCGGCCTGCACCATGCGATACAGGGGCGGCGGATATTTGACCGTTTTACCTTTGATGAATTTCACACGCGGCGCTTTGGTGTAAGGATTGACTCTGACCGCGGCCAGATCGAGGCCGTCGGCCGACGTGCCCGAATTCAGGCCGATCGCGAGCAGCCTCTTTTTGCTGGTAAGTGGTGTTGGAAACATGTCCTATAAAACCGGCATAGCCAGCTTCGATTTAACCCCGGAAATCCGTTCCAGGGACATTTTCAGTCGTTCGTCGGAAATTTCGCCCCGGAGATAGGTATCCTTGAAATATTTTACCGCCTCGCGGGTCCGGCGCCAGTCCTTACCGAACAATAACAGATCATGCCCGGCCTGGAAAGCTTTAACCGCGCGCTCCCCGAAATCGCCGAGTTGCTCGCAACCTTTCATAAACAGATCGTCGGTGACTACCAGACCGTCGAATCCAAGGCGCTTCCTGAGCAGACGGTTGATGATTTTCTCCGAGGCGATCGCCGGCGACGAATCGATTTTCGGCAACATCAGGTGCGTGGTCATGACCATATCGACGCCGGCGTCGATCCCGGCCCGGAACGCCAGCCCCTCGCGGTTGAAAAAGGTCTGGGAATCATAATCGGCTACGGCCAGTTCCCGGTGAGGATCGATCCGGGCGGCCCCCAATCCCGGGAAGTGTTTCAGGCAGGCTACCAGACCGATTTTATGGCAGATTTTAACCGTTTGTTCGATAAACGGAATGGCCGAGGCCGGGGAGGAACCGAAGGTCCGACCGGCCAGGCAGGCATTGCCGCTTTCGATTCCGAGATCGGCCACCGGTCCCAGAAAGAGATTGATACCCAGCGCGTGCAGGTAGTAGGCCGACCTTGAAAAATGCTCGCTATACAGGTTCAGATCGCCCTTACGGCCGTATTCGGATGCGGCCATGTATTCGGCCGGCGCTCCCCGGAAACGGCAGACCCGTCCCCCTTCCTGATCCACGGCCACAAACGGGACCCCGGAGGGTGACGATGTGGCCAGGGTACGGATGGCGTCCTCGGCGGCACGGTGGGGGGTGGCGTTTTCCTCGAACAGTATAACCCCGCCCAGCCCCTCGCTTTCAAAGAATTCGAGAAACTCCGGTGACGGTGTCCGGCCGTCATAGCCGGTAATAAACAACTGTCCGATACGATTCAGCATATTAAATCACACACACCACGTTTTTGCCCGACCCCTTGGCCCGGTAGAGAGCCTGGTCGGCTATGGAAAGCAATTCTTCCTCCGGCTTGCCGTTTTCGGGGAAAGAAGTCACCCCCACCGACACGGTCACTTTCAAGCCCGGAATATTATCGCCGCCAAAGGTCGAGGTCTCGATCGAATGGCGAATACGTTCGCCGATCGGGGCCACTTCCGACTGCGGCGTCTGCGGCAGGATAATAACGAATTCCTCGCCGCCGTAGCGGCAGAAAACATCGACATCACGAATACAGTTTTTCACCACGCTGGTAATACCTTTCAGAACAACATTACCGACTTCGTGGCCGTAGGTATCATTGAATTTTTTAAACCAGTCGATGTCAAGCATAATCAGCGACAGCGGCAGATTATAGCGGGCCGCGCGACGCTGTTCTTCTTTTAGTTTTTCCGAGAAATAGCGGTAGTTATAAATACCGGTCAGCTCATCGGTAATCGACATTTCTTCCATTTTTTGATGCAGCATGGCGTTCTCGAGGGCCATACCGGCGGCGCGGGCCACGACCAGGAGCATGCGCTGGTCTTTTTCGGAAAAGGCGTTGGCCTTGGATGATTCGGCGGTCAGGACGCCAAGGGTCCGGCCGTGTGCAATCATCGGCACCAGCATCACGGTGCGCGTGCTCTCGCGCAGTTTTTCATAATCCCGGCGTTTCCGGGTATCGTTTACAATCACCGGATCGCCCTGACCGGCCACCAGGTGTACCAGCGCGTTGGACTCGGGATCGCAGGCTTTCAGGTGGAAATTGGACTGCCCGGCAATCGTCCGCCCGCGGTAAATAAGGCTGTGGCCGGGTCCCTCCAGGAGCAGGCCGCCGGCCGGGTAAGCCAGGATATCCCCCATAATTTTCGTTACTTCCTCGATCACACCGTCAACATCGAGAATACCGGCCAGAACCCTGGTGTTCTCGTAAATCAACTCCAGGAAAGCCTGCGATTTTTCCAACTCGGAGGTCCGCTGGTTGAGGGTATCGAACAGTTTCAGCAGTCTTTTCTCCGAGCGACGGATATATTCGGCCACAAAAGAAATGGTCAGGGCCAGAAACCACATGAAACCGATACGGAGCACGGCGTTGATAGCCGAAAGGGCCTGCAGGTCGCGGACAATGAGCAGGGTGTAGCTGACCGACATGATTCCGACCAGCACCATCGATACCGGGAAGGTCATCATGTAGGCCACAAAGGTAACGGTCAGGTAATAAAACAGGTAAAATGAGGATTCATAGCCGCCGGTAAGACTGACCAGGACCGGGATAAAGATCAGCTCGAAGACGATAATAGTCATAAAGGTTTTCTTTATGTCGCCGGTGTCCTTTTTCATCAGATACCAGATCAGGCCAAGCTGAAGGGTAAGGATACCGGAGAGCGCCGCCAGAACGGTATAATCCCGGTTCGAGGGATGCCCGAATATCATCACCGAAAGGATCCCGATTAAAATCATCAATCGGGACCAAAGGAGTAAAGAATCCACCCGGGGCAGTATGGTTTTGCCCTTGTCCTGATAAAGTTTCATAATATGTACTCACCTGCGGCCGGACCGCTATAAGCTACTTATCGGCACAATTCGATCTTTATTAATTGGCGGGTAATAGATTATGCGGATACTGCGGGACTTTTTGGAGCGGGCGGGGATAGAAGAGTTTTGCGGATCGCCTGAATTACGACTCCGATGGAAAGCACGAGCAAAATTATATCGGTAATCGACAAAATTACGTTGCCCGAGGGTAAATAGCGGGCGACAAGATAATAAACAAGGGCGGCGATAGTCGTAGTCAGCATGATAAAGGCCGGCCCCAGGGTAAACCAGCTCTTTTTCCCGGCCAGGTTGAGCCAGGCGGTGACGGCGATCAGGGCCAGGGCGGCCAGAAGTTGATTGCTGGCTCCGAATACCGGCCAGATCAGTTTGTAGCCGTTGGAAACGGCCAGGACGAACATCAAAACTACCGCCAGCCCGGAATTAAACCAGTAATGTTTCATCAGCGGCGGGACATTGCGGAACAGCTTGCGCCAGAATTCTTCGAAAATATACCGGTTGAGCCGGACGGCCGAGTCGAGCGTGGTGACCACGAAACCTTCCACCATCAAAATCCCGATTATCGACCCCAGCGCGGTCGGTATCCCCAGGGATGCGTGGGTCAGGTGTCCCACGGCCAGGGCAAAAGCCAGAATCGGGTTGCCCGTACCCGTTTCGGGCCAGGCCACCAGCATATAATCGGCGTATTTCAGCGATGACGCAATGGCCAGGATAACCAGAATGGCCAGGATCGATTCCAGAATCATCCCGCCGTAGCCGACGGTTTTGGCCTGGGTCTCGCGGGCCAGCTGCTTCGACGAGGTTCCCCCCGCCACCAGCGAATGAAAACCGGAGATGGCCCCGCAGGCGATAGTAATAAACAGCATCGGCCAGACCGGTCCCAGGTGTTTTTGCCCCGCGGCCAGGTTGAAAACCGGCATGTCGCCGGTGGTCATGCCGCCAAAACCGCCGATAATAACGGCCAGCATAATTACTCCCAGGCCGGCATAGAGAATCTGCACATTTATAAAATCGCGCGGCTGTAAAATAACCCAGACCGGTAATCCGGCCGCGATCATGACATAAATGGAGATAATTATCATCCAGTACAAGCCGGATATCTGCACCGGCAGCAGAAAACCGACATAAATCGAAAGGAAGCAGACAATCGCCGCCAGGAGAAAAGCGACACCGGTCGGCAAAGATCGTTTGAATACCAGGTAGCCCAGAAGCGGTGAAATCAGGGTAATTATAATCACCGACGTGGAGGCGATGCCGCCGATAACGCCCATCTCCTGACCGTCGACCGTGACCGTTCGCAGTAATGTTTGCCCGTGCTCCAGGCCGAGCCTTTCGATCGGCCAGATCGAGGTCAGCGAAATCGCGGTCAGCGATAAAAAGGCTGAGGTAACCAGGATAAGCATGATCGCCGTAAAGATGATAAACAACATGAAGCCGGTATCGCCGAGGGCCTTACGGGCAATTTCGGCGATGGAGTTGCCCTTTTCGCGTATCGATGCAAAAAGCACACTGAAATCGTGAAC
>Ga0272444_10005796_pt1 | contig 10646 bp, 4 predicted proteins | sample SSMForm13_FD_201033 | JGI IMG/M metagenome (GOLD analysis project Ga0272444, IMG submission 201033) | Marine sediment archaeal communities from Little Sippewissett salt marsh, Falmouth, MA, United States - SSM-Form-13 | ecosystem: Environmental > Aquatic > Marine > Wetlands > Sediment ...
TACTAACTGAAAGCATGGAAAGGAGAACTCGCCATGCAGAAAAAGGTTACCGCCCGGCATTTCGATCTCACACCTGAGATAAAGGATCACGCGGAAAACGAGATGGAAGGGCTTACCCGGTACTTCGAGAATATCATATCAGCCGAGTTCATTCTTGACATGGAACGACACCGCCGGCTCGCCGAGTTGAAGGTGAAAGTATACAAGGAGACGCTGTCGGCCACCGGCGAGACGGACGACCTGTACGCCTCGATGGAGGTCGCGGTGGACAAGGTCAAGGGCCAACTGAAAAAATACAAAGGCAAGCTGAAGAATCGCAAACCCGAGGAGATCACGGAAACGACCGAAGCGCTCACTCGCCCGGCCACCAACCCGGATGACATCGACGTCTGATCGTCAGCGGTATCAGATATACCAAATTGACAAAGCCGCCTTGCGCTCAGCGAGGCGGCTTTGCTGTATCTGCCTGTTTCGCCCGGACTACGGGCAGGTCAGGTCGTCACCCCCGAGATAGACGAAATCGACCAGAGTCGTTATGTCGGCAAGGTTGATCTTGTTGTCGACCGAGCCGTTAACGTTGCCCGAATCCCAGGGGTCGGGCGCATCACCCCCAAGGTATACGAGATCGACCATGTCGGTAATATCCGAAAGATTGATCTTGTCATCGTCATTGAGATCACCGCACAAGAACTCGATGCAGTCATAGGCCACGACACGGATATCGTCGATATTCCAGCCGGAGTATCGGTCGTAGGCGTTGCTGGCGCCCTGCGTGAAACGAATCAGAACGTTTTCATGCCCGGCGGCCACGGCGGAAATGTCGATGTCCATCGGGATCCATTCCCTATCGGCGATGCAAGCCGGGTTCTCCCAGACGGTAGTCCAGGCGACGCCATCGGTGCTCACGCGGATATAGGCGTGGTCGGCGCCCGGGCGCTCAACGCCCAGCCAGCGCGCAAACTGCAGCCGAACGATATCGCGGTCCGTGCAGTCGATATCCGGGCTGGTCAGGTGCATTTCGGCAATGCCGTTCGCATAGTCACCGTTGAGATTGTAACCCCAAACGCAATCGCCGTTGCAGCCGGCCGTGGGGTCGGGCGTACCGTATTGAAGGTCATCGCCGCCTTGTCCGGTCGGGATGCCCCGTTCCCACTGTCCGCCCGAAACGAACCAATCCTTTTCCGTCTCGCAGTCATCGTAGAAAAGCGTGTCGACGGCCGTGCGGGCGATCAGCAGCTTTGGCTGGCCGGGAGCGGGATCGTACATGACTCCCCGGGTGGTCTCCTCGGCACTGAAATAGTACGTCACCTGATCACCGCAATCCAGAGCCGGTATGACACCCCCAAAAGTCCCGGGGGTCGTTTCGGTCATCGTTATGGCCTGCAGTTCACCGCCGTTGAGGCTATAGTGCCCCTGCTGCGAACCGGGCACGAGGCTGCCGCCGCATATGCCGTCGACGGCAACGCTGACCGTAACGTCATCGCCGGGGGCCGGCCATTCGGGCTGAGGCTCGGGATAGCTGAATGCCAGACCCGGGCGTGTCCTGATGGTCGCGGTGGGATCGCCGAAAAGATTGATCTCGTAGTAGCACCAGCGCATGCACTCCTCGTCGATGCGATAGAGATTGTCCTCTTTGGAGTCCTGGTTGGCGCGCGACAGCTGCGGCATATCCTCGGCCGGGTTGAAGACCGCATCCCAGAACTCGCGGTTGTAGCGATGCGACGGTCCGTCGGTACCATAGTCGCCCCAGCCATAGCGGGCATTGAGTACGGCGGCATAACCGCCGTTACTCATCTTGGTCGTAAAAACCTCGCCCCAGCAATCGTACTCCTGACTGGGACCGCCGACGTCGTAGCCGTCGAACTGCCCGGCCATGCAGCCCTGCGAATATAGAAAGCAGTAATCGGTGTTGCTGTAGTATGAGTACAGATTGTACTTGTCCGACTTCATCGCCCAGAAAAAATTGCAGTGGCCGTAGTGATTGACAATCTGGCAGCCGGTATTGACTCGATTTATCACCTCGTTGCGCGACCAGTTATTGCCCGACCAGGTCAGATCGTAAACCTTGTCGATGTCGTACACGTGCGACGGGAATCCCACCGTGGTATAGCCGTGGGCGTCGGAGCCGTCAACTAACTCGTCGAGGGAGTAGCCGCCATACTCACCAAGACCGCCGAATGTCAGTTGCTCGCCGGCAAAAACGACGTTGTTCAGGTAAGCTCCGTTGCTGCTCAGATACGCAATTGTCTTGTTGACAAAACGATCCACATCCTGAGTGCCGACAACGCACGCACGGCCGACATATACTTCGGCCAGCAGGTCGACTTCGCCACCGCCTTCACCGTCGGTCGGCTCACCCCAGTACGAATCACCGTCATAGTTGTAGGTCCCGTCGAGGCAGGAGAAATAGACATCGGCCGGCATCACCGGCTCAATAATGGGATCATCACCGTAGCTTGACTGGACATAGAGATCCTTGGCCGGCATGATGAGATCACTGGCGCCGATCAACACGTACTGGATACCGTCAGCAAGGTAGCGGTCGCGGATATAGTCGCGAACATCGTCGGGACTGTTAGTGCCGACATCGTCGAGTGTGTGAATCTCCGTTGGAATACCGGTTGTATCATGGTAGTCCTTGAGGGGCTGGAAGGACGCTTCAAGGATCGGATGTGTGATGATGAGCAGATCATACGCGCCGGCCACCTTCCTGGCCGTTCCGCCATAGGTTGCCACAGCGTCTTCGTTGTCAACCCTGGCCGCAACGGCCGCAGCGTCTTCGCTCGTACCGCGAAACAGCGGCGAGAGCCTGCCGGTATTCTCAGTCTCCACCACGACCGTCAAACTGGGATAGTAATACAGTCGCCTGGAGGCGGGCAAATATTCAACCGGACGAAGCTTGATCACGGCCATGGAATAGCCTCGCAGATTCTGCGTCCCGACCTCTCGGAATCGTTCCGATGGAAACGGCCGGTCAGATCCGTACACGGCAGCATCGGGCGTGGGCAGCGTTATTTGGTCTGCGGATGCAGATAGCGGGAAGGGCTTCCCCACCGGCTCGACATACAGGTCCTCACCGACCAGCACTCGCTCACCTGGCGTGACCGTCACGCCGGTGACCACATGACCCGCGGGAATGAGGATCTGAGCGCCGCGGGCGGGGAGTGCCGGCTGTCCGGCCATACCGCCGTTAGCCGCGCCCTGCATCGTTATCCTGTCGTAGTCGATACCATCGATTGTAACCGTTTCAACCTGCGGGCGATCGAACCGGTACACCTGGGTAATCTGATCCGCCGATACCCCGGCGGCGAGTAGCAGCCCCATCGTCACTATCACGCCGATGGCCGTCATCATGCGCGTTACTACCTTCGAGCCTCGTTTTCCGATCATCCAAACAACCTCCAGCTTCATGCATTACAGTCATAGGTTCTCCAACGAGCAATGGTCTTGCACGGCAATGATGAGACTATCGGGCCGGGGCAATGGGCAGCCGCGAAGGGAAACCGGTGAAACTGTTGTACCGATGGGCCGCGCTATCGGATGTGGCAAGTGTGACCTCACGTGGGGATGGTCATGCATCGGCAATAAGTGGGATCCCGTTTGACGGCTGCACCCGGTGGCACACCGGGCGAACCAATGGCTCGTACTTGCATAAGATAGCACAAGTACTCCCCTTTTGCAAACAAAAGGCTATTTCCGCCGAAGCGGAAATAGCCGCCATAAGAGGTTAGGGGCATGTATACACCCTCCCGATCATCCCCGAAGGGAATTGCGGGGAGTATATGGCAACGCTCCTTGCGCCGTGCCCCCTAGGTTCGTCTTGCCATCGGGCGATTGTTTGACGTTACCTGCCTCTATGGTTTCCGGCTATCCACGGGCAAGATGGCCGGATCATTTTCAACGTCGTGGCGTCAATCTCCGATGCAGAACTTCAGGCAGCACGGCACGGGGGACGTTACCGTTTCTTTCAAAGACAATTCACCAGAGACCGGACTCCCTGGCCGACGATGGTGATATCGCAGCAGACAGGCGTGTCAGCCTGGGAGTCCCGATCTCCGGTGCGCTGCTGGGTTGGTCAAGAGCAGTCATCCTCACCCTATCCGGGCGAAATGAGCGGTCCCAGCAGATCTTTCCCATTACATCTCCCAACGGTGAGGTAACCATCGGCGGTGGTTTCTTGCACAACGCGACAAAAAGTCCCGAAATCGTACAATCTGTGCGATCAACAGGTTAGCGGTACACTCCGGTCGGCGCCGACTCGATATCACCGATGAAGAGTGGATCGGGCGGGACGCATTCGATGCGCCTCACTGACTTGAAACAAGTCGCAGAGACTATTCCCCCGGTGCCGAATCTGACACGCTCGCAGCCGTCAGTACAAACATTGCAGATCCTCACCCCCGAGGTAAACGAAATCTATCACTCGCGTTATATCACTCAGGTTGATACGGCCATCCAGCGACGCATTCACGTTACCTGCTTCAAGTGGGTCTGGATCATCACCGGCGAGGTAAACGTAGTCGATCAGGATCGTGATGTCAGAAAGGTTGACCTTTTCATCGCGGTTACAGTCACCACACATCCACGTATCGAGACAGGCGACTTCCAGTGAAGTAGCGTCGTTGCTGCCCGTAGTATCACTCACCATGATCAGAAACGTGAGCGTGCCTATAGTGTCCGGTACGCCTTGAAGCAAACCCGAGGTTGAAAGCGTCAGACCGGTCCCGCTGAGTTCGCCGTCCGGATTCGTCCAACTGAGAGCCCCGGTGCCTCCCGCGGCCAGGAGTTGAAACGCATACGGTTCGCCGTCACCTGCCGCCGGCAGGTCACTAGACTGGCTGATGATCTCCACCGGCGGGTTGATGACGATCTGAAACACCCTGTCGTCGACGGCGCCGACAACATCGGTGACGGTCGCAGTGAACGTGACCAAACCCGACTGTACGGCGATCCCGGATATGACACCCTCGGCTGATATCGCCAGCCCGGTGCCATCCAGATCGGCATCCTGGTCACTGAAAACCAGATTTCCGGTCCCCCCCGAGGCCGCCAGGCTTGTCTCGTACGGCTGCCCGGCCGTCCACTCCGGGCAACTGTCGATAAGGATGGCTATAGCCGGATTAACGTGCATTGTCAGGAACTGCTCGTCGTGCTCGTCAAGTTCATCGGAGACGGCAGCTGTGAACGTGATATCGCTCTCGGTAGCCGGAATGCCGCTAAGGTTACCGCCGGTGGCAAGCGTCAGCCCCGTGCCTGCCAGCTCTCCGTACTTGTCCGCCCAGGCATGGATGCCCGTCCCGCCGATAGCGACCAGCTGCTGCGAGAAGTCATGTCCGGCCGTCCAGTCGGGCAGATGAGTAGTGAGCAACTGAAGCGGCGTGGTGTGAACGCAGGAATAGGCATCGATTCGAACACCGTCAATGCCGGCCTCGATCATCGAGCTGTCCCCCGCATCCGAGACTTCGAAGCGCAGTTTCATGGCGCCCGTCGGAATCAGGTAATCACCCGTCAGGAAAGTGCGCTCATGCCAGCCGCCCATAGCCAGATCAATCGGCCCGGCCGTGTCCGTCACGACCCAGGTCTGGCCGCCGTCATTGGACAAGAACGTTCGTATGACGTCCTCTCTCGGCGCTGTTCCAAACCAGTTAGAATACCACCGGTAGTAGCTGATGCGCCCCTCGCCTTCTGAGAGATCGAACAAAGGCGACTCGAGATATGCCGCTCCGTCATCGACATCGGAGTCGCCACCGGCATTGCCGGTTAGAAAGCAACTACCGGAACTGTCGGCGTCGGTCGGCGGCTGGCCGCAATCGCCTTCGCCCGCCGGCACTCCTCTCTCCCACTGCCCCGCCGAGGCATTGCCCGACGATAGCCAGCCCTGGTCTGACTCGAAATCATCATGAAGCACCGGCAGAACGCCTTTAACCGCGATCGCGACGAAGGGATGATCAGGATCGGGATCGTAGAGACGCTCCGAGGGTGACATCATGTAACTGAAGTAGAATTCGATTCTGTCGCCGCACGCCGTCGCCGGAAGGACGGCATACTCCTCCTGGCCCATGATGTCGCCGTGAAACGGCAAAGTCTGGTATGGTGCGTGATTCACGGAATAATGCAGAAGCCCTGTGCCGAACCGTTTGGCGCCGCCATTGACGCCGACAACATTGACGGCAATAGTATCGGGTGTACTCTGCATCACGAAATCCGGGATGCCGTCGGGATAGTTGAAATCCAAACTCGGCCCTCCGGCGTAGACGACATAGGCCGCATCACAGCCCACCTGAAGGCAGCCCCGTTCGATTCGGCAATAACCGTCCTCGCCCCAGTCGCCGCCCCACGAATTGCGCAGAACCCAGATTCCGTCGCTGCCCTGGTAATCATCCCAGCCGACCAGCACCACGGCGTGCGCGCCGATCATCGGGTCGTCACATTCATTAAACACACCACCGGTGTACCAGGCAAAGGGCGTGTCGACACCCATCCCGACACTGATCGGCCCATATTCGAGGATAGCGGCTTTAATCAACTCCGGGGCGGAGATTTCCACTCGATTACTGATCCAGCTCCAGGACTCAAGATAGTACACGTGCTCATAAGGACAATTGCAGGGAAGGTTGGCCGCGGCATATGGAAAGTCCTCCTCCAGAACAGCTCCGGTGTGGCCGCAGGGATCAGCCTGCCAGGTGGGGTATTGGGGATTCGGCATGAACGACTCAAAGCCATGGTCGCCGCCAAAGCAGCCCATGCCGCCGTACGTGCAACTCACGAGCCATTGTTCAGAAAGGTCAACCTCGACGCCGTCCTTGATCCTGATTGCCGACTCGAGCGGCCCGACTGTCGCAAACGCCCAGCAGCTACCGCATTGGCCCTGGTCACGGATAGGAGCGCAGCCGCCCAGCGCGCGCCAGTCGAACGTGGCCGGCAGCGGTTCTGACGATGGAAGAAACGCGCGAGGGGTACCGAATACTCTGGTCGTGTCGGGAATGAACCCGCACAACTGCTCCAGGGATCGTTCCACAACAGGATTGAGGCCGACAGTAAATGTCCAGCCCTCCTGTTGGCCCCGTTGCCGCAGGTCAGTCAGCGTTTCATTCGCTGATTCCTGAGAGCCCGCCACGGCAGCGGAGAATGTCAGGCTCATGGCGAGAGCAGCGATAATCAAGGCATTCTTCTTTCGGGGAAACGCTCGGGCCGTCAATCCAGCGGGCATAGCTAACTCCTCTGAATGACAGAAGACGAGAAGCGAGGATACTGGCCTGAGTCTTCAATGGCAATTCGGAAACGCGATCTATGTGACCGATTTTCCGAACCACCCGAGGAGGTGGTCGTCTTCTTTGTACCTCCGGTTAGAATATAAGGCGGTAGCTCGCAGAATGCCAGGGTGCTTCTTCCGATTCAAATGCGAGGCAGCTCTGGTACCCGACACAAACGGCCGCCGCGCATCTGCTGCGGGGCGGCCGTCATGTTCGAAAGCTATCGCCGGTGACTATTGCTAGTCCAGACACTCCAAATCTTCACCCTCGAGGTAAACGAAGTCCACGACACGAGTGATGTCGGACAGGTTGATGCGACCGTCCGGCGATGCATCGACATTGCCCGCCACAAGAGGATCCGGAGCGTCGCCGCCGAGGTAGACGTAATCCACCAAGATGGTTACATCTGAGAGGTTGACCTTACCGTCGCGGTTGCAGTCCCCGCACACGTATGGCTCATCACACTCCAGATAGAATCCCTGCGTATCGTCACTGCCGACCTCGTCGGATGCCCTGGCCGTGAAATAAACGTCACCGACAACACTCGGTGTGCCCGACAGCAACCCGTCGGCGCCGAGAGTCAGCCCGGTACCGTCCAGATCGTCAAGCCAGTTGATCCAGGTCAACTCGCCGGTACCACCTGACGCCTCCAGCATCTGAGAATACGGCTCACCCTGGGTGGCAGCCGGAAGACCCAGGCTGTCGCTGGTGACACTGACTGCAGGATTGAGACTGATACTGATGATCACGTCGGTGGTGGCGCCGATATCATCCTCGACCTCAAGTGTGAAACTCACATTGGTGTCCACCACCGGGCTGCCGGCGATCGGCCCGTCAGTCGGTACCCAGAGGCCCGTCCCGGGCAGTTCCGAATACTTATCGCGCCAGGTGTAACCACCCGTGCCGCCGACGGCCTCGGTCGGACAACTGTACGTAATGCCGAGGGTCCACTCTGGACAGGCTGTGCTGGTGATATCCAGAGCATCGTTGACCAGGATGCTCAGCGGTTGCTCGTCGGTACCGCTGCTGTCATCTGTGACGACAGCCGTGAACGAAATTGTCCCGGAGCCGACAGGCGTGCCGGACAGCAGACCGTCGGTGGACAACGTCAGTCCACTCCCGGTCAATCCGCCATCGCCGTCGCTCCACGAATATCCGCCGGCGCCGCCGCTCGCGTATAGCTGCTGCGAGTACGGATAGCCGGCCGTCCAGTCGGGAAGGGCTGTTGTCGTAATCGACGGCGGAGGCACACCGTCGCAGTCATAGCCGGTTACCGTCACTGCGTCGATCGCCGCCTCCACAACCGAGCCGTTGATCAGATCGGAGGCGTCAAAACGCAACTGCATTTGATCTGTAAGTTCGGCGTAGACCGAAACATAGAACGTGTTCACATACCAGCCCCCGGCCGCCTGCTCCGTCGGTCCCACAACTTCCACCGGTTCCCAGGTCGCGCCCGCATCATCAGTGATCCACACCTCCAGGACATCTTCATAGGGGTTGCTACCAAAGTCATTGGAGAACCAGCGGGCGTAGCTGATCATAGCCTCGTCGTAGCTCGAAAGATCGAATACGGGCGACGTGAGATAGGTCGTACCATCGTCGACGTCAGAGTCGCCGTCGGTGTTGCCGGTCAAGAAGCACCGTCCCGAGCCATCGTAGTCATTCGTGGGATCACCTCGGTCACCACCGCCGACAGGAATACCACGTTCCCAGAGACCTGCGACGGCATCGCCGCTGACCGTCCAGCCGAGGTCGGATTCGAAATCGTCGTCGAGAACGGCCGTGGCGACGTCTCCGACACAGGCCAAATGACGCTCGCCATCAGGGGGATCGGACATGATCTCGCCGGTTAACATCTCGACATAGACGCGGAACGAAACCTGCTGCCCACAGTCAAAAGCCGGCAACGTGGCATCATAGTGACTGAGCGACGTTTCAGTCATGGGTACGCATTGTTGTGCTCCTTCGCCGATCCAGTAGCACACCTCGCCGCTGCCGGGGAGTGTGGCGCCCGAGATCGGGTTTGTCACCACCTCAAACGTCGTCGGTTGACTACTGACCAGGTGGGTCGGAACACCGTTGGGATACTCGAATGAAACCGCCATCTGGCCGGTGTACTCCACGAAGCTGGCGCCGTAGCCGATGTACGAGCAGCCATAGGGGAAATAGCCATAGCCGCCGTCGCCCCAGCCGGTCCCCCATGAGTTGCGCACAATCCATACGCCGCCGGACCCCAGGGCGTCATCCCAACCGACCAGTACCACGCCGTGGTTGAGTTCGCCGTTTTCGCAACCGTTGAATATCCCTCCGGAGTACGCCTGAAATGCCGCATTGACGCTTATCCCCACCGCCACCGGGCCGTACGTGACAATCGCCTGCTTGATGGCGTCCACGCTAGGCACACTGTACGAGTTGCCGATATACGCCCAGTTGTCAATCAGATAGGGATGCTGGTACGGGCAATTGCAGGTGCCGTTGGTGGCCGTGTACGGAAACTCCGCCTCATATACCGCACCGGTGCTGTCACAGGGATCGGTGCGGAACTCGTGGTAATCGTGTGCCCACCAGCCGCCTCCGCAGTCCCAACCGTTGCTGTTACAGCTTACCAGCCACTGTTCGGAGAGATCGACCGTGATACCGTCCTTGATTTTGATCAGGCACTCAAGGGGTCCGACCGTCGCAAACGCCCAGCAACTGCCGCATCCGCCCTGATTTCTTATCGGCGTCGTGCCTGATGAGTCCCGCCAGTCAAATCGGGTCGGAAGATCGAGTTTGTCTGCGAACTCCACAAAGCGGGCGCCTTCCTGCCAATTCGGGGGCGGCTTCAAACCGCACAATTCGTCAAGGGAGTACTGAGTGGCCGGGTTTTCATCAACCGTAAACGTCCACCCCTCGTCAACCGCGCGCTGTTTTAGATCCTCAATGTCCGCCTTGCTCAGTTGCCCGAAGGCAGCCCCGGCCAGGCAAAACAGTACTACTCCAAAAACGACTACCGTGCTCAACAATCGGCAGGTGATCCGTCGGCGACAGACAGCTTGGAACATTTCTGATTCCTTTCTCTCGACCGGGCCCGTGGAGATCCCGCTGGAGATGATGGGTACATCGGCATCCGCAAGTCCGGCGCATCCCCCGTCATAAGCCGTATGGCTCATGCAGACGACGGCAGACCTGTTTATAGTACTAAATATAGTACAAACAATCCATTTGCCAAAAGAAAAGCGGCATCAAGTACCGGCTTTTCGCCGGCCTTTGCTCTAGGTCGAGGGCGCCGACGTGCCGAATGACCCGCCCCCGTCAGTCTTGGTGAGTTCCGTAAGAAACTCGCGCGCCGTCCTGCCCATCGCCATCTTCTCCCACCGACACATACCCTCGGATGCCACTCCCATCAAATAC
>Ga0272444_10005799_pt1 | contig 10645 bp, 6 predicted proteins | sample SSMForm13_FD_201033 | JGI IMG/M metagenome (GOLD analysis project Ga0272444, IMG submission 201033) | Marine sediment archaeal communities from Little Sippewissett salt marsh, Falmouth, MA, United States - SSM-Form-13 | ecosystem: Environmental > Aquatic > Marine > Wetlands > Sediment ...
GGAACTCGAAGAACGGGCCCGCGAACGGCCGCTCTCCGTTCTCGTCCGTTCCGCATGGTCCGCCCCTGGGAGTGAGCTACAACCAGTTGAGTACGAGATCCTGCTCTGTACCGGCGGCCCGGCTGTGTGCATCCGGGGTGAGCTCTCTGAGCATGGCGAGCCTACGTCAGCCAGGCTGGAGGCTCAGGATTGGTTCGCACCTTGGGAGACGCAACCTACCACGACCGACGAGAATTGGGCGCTGGCTGAGTTCGCGTTGCTGTTCTGGTTTGGTGGTTGAGGTTGAGGCGAGCGTCTAGGGGAGAGAGAGGGAACAGCCTCCCTGAAGTGCTGACGGAGCAGGAGTCAGCTGCGCTACTCGGGCAGCCCAACCCTCGCTACCTGACCGGAGAGCGTAATCGGCTCCTGCTTTCCCTGATGCTCAACACGGGCTTGCGCCTCTCTGAGGCGGTCGGGCTTCGGTGGCGTGATCTGGACTTGATCTCAGGCAAGCTGTTCGTGCGACAGGGTAAGGGCGCCAAGGATCGCACACTGTGGGTCGGCGAGGTAGACCTCGAAGCCCTTCAGCATTGGCAAAGCCGGCAAGCCCAGGCTATCGAACATGCCCCCGAACATGTGTTCACAACTCTTGCAGGGCGTCCAATCTCCGGGCGCTACGTACAGCAGATGGTCAAGAGGTACGCGGGCAGGGCTGGAATCGAGAAGCGAGTTCACCCGCACATGCTACGCCACACGTTTGCTACGGACTTGTATCGCGATACCGGCAGGATCCGCCTTGTGCAAAAGGCGCTAGGGCATTCCGATCTCTCGACGACGATGATCTACACGCATGTGTACGACGAGGAGGTGGCTACTGCAATGCGTTCCCTTAGATCGACGAATCAGAAACTGCAGGTTTGCTGATCTCTCTTCAGCCCAAGTTGGTCTTGCAAGCAGCGCTCACCAAGCACTAACGGGAGAGCTTTGGATGATAATATGCATATCTCTAGCTCATGGTTATAATAGGCTTTAAGGAGGGCATAGAATGGGAATAGCATCCTTTATCTTGTCGTTGGCTGCGTGGATACTCAGCCTCATCCCGGTCCTTGGACCGCTTGCTGCCATCCTGGCCTTGATCCTGGGGCTGGTCGGTCGGCCTGATCCGGACCATGACTACCCTGGATTGGCAATCGCCGGGATTGTCATCAGCTCGATCTATCTCATCTTGGCACTTGTCGGACTCTGCACCGGGATCGCCTTGATTGGCACCTTGTAGAGGGGCGTCTACGGCTGACACCAAAATCCGCGGGCTCAGCTTGGGAGAGCACATCTCTCGGCGCTCTGCGTAGCCAGGAATCAGGCAGCCTCAGGACTTTATACTCCTCCGCCTGTCTCTGGGCTGATTCACCCAGTGAAGTCTGAATCACAAGCTCTCAAGAGAGCACACAGTAATCAGAGCAGTTGCACACTGGAAGGCATCGTCCCCGCGAGCGAGGCCGCTGGCTTGTGGGCCAGGGATGCAAGTGAGCAGTATTGGCCTTAGGAGTTCTCACCAATTCATGGAGATATGCTTAACTGATTGCTCGGCATCCAGAGCCCGCGACGTGTTTCCCACGCGCACATAGAACTGCTTCCCTCTCTCGCTTACCAGGAAGGCTGGCTCGGGAGCCTTATCCACTTCTACCACACAGACTGTCTTCTCATTCAGCGTTTCATACCTCACCTTTGCGAGATGTCCGTACTCCGGGCCGATGCGATCTGTGATTAGCTGAGCTAGTAGCTGCCCGAACTTGTCCGTCGAGCCATCCAGCCCCGCTAGGTCACGCTCAAGACCACACACGTTGCCATCATCCTCAACGCCGATCACCAAGACACCCCCCTCGGTGTTTAGGAATGCCGCGATGGTCTTGAGAACGGAGTGTCGCAACGCCTTGTTCACACGCCCTTCCACAATGTCCCACTGGAGCGTGCTCTTGAACTCCAGAGACAGGCTTTCGCCCAGCTGTATGAGTTCCTGCAGCGGACGTTCCTTGACTGGCTCCTTGTCAGCAATGAGCGAATCCATGTACTCGTTCATCTTCCTGGCGATGATCTCACGTCTCGCCGAAAGGAAATCCTCGTATCGTTCCATGGGCCAGAGATTCGGATCCATCGGGATGAACTGATGAGCCAGTGCGCCAGGGTAGTTGTCCTCGATCTCAGGCAAGTATTCGCGCGGAGGACGATTGGAGATCGTCTGGTTCGCCTCTGCAGTCAAGAATGCACGATTGGCAATCTCATTCATGACCTTACGGTGTAGGTGGTTCTGTGGATCGTAGCCTGCCTTACGCAATAGGCTTCTTGGGAAGATGTGATGGCTGTGGAGCTTGTACGGACCCTCTTGCGGTTTCCCGAGGGCAGCGCCGTTGAGCCAGTCTACCGCTCCTTGGGTCTTTGCCAGGATGTATACGGCCCGGTATAGCGGGTGCTGGGTTCCACGTCCTTCAAGGTCACTGGCCTTGACTTCGATGCGACCTCGCTGATCAATGATCTGCTCGCGGAGGGCATCCCAAGGTGATTCCTCACGGACAACCAACGAAACATCATGCTCAAGACGCTGATCCGTCTGTGCGGTGTACCTCGCCCACATATGGGCCGCGTAGAGCCAGTGGATTGCGTTTTTCAGTGCCCTGTCATTGGGGAAACGACCATTGTGGATTGAGAGATAGACGATGATTGGAATCAGGACGTTTGCCGTGTTGAGATCCTGTGTCGAATGGATGCATGCGTGCTCAGGAAGGATGTTCGTCAGGTAGTCGAGAGTTCTGTCGACCACTTCCCACCCCTCGATTAACGCGGGCTTCTCGACATGGTGAATCTGCTCGAAGAGAGCTCGCTTGGTAACGACGCCTGTCAGGGCTCGCGTCATGAATGTGAGGTCGAACTGAAGATCCAGTCTAGATAGCGATTCGATCTTCGCTTTGAGAACGCGTCTCGCCTCGGCCCACTTCCCAGTTACGTGTGTAAGCGCCAATTCCGCGTCTGTGAGCTTGGTCCCCTGGCTGTTCACGAGATCGAAGATGTCAATCGCCTCGTCCAGCGAAGCATGGAACGGCACCGTCTGGAGCGGAAGATCGATCTTCTTGATGTCAATCAGTGCCGAAAGCCTGGCGTGAAGCTCCTCAGCAAGCTTGAACGGATCCTCCGACTCGGGAGCTAATGCTTTCGCGATATCGAAGACGTTGATGCCATCACGCAGACAATCAACGACACTGACCCATCCCCGATCGTCTTTCATCCTTGATGGAGCGTAGTACTGCAGCTCGCCAGAACGCAGGTCGTAGTGAAGTCCACGAGGGTCGGTCGTCAGTTCTTCGTCCGTGTAGTAGAAGGGAAGCTCTCCCTGGCTCAGAAGATAGAGCGTTGTGAGCCTCTGCTGCCCATCCAAGATGACCGAGGTTGAGCCTACGCGATCCGGCTCTGCGTCAAGATTCTTTAGTTCAGGAGGGGAGTCTGTCTTCCAGAAGAGGAGGCCTCCAACCGGATAGCCCTTCACGAGTGAAGCGATCAGCTGTTTCGCCTGATCACGCGTCCACACATACTCGCGCTGGAACTCAGGAAGGACGATATCCTTGTTCCGAATTCCATCCATGAGTTCACTGATCTTCACTCGCGCACCTCCTGTCTAGTAGTACTCGCGGATATATCCGTACGCCTTCTCGAAGAGCTCCTGATGAAGCTTGTACTTGAAGAGGGTCTTCCGAAGGGCTTTCTTGACTTCTCGCTCTCCGGCATGGGTGCTTTGCCAGCCGTCGAAGCGAACGTATCGAACGATCTCGTCGATATCATTGACGACACGCTCGACGATGATTGGCGTTTCCGGCGTCCGGGCCTCCTCGAACAGTTCCGTTAACGCCGCTTTCCCGCGCTCTTCCTGCTCAATGGGCGGAGCCGCTCGATCGGCTTCGACGACATCCTTGGCCAGTTCCAGCAACTCCTTCAGGAACTGTACACTGGTGAGCAGCCCTTGCTCGTGCCATCGCTTGAGGTCTTCCAGTCGCTCGCCAAGGGGCCTGAACCGCGGATCATGCAGCCGTTTTCGAAGCCAGCGAGAGATCTTGATCTCGATCTCTTTGGCTTTCTTCTTGGGATCGGGGGAACCGAGCACCGCTTCCAACAGATCCGCATCGAGAACGAGCGTCTCCAAGTCATCGCGCACGGCATCGACGTGCACGTGCTCGTGAATCAGCTCGATGGTCTTTGCACCCAACGCATGCCAGATGAGCTTCCCCGAGGAGTCGGTCGGCTTGATTGACTCGTACACCTGTGACAGCCACCGGTAGTCGGTCTCGTACTCCCTCAGGCAAGGATCAGGTGAGATCGCTTCCCACAGACGACAGAGGTAGCTGAAGTCGCGGCCGTACAGATCCCGCGTCTTGTCATTGGGCAGACACTCCTGCGCGGCGATCAACCCCTCGTAGCCTTCAACGCTTCGATCCACGCCAGCGAAATAGGCGAGACACTTCTGAACCGCGCTCGGAAGCTGGCCGATCAACTCGCTGATGTTGGTGATCACGCGGGTGATCCCTTCTTCATCGAACTGGATCGCCTTGGCTACATCGTCGAACACACCGAGGTAGTCCACAATCAAGCCGTGGCTCTTCTCCTGCCCATACGGACGGTTCGTGCGGCAGATGGCCTGCAACAGCGTGTGGTCGCGCATCGGCTTGTCGAGGTACATCGCGTGGAGAATCGGTGCATCAAAGCCCGTCAAGAGCTTCGCCGTCACGATCAGAATCTTCAGCGGATCGTTCGGATCGCGGAATCGATCGAGCAGCTTCTCCTCGGCATCGCGATCCCGCTTGTAGGCCAAGTACTCCGTCTCGCCGCCGCTGACCGTCATTACGATGTCCGATGTCTCGGGCGGCAAGTACTGATCGAGCTCCTGTTTGTAGCTCACACAGCTTGCTCGATCGAATGTGACAACGAGCGCTCCGAAACCATTGGGCTCGACCTTATCCTTGTAGTGTTGGGCAATGTCGGCGCAGATCTTCTGAACGCGTTCCGGCGCCTTGACGAGCACGGCCATCCGTGCCGCCGTCTTGGCCAGCTGCTCCTTGTCGAAGTCGCTCAGCCCGCCCGTCAACTCCTTGAACGCCTCATCAATGGCATCCTTGTCGATGTGCAGATCGAGCAGTCGCGGTTCGAAGTGAAGCTCCTTGGTCGCACCATCGCGGATCGACTCCTCGAACCCGTAGCGACTCATGTAGCCCGTCGTGTCTTCCTCCGCACCGAACGCATAGAACGTATTGCGATCCGCCCGGTTGATCGGGGTTCCCGTCAAGCCGAACAGAAACGCGTTGGGCAGCGCCTCACGCATCTTGCGGCCGAGGTCGCCTTCCTGCGTGCGATGGGCTTCATCCGCCAGCACGATGATGTTCTCGCGATCGTTGAGCACGCCTTCGGCCTCTCCGAACTTGAAGATGGTGGTGATGATGATCTTGCGCACGTCCTTGGAGAGCAGATCTTCCAGTTCCTTCCGGCTTTCGGCCTTGATCAAGTTCGGCGTGTCGGCTGCGTAGAAGGTGCTCGAAATCTGTGCATCGAGGTCGATGCGATCGACCACAATCATCACTGTGGGATTCCTGAGCGCCGGATGCAGACGCAGCTTGCGCGCAGCGAACAGCATGAGAAGAGATTTTCCAGATCCCTGGAAGTGCCAGATCAGCCCCTTCTTCGGATACCCGGCAACCACGCGCTCGACGATCTTATTCGCGCCATCGACCTGCTGGTAGCGAGCGATGATCTTCATACGACGATTGCTCTTGCTGGTCGCATACGCCGTGAAGTTGGCAAGAAGATCGAGGATCACGTGCGGCCGTAGCATCGACCGAACTGCCTTCTCCAACTGTTTCATCGACGGAAGCGCATCGTCATCCTCCATCTGCCACGGCCCCCAGAACTCGATCGGCATGCGGATGGCGCCGTAGCGGAACTCCTTGCCCTCCGTGGCTACGCTGAAGACGTTGGGCACAAACAGCTCGGGCACGTTCGGTTCGTAATCGTCGTGAACTTGAATCGCGCCATCGACCCACGTCACGCTGTCACGCACCGGCGTCTTCGCTTCGATGAGGACAAGCGGGATTCCGTTGACTAGCAGACCGACGTCGACTCGCTTCTCTGTCTTGCCAGCCCGAAACGTGAACTGCTGCGTGACCGTGTACTGGTTCTGCTCAAGATCCTCGAAGTCGATCAGCCGGATGGTGACATGCTCACCGTTGGGACCGAACGGCATCGAACGTTCGCCTTTGAGCCATGCTGAGTACTCCTCATTCGCCTTGACGAGTCCGTCGGTGCGAACGCCCTGGATGATGGCACGGAGCCGGTAGAGCACGTCGTCGACCCTCTCAGGCCTGTCTGCGATGGCTGGATTCAAGCGAACGAGTGCCGCGCACAGGTGCTTCTCGACCAGCACATCCTGAGGCTCGCGAGGCAACGCTTTCGGGCCGATGTAGTGCCAGCCGAGGCCGGTTTGCGCTTTGCCCTGGTAAGGGACTTCGGGCTCGTGGACTGCGTTCGCCACAGCGTCAGAAATGGGGCCGGCAAGGAGATCGCGGACATAGGCTTCGACGGTGTTGGATTCGTTGAAGGTCATTCGTCATCCTCCAGGGCACGGTGGAGCAGAGATTTCTGAATCGCTCTTGAGGCGGCAACTCTGACCTCCAGCTTACTGGTTGAGTCACGAATTGCTGCAACCTCGCGAATCAACTCATCCTGCTGCGCTCTACCAATCATAGGTAGCCTCACGCGGCGCAGTTCGCCAAGATTGATTCCTTGGACCGCAAGACCAGTGATGAGTGAGGCAATCTGCCTTTGAACGAAGCTTGACTCGATCATTGCTCGTATGTACTCGGAATTGATGTCGCTTCGTAGCGACAAGCGAGCGGTATCCTGGGTGATATTCGCGCCGTCAAGCTTCTCTGGTACAAAGGCGAGCCTTCCCACTGTGCCTCGTATTGAGATCAAGAGGTCGCCTGAACGGAGAGTTGATCTTGCGTATTCGGCTGCAATAGAAGGGTCTATTTGCAGAAGGTTGTCAGTAATGATTTCCCCGTTTGGGAAATCCCTGACCTTCACGACAGGCACTCCACCTGAGACTTCCTTGCCCGGTTTCAGGATTCCGTATGTGATTGGCCGGTCGCCCTCGACTAGTTCCTCCAGTGCAAGTGTGGAACCAGCTGTAGCAGCATGGTCTGCGCACTCATCGATTGTCGAACTAAGCAGTAGGCCCAGAGATACTTGTAGATCACACAAGGCGTATTCGGTTCGTGTGGAAGCCCGCAGAGCTCCCACAAGTCGCCGCTGCTCATCCAGCGGTGGCAGGGCGAACTCGTACTCCGAGAGCTGCCTCCAGTTCGTTCGCGGCGACAGCGAGCCAGCAGAAGTCCCCACTGCGTGCTCAAAGAATCGGTCGGTCTGGCACAGGAAGGGAAGAAGCTCTGGCAGGAGATTCTCGTTTGCAGGCTCCAACACGTAGATGTCTCCAGAACACACGCCGCGGAAGTCAGCGACTGCGACCTTCCGCTGGTAGGCACGACGCTTCCCGAACAGCACCTGTCCCGGTCGGAAGATACTCGTGAACGTGGTGCCATCCGCGACCTTGCCCCAGCTGCGGATCGTCAGGTCATTCGGCTCGATGTGTTCTAGGCCGACGTACCGCTCGATTCCACTTCCGAGTGGATCATTACACCGTTCCTTGGAGAGACGAACGACATCGCCAAATGCAACCTTCGGCCATGTACTCTTGCGAACTGTGTCAGGCATCAGTGCTCTCCTTCTCCACGATGCCATCCACCATGCGCACTATCTCATCCATCTCACGCCAGAATCCCTGTCCCTCCGTCTCGAACGACTCCCATAGCGTGCCGAGGTCCTTGGCTTCTCCCGGCTCTTTGGAATGGAAGTTGCAGTTCACATGGAGAGGAATCGACAGAGTCGCATCCTTCGCGAGCACGTCCCCATTCGACACCACAACTGCAAAGCCTGGCTCATCTGAAAATGCTTTGTACGTATCCTCAATGCGTGTCTGGTGCTCTGCCTGGAGGAAGCTCTGTGCCTTCTCGCGCGCGATTTCGTCAACGGCATTGATGAACAGGATTCTGCCCGCTCGATCGGCCGGCTTCTGGGAACGGCAAATCACAACGCAGGCCTCCATCGGCGAGTTGTAGAACAGGCCCGGTCCCAGTCCGAGCACGCACTCCAGCAGGTCCAGTTCGACAAGCTTGCGGCGCATTTCCGCTTCCCCATTCCGAAATAGGACGCCATGCGGGAAGAGAATCGCACAACGGCCTGTCGTCTGATCGAGGCTCTTCAGGATGTGCTGGAAGAACGCATAGTCCGCACGGCCCTGCGGTGGCGTGCCGAGGAAGTTGCGTCCCCATGGATCGGTTGACCAGGCCTCCCGATTCCACGCCTTGATCGAGTACGGCGGATTGGCAAGGACGACATCGAACGTCTTCAGCCGGTCGCCCTCGACGAACGCCGGATCACTGAGCGTGTTGCCGCTTACGATCTGGAAATCCTCGACACCATGCAGCACGAGATTCATCCGCGCGATCGCTGCCGTGATGTGGATCAGTTCCTGGCCGTACAGGCCAATCGTCCGCACATCACCCCCCTGACGTTTCACCTCGGCGAGGCAGGAGATCAACATACCGCCGGTGCCGCAGGTTGGGTCGTAGATCGTCTCCCCGGCCCTCGGTTCGAGCATCTGAGCCATCAGATGCACGAGCGTACGATTGGTATAGAACTCCTGCGCCGTGTGTCCGCTATCGTCGGCAAACTGCTTGATCAGATACTCGTAGCCGTTGCCCAGCTCGTCTTCGGGAACGTTGGCCAAGCTCAGCGTCTGAGTCGAGAAGTGCTCGATCAGATTCTTCAACGTCTCATCCGGCATCTGAGCCTTGTCAGTCCACGACGCACTTCCGAAGATGCCGCTCAATCGTTCGGGATTGGCGGCTTCGATAGCACGGAAGGCGGTGAGCAAAGCGCGCCCCACATCGCGGGAGGCATTGCGCACATCCTTCCAATGCGCGCCTTCGGGAATGACGAATCGATCGTCTGCCGTATCGCGTGCGTACGACTCTTCGTTCGTCTCTGCAAGGGCAGCTGAGTATTCCTCGTCCCACACATCGGACAGTCGCTTGAAGAAGAGAAGCGGGAAGATGTACTGCTTGTAGTCACTGGCGTCGATCAGACCACGAAGCAGCGTAGCGCCACCCCACAGGTAGGATTCGAGCGCTTGCTGCGACAGAGGTTGGCTCATTCGAGCCACCCCCCTTCTTCGAGTACCGCACGCAAGTGGTCTTCAGCAGCCTTTGCTTCGCCCAGCGCCTTCTTGAACGCAGCAATGGCTTCAGGCAGCGGGGGGATGTCCTCGCCGATCGGCGGGAGCACGTAGCGCGAGATGTTGAGCGTCCAGTCTTCGGCCTTGATCTCATCGAGCGTGGCCACCTTGACGTGATCCTCGACGTCCGCGAAGTCGCGGACCCAGGTGACGATCTGGTCGGCATGTTCCTGATCGAGGAAGTTCTGAGCGCGTGCTTTGCGGAACTGCGTTGAGGCATCGACGATCAACACCTTGCCCTGTCGCTCTTCGGGCTTCCTGCGTCGAATCACCATAATCGAGCCCGCCAATCCGGTGCCGTAGAACAAATTTGGCGCGAGGCCGATGACGGCTTCGATCAGGTCCTCTTCCAGCAGCTTGCGTCGAATCTTCCCCTCCGCTCCCTTGCGGAAGAGGGCTCCCTGCGGAAGCACCACAGCCATGCGGCCGCTGCCCTGTGCCATCGATGCAATCATGTGTTGTACGAAGGCGTAATCGCCATAGCTCTTGGGTGGCAGACCGTAGGCTGCGCGACCCCATGGATCGTTCTCCCACAGCTCCCGTCCCCACTCCTTCAAGGAGAAAGGCGGATTGGCCACAACACAGTCGAACGTTGCTAGACCGCCCGTACTGGAATCTGTGAACGCTGGACTGCGAAGCGTGTCCTCGCGAACGATCTGGAAGTCCTCAATGCCATGAAGAACCAGATTCATCCGTGCAATGGCCGACGTCGTGAGGTTCTTCTCCTGTCCGTAGATCCTGCCGAAGAATGTGCGCGGATCACCGCCCTGACGAGTGACGTGGTCGATCGCTGCCAGCAACATGCCGCCCGTGCCACAGGCTGGATCGTAGATTGACTCGCCTTCCTTTGGATCGAGGATCTCGATCATCATCTGGACCACACTTCGAGGCGTGTAGAACTCGCCCGCCTTCTTGCGGCGTGTGACATCAGCGAACTTGCCGACCAAGTACTCGTAGGCATCGCCCAAGATGTCGGTGCTCACAGCTTGGTTTCCCAACGAGACCTCAGACAGGCCCTCGATCAGATTCTTCAGGATCTCATCGGTGAGCTTGCCACGATTTGCCCAATCCGCATGTCCGAAGACACGGAACAGCGTGTCGGGATTCGCGCGCTCAATCTCTTGCATCGATCGAGCGAGTGCAGTCCCCACATTGGCAGGTTTCTCGCGGACGTCGCGCCAATGACAGCCCTCGGGAACCTCGAATCGATGGACCTCCGGGAAGAGAGAAGGCTCCGCGTCGCCATAGATTTCTGCCGCCTCAGTCTGTTCCTCATCCCAC
>Ga0272444_10005802_pt1 | contig 10643 bp, 7 predicted proteins | sample SSMForm13_FD_201033 | JGI IMG/M metagenome (GOLD analysis project Ga0272444, IMG submission 201033) | Marine sediment archaeal communities from Little Sippewissett salt marsh, Falmouth, MA, United States - SSM-Form-13 | ecosystem: Environmental > Aquatic > Marine > Wetlands > Sediment ...
CGTCCCGGCCACGTAGCGTGTCCCGGTACTCCAGGCCCAGCGTGTCCGCCAGTTGCTTCAGAACCTCTTCCTCGGTGAACCGGCCGTCCTCGGCCAGCACCTGCTCCAGCGAGCGGCCGTGCCCGCCCGCCTGGCTGAGGGCCGACTGGAGCTGCTCGCGCCCCAGCGAGGTGAACGATTCGAGCCACCTGTAAAGATAATCCGCCATTCGGCCACCTGTCGTCAGGCCGCCGGCCCGCACCCGGACCGGACGCGCCTTGTCAATGGATTAGTCAGGCAACGGCACCACCAGGGGCCCCGGAGTCGTGTCGGGCTCCGTCGTCGAGGGCTTCTCATCGACGGGCGGCTTCCGCGGAACGGTCTTGCCGTGGGTCTGGCCCTGGTCTTGCGGCTTGGTGTCGGGCGCCTTCTGCGGCCCCGGCGTCTCGGCCGGAGACGGTGTCGCAGGAATCGTCCGCACGTCCGCAGGCACCATGGGCTCGGGGGCCACCGGGGCCACCGGCGGCACCGGCACCCGGTCCATCAGCGAGGGGGTGTTGGTCCCCAGGCCGTCGTCCTGGCCCATCTTCTCCAGTTCGGCCTCCAGTTTCTCCTTGGCCTGCTGGCGGCGGCGGCGAAGCGTCTCCATGCGGGCCAGTTCTCTCGACACCACGTCGTGCGACAGTTGCTCGTCCATGTCCGTCAGGTCGGGAGGCAGGCGGTCGCGGGCATAGCCGGTCTCTTCGTCGAGGTCCTCGAAGGTGGTGTCCCGCAGGATGCTGGCCTTGACGAACAGGTAGATGGTCGTCTGTCCGTCCTCCGTTGTGCGGCGCTTGAACAGCTCCCCGATTATGGGAATGTCGCCCAGGAACGGGATTTTGTTCTCGCTTTCGAGCTTGGTCTTGCCCGTGAGACCGCCAATGACCACCGTCCGCTGGTCGGGCACCACGATGCTGGTGGTGATGTTCCGCAGGGCCTTGGGCGGAGGAATGCCGGCGTCCACCGCCGGGCCGGTAAAGGTGGACACCTCGGTCTCGATTTCCAGGGTGAGGAAGCTGCCCTCGCTGATGCGCGGCGTGATGGTGAGCGTCGTGCCGGCTTCCTGGTAGCCGGCGAACCGCCGGGTGGTCACGTTGTCCAGCGTCTCGACGGTGACCGTCGGTTCCATGTCGGTGGCCGTGATCTTGCCCTCGCCGTTGTTCTCGACGAGGACGCGGGGCTTCGAGAGGACACGGCCCTTGCTCTTCTCCTCGATGGCGTGCAGCAGGATGTTGACGATGCCGTCGTTCAGGTACGCGATGGTCCCGCCGGGGTCCACGGCGGTGAGCACCCGCAGGCCCGTGTCCGGGTCGCGTGCGGACATCTCGAAGCTGCTGGAGGCGAAGAACTGGTCGCCCTGGTTGGGCCTGCCGCTGATGGTCAGGTTCTCCAGTTCCAGGCCGACGTCGAAGTCGTCGCTGCTGGTGACCTCCACCAGGATGCACTCCAGGAGGACCTGCGGCTGGGTGGCGTCGAGCGACCGGATCAGCCGTCCGATTTCCACGTGCTGGCTGGGCGTGGCGTTGACGATGACCGAGTTGGTGTCCTCGACGGCGACGATGATCGGCGCACCCTCGATGCCGGGGATCGGTGTCCGGGTCCGCGGGTCGATGGTGTCGGCCTTGAAGACGGCCTTGAGCGCGTCGGCGACCTCGGTGGCGTCGCGGCGGTCGATGGCATAGGGGCGAATCCGTTCCTGCTCCTCCAGCGGGACGTCGGCCTTGTCCAGGAACGACGCGATCCGCTCGTGTTCCTCGGGCGTGGCGCTGATAAAGAGCGTGTTGGTGGTTTCAATCAGCGCGATGCGCGGTGCGGCTCCCGTGCCGCCAACGTCCTGCGACGTGGTCGCCGCGCGAGGCGCCGTGGACCGCGTCGTGGTGGGGCGGGTGGTCGTGGTGCGGCGGACGGCGGACCTGCCCTGCGGCTCGGCCAGGTCCAGGGCCTCCAGGGCCGTCCAGGCGTCTTGGGCCAGCAGGTAGGTCAGCGGGTAGGACTTGATGATCTGGAGTTCCTTGCGCTTCACGTCCAGCAGGACCACCAGGTCCTCCAACTCCTGGATGTCGTCAGGCCGGCCATAGATGAACAGCCGGTTGGTCCGCTCGTCCACGTCGATGAACGGCTGCAACTCGGGCTGGGTCCGCACGGGCGTGTAGTTGATCTTGACCCCGGCGGCGGTCACCGTCCGGACGGGGACCACGCGCGTTCTCGGCTGGTTCCTCGCGGTCAGGAAGTTGCTGAGCTTCAGCGCGATGTCCGGGGCCTTGGTGTGCACCAGCTCGAGGGTTCGCTGGACGATCTGCTTCGGCGGGACGTCCACCATGGTGATGATCTTGCGCAGTTCCTCCAGGCGTTGCCGGTACTCGGTGACCACGATGACCTTGAAGTCGGGCATGGGGAACAGGCTGCCCTTTTCGCTGAGGTAAGGCGTGAGGGCGTCCTGGACGTCCTTGGCGTCGGCGAACTTGAGCTTGACGATCTCGTTGACGGTCATCTCGCCGACCTGCGGCGGCGGGGCCTCGCCGGGCATGATGAACGGGACCGTGGTCCCGGTCTTCTCCGCCGGCAGGATGCGCACCCAGTCGCCGGCGCGGATCATGGCAAAGCCCTTCAGGTGCAGCGCCGTTTCCAGCAACTCGTACAGCTCGCCGACCTTCACGTCCTGGTGCGGTTTGATGGTGATGGTGCCGGCGCTGGCCAGCTGCTCGTCGTAGATCATCCTCAGCTTGAGCTGCTCGCCGACCCACTCCACGAGGATGCGGACGTCCATGGGGTCGGGCAGGTCGAACTTGACGATGTCGTTCGGGCCGGCCGGTTCCGCGGGTTCGGCCGGTGGGTCGCCGTCGGGGGCCGGTGCCGGCTCAGCGGGCGGAGGCTCCTGGGCGCCCAGCGGCGCCGCGGCCGCGGGCACCAGCAGCGCCGAGGCCAGCGCGATCAGGATGCCCTTGACAAACAGAGAGTTCTTCAATACGCTCGCTCGTGCCATGACTTGGACCTCTTCAAAGCGCCTGTCGTTGATGGTCGTGCTGCTTTCGGCGTCTGCCGTCTGCGGGTGCAACCGGCACTCGGTCGGCAGCCACCCGGGGATCGCTCAGGTCGACCCGCGACTTGCCCAGCTGCTCAGGTCACGGACCGACGCACTGCTGCGTCACATGGTCGTCGGCGACCTCGAAAACCTCCGCCAGTTCTTTCCTCCCGACGCCGAGGTCAACGTCCGGGACCAACTGCGACGCTATCTCGGGGCCTCCAGGCGGCGATCCAGAGTGGCCGGCTGGGACGGCGAACAGATTGTCGTTGAACTCTCCACCGACCATCGCCGAGCACGGACAGGGGTTCTCGTTGATTTCCAGGAGAGCGGTGGCCAAGTGATCCAGACCAGCAAGATCGTCTTCAATTGGGTGTCAGCCGACGAGACGTGTGAAACGTACCACCTGGTTCCCTTGGAGTAGACCCCTCATCACCTCTGTGGTTGACGACGATTCCTCATTCGATCCGCCCAGTACTGCCGCCAGTTCGTGCTGCTTCGGCTGGAGGACCCGGAGGTGGTCCTTGTCGTGCCGCTGCGCGGCGACGTCCTGGATGCCCCGGAGCGGACGGCCGTGACCCGCGTCGGTCCGGACCCCGCGCGGCTCTGGGCCAGGCGGTACGAGGAGTTCACGGTGGTCGACGCCGACCTCGGCTGGGTCCGCGGACGTTTGCCGGAGGATTTCTTCGCGCCCTTCACGGGCAGGGCATTGACCTTGCGCAGGGCCACCAGGTTCCCGGCGACCGTCGCCACCACCTGCTCCGGGGACACTTCCTTCAGCGTCACCTCGTACTTCTCGTTCCCCAGGGACACGCGGAACTGTTCCCGGTTGGACTTCCGCTGGAAAATCGCCGAGCGGTTCCGCTCGCTGATGATCATGCTCCCGATGTAGATGAAGTCCCCGGCTGCGTCCTGCGTGTTGGCCACCGGGGCTTCCTGCTGATCCTCGGTCACCTCGGGCCAGAAATTCTCCTGCCACGCCCCGGCGGCCGTCTTGACATTGATCTGACGCACCTTCGTGGTGGGCGGCTTGGTCTTGCCAGGAGCGGCCGGTGCCCCGTCGTCGCCCCCGGCCACGTACGGGTAGACCATCAGGGCGGCCATGGCCAGCAAGGAGACCGCCAGGATGCCGATTGATGCGCACAACAGACGGAAGATGGTTGACGAACGTATCTTTGGCATCACGGTCTCCAGGGACGTCTGCGACATGTGCCCTTCAGACTATAGTACGACTGCTGACCCCGCTTCCATAACGTGTTTCGACAAAAAGTGTTCCTGCAAAATAGCCCGAGGGCCCCGGCGGATGTCGCCGGACGGCCTGCATGGCCGAAAACCCCCATTCACAACCGCCAGCATAGCCCGCGGCAGGCCGAAATTCAATCGATTAATGTGCCCTGGGGCGGTCCCCCCCGTGAAGGGCCGGCGGCCGAAGGCGACGCCCGACGATGGGTCACCTGGAACGACGTGGCTTGGCGGCTACGGCGCCTTGGGCCCATCGACGGTCGTGCCCGGTTCGGTGAGGTGTTTGCGGCTCAGGAGGGTCTTCAGTTCTTTTGGCGACAGCAGTTTGTCCTGCCGGATGATGGCCAGAAGGCTCACGCCCTTGGCCACGGCCTTCTTGGCCACCGCGGCGGCCTTCAGATACCCGATCTTCTGGTTCAGCACCGCGGCCAGGCCCAGCGAGTCCTCGTAGTAGCTGTGGCACCGTTCCTCATTGACGGTGATGCCGGCCACGCACTTCTCGCGGAACACCGGAATGAAATTCGCCAGGTGCTGCATCGAGTCCAGCACCGACGCCGCCATCCCGGGCATCATCACGTTCAACTCCAGTTGCCCGGCCTGGGCCGCCATGGCCACCGCCGTGTCGTTGCCCACCACCTGGAAACACACCATGGTCAGGCACTCGATCATCGACGGATTGACCTTGCCCGGCATGATGCTCGACCCGGGCTGGACGGGCGGCAACTCGATCTCCGCCAGGCCCGTCCTCGGCCCGCTCGACAGCAGGCGAAGGTCGTTCCCGATGCGGATCAGTTCCAGCGCCAGGTTCCGCACGGCCGAACTCATGGCTGCTATCGGCAGCATGCTCTGCATCCGCTGGCGCAGGTCACGGGCCGCACGGAGCTGGAGGTTCACCACCTTGCCCAGGCTGGTCACTGCCAGGCTGGCAAACCGCTCATGCGTGTTCAGGCCGGTGCCGACCGCCGATCCCCCGAGGGCCACTTCGCAGAGCTTCTCGCTGGCTGTCTCAATGTTGGCCACGGCGTCGCGCACCACCGCGGCGTACGCCGCAAACTCCTGGCCCAACCGGATGGGCACGGCGTCCTGCAGGTGCGTCCGACCGCTCTTCAGAACCGTGTCGAAGATCCGGGCCTTGGCGCTCAGGTCACGCGCGAGCTGCTCCAGGCCCTTGCGGAGGTTGCTCCAGACGACCAGCGCGGCCACGTGCATCGCCGTGGGAAACGTGTCGTTGGTCGACTGCGACATGTTCACGTGATCGTTGGGCGACAGCACGCCGTACTGCCCGCGCTGCTTGTCCATCAGTTCCAGGGCCCGGTTGGCCAGCACCTCGTTGGTGTTCATGTTCAGGCTGGTGCCCGCACCGGCCTGGTAGATGTCCACCACCCACTGGTCCATCAGGTGTCCGCGTCCCAGCACCTCGTCGCACGCCTGGCAGATGGCACGGCAGCGCCGCGCGTCGAGCTTGCCCACCGTCTGGTTGACCGTGGCGCAGGCCCGCTTGATGGCCACGTAGGCCCGGACCAGTGCCGGGTGAGCCAACCGGCCCGACACGGGAAAGTTCTCGACGGCCCGCTGCGTCTGGGCGCCCCAATAGGCCCCGGCAGGAACCTTCACTGGGCCCAGGCTGTCGGTCTCGGTCCGGAAGCCCCCTTTGACGGGGGCCACGGCGGCCGGTGCCTGGGGGGGTGCCGAGGGCGCAGCCTTCTTCGAGCGAGGCTTCGCGGACGCCTTGGCCCGAGTGGCCCCCTTGACTTTCTTCTTGCTCTTCTTGACCGACGATTTCGTTTCTGACGCGGCTGACTTCGACTTGGCGCGGCCCTTGGCCTTCGACGGGGCCTTCCCTTTGGTTGGCATGTCACAGTCCCTTATGCTCGGCGGCGAGGTCCGACTCGTAGCAGCATAGGCAATAGCGGCCCGGAATGCAACCCCGTCTCCCTTGCTGCGTTCGGTCTATTTGACCGACCCGATTTGCCGGGCAGGCACCCCGGCCATGATCGCATAGTCCGGCGTGTCCTTGGTCACGACGGCCCCGGCGGCAATCAGGTTGCACTTGCCCACCCGGACGCCGGAGGTGACGCACGATCCGGCGGCCATCCACGTGCCGCGACCGATCACGATGGGCCCGCGCTTGTGCGGAGCCGAGAAGTCCTCCGTCTCGGGGTTGAACGCGTGGTCGCCGCCGGTGATCGAGCAGTGCGGACCGATCAGGACGTCGTCCTCCAGCGTGATCTCGCCGCCCCCGATGTAGGTCCACAGGCCGATGTACACGTTGTCGCCGCAGACCAGCCGGCCGACCCACGGCACCGTCGCCCCGGGGGCCATCTGGAAGTTCTTCCCGCACGACTTCATGTGCGGGGCCACCAGCCGGCCGCGACGCAGGTTGTCCTCGTCGGTGTTCGTGAACAGGATGTACCGGTCGAACTGCTCGACGAGCTTCGGATCCAGCTCGTCACGCGGATACGCCATCGCCGAGTCTCCTTGCCGACAGGACGATCAGGGCCAGGTCACTGGCGGCCCAGATCTGGCGCAGCTCGTCGGCCGGCTCGCCCTGGCACCGCTCGCCCACGGCGTTGAGGAACCAGTGGGCCTGCCGGTCGTACATCGTGTCGGCCACCCGCTCCAGCCGGCGGCGCCCTGCGCCGGTGATGTCCTCGACGTCGACCAGCGCGGCCGCGGCCGACGGAAGCATCAGCAACTGTGTGTCGATGAAATCCGCCCGCGACTCGTGCGACCAGTCGAGGCCGCCCTCGGCGTCGGTCACCTCGTCCAGCGGGCGCAGCGACGCGGCCAGGAGGTCGCGCAGCTCGTCGTTGGGCCGCACGCGCCACAGCGGCTCAAGGTACAGGGCCGTCATCGCCTGGTACAGGATCGTCTCCGGCGTCATCATGTCGCGGCTGTTGAGCCACTCGACGTAGACCCACCAGCCGGGCACGTGGCGCCCGAAGCTCTCGACCAGGTTCCGCTGGAACGTTGCGGCCCGGTCGTTGAGCGCGTCGTCGCCCAGGATGGCGGCGGCGCGGCAATAGGCGGTCGCCGCCAGGGCGTTGCCGTTCAGGACGTCGATCTTCTGGTAGTCAGCCGACCGCCGGGCCTCCGGGTGGTCCGGGTCGGCGGCCCGTTTCTGGATGATGCCGGGATAGTCCGGCTGATCGGCGGTCTTCAGGTGCTTCATGGCCCAGCGCGTGGAGTTCTGGATACCCACGCGGATGTCCTGCGGCAGGTCGGGCAACTGGCTCCAGAAATACCAGTAGGTGTCGAGCACGGTGCCGAGGTCCACCTCGTCGATCTCTCTCTGCCCATAGTTCCAGACGAAGTAGCCGTCCGAGTGCTGCATCGTGAACGCGTGGCGCAGCAGGGCGAAGGCGGTCTCCAGCCGCTCGGCGTCGGGCCGCTCCAGGTGCGCCGCCAGGTAGGCCAGGGCCACGTCGCAGGTCAGTCGGCTGGACGGGGCCTCGCGCGGCGAGACCTTCAGCCGCGCCATGGGCGGCAGGCTGCCATAGGGCACATACGCCCGGTCCGACTCGCGGACCATGTGGTGGTCATAGAGCAGGAGGAAGTCGTCGAGCAGGTCTCCCGCCGTCTGCCGCATCGACCGAAGGTTGTCACTGGCGCTCATAGGTCCGTCCTCAGTTGGATGCTTCCGTCGATGCTCGAACGTTGCTCACGGGCTGGCCTGCTTGCCGTGAGCGATGTCGAACGGCGGCCAGACCCTGGCCCCCGCCATGTCACTCCTCGCTGTCGGTAAACGCGATGACGTAGACCGGGCAGGGGCCCACTTCAACAGCCACGTTGCCGTCCGCCGCCTTGACCGTCTTCCTGTGGCCCAGCATGTCGATGACCATGGCCGTCGCCGCGGGGCAGGGCAGTTCCACGTTCCTGGGCCCGGCGACGTTCCAGGCCATGGTGAACTCCATGGGGCGTCGGTCCCCGATGGGCCGGGTGTCCGGGTCGAACCGATACGCGTAGTAGCCGTCCTTGCCGTCGCTCAGCGCCTTGGTGAGCTTCGGATGCGGCATCAGGCGGATCATGGTCTGCACGGCCTTGGCGCTGGGCCGCCACGACTTGTCGCGCAGGAAGAACCCGCCGTTGAAGTTGTCGGTGTCGGTCGCGAACATGATGTGGACCCGCTCGACGCGCAGGCGCATGGCCATGGCGTAGGCGCGGCAGACGTAGGCCGCCTGCAACAGCGGCGTCGCGTATTCCTTCTTCGGGTCGGTGTCGAAGTGGCCGCCGTCGGCCTTCGAGATCGGCCAGCCCATCTCGGTGTACCAGATGGGCACGTTGCCGCGCCCGTGGCCGGCCAGCGTCTTGCGGATCGTGTCCAGGCTCGTCGCCATGGAGAAGCCGCCCCACGACTTGATGTGCCACGCCTCGGGCGGCACCGGGGGGCTGTACGGGTGCGTCGAGGCGATGTCGTAGCTCTTCGCGACCTCGGGCGACTTCGCGTGCACGTTCTTGAACCATCGCAGGTCGCCCGCCGACGCGCCGCCTGCCCCGAAGCCGACCACGTGGACCGTCGGCCACTTGGCCTTCACGGCCTTGTACGCCGCCGGGAGCACCTTGGCATAGAGCGCCTCGCGCTCGGCCTCGATCTGTGGCCGCGGCGTGCCTTCGCGCGGCGGAATCATGTACTGGAAGTTCGGCTCGTTCCAGATCTCCACGTGCAGGATCGGGCGCACCGGCACGTCCGGGTGGTCCTTGAAGAACGTTCCGCCGGGGCCGTAGCGCGAGAGAAACCGCTCGATGCCCTTGACGTAGTCGGCGATGAACGGCTCGTCGGCGTCGTACCCCGTGCGGTTCTTCTTGTCGCCCGTGGGGTTGACGTCCCGCAGGCCGAGGGTCTTCATCACCTCGACGCCGTCCTGGCAGAACAGGGTCATGGCCTCGTCGTTCAGCGCGCCGCCGATACGTACCGAGTTCCAGCCGACCTTGCGGATACTGTCGCGGTGCTCCTTATACTCGCCGCACCACGTGTAGAGGCCGTAGACCGGCAGGCTGGCGGCCGGCCGCTTCGCTGTTCTTTCGAATGGCGGCAGCGGCAGGTCCACCAGCTTCCACGGCCCCGGAATCTTCGTCGGCTGGACGACGGTCGTGGGGGCCTCCTTCGCGGTGACCTCGACCGCCGCAGGCTTGACCGGCTCGGCGTTCTCGGCCGCGGGCTTCGCCACTGAGGCGGCGCATGACGACGCGCTGCACAAGGCCAGGCACATCAGGAACGTTACCGCAAGACGGGCATGTCGCATCACGACCTCCTTCATTCAGAGGGGAAAGGGTCACCTTGTCGGCCTCTTTGTACACCTTTCAACCCTCCGCGGCAAGATGCGAGCCGCCGGTTCTCCCGTGCAGGCTGTCGGGTGGCTCCTGTCCTGGGGATCATGGTCACGCTTCGCGTGAACCAGGCCACCCGCGCGGGTACCACGGTCTGGCGCAGCCAGGCCGTGAGCGACCTCGGCAATACCATCATGGCCTGGCCTATGGCCAGACCATGGCACCAGCTACGCGTGAACCATGCCACCGGAGGTGGATCACCCGCGTCAGTCGTAGCGGCCGAACTCGCGGGTCGCCTCGCACATGGCCAGGTAGTTCTCCGGCGGAACGGAGTCGATGATCGAGTGGCTGGAGCAGACAACGTACCCGCCGCCGGGGGCGAGCCGCGCGATGTGGTCGCGGACGCTCTCGCGGACCTCCGCAGGCGTGCCGAACGTCAGGACGCCCCCGGCGTTGATGTTGCCCACCAGTGCCAGGCGGTCGCCCCACTCGTCTTTCATCCGGTAGATGTCGTTGGCCACCGGCTGGATGGGGTGCACCGCCTGGACGCCCCAGTCGGTCAGGTAGGGCAGGATGGGGGCCTGCATGCCGCAGCAGTGGAAGATGATAGGGCGCCCCGTGGCCACGGCCGCCCGGATGAGCCGCTCGGTGCGCGGGGCCCACAGCTCGGCGATGTGCCGCGGGCTGATCATCGGCCCGGTGGTCGACGAGAGGTCGTCGCCGATGTAGTACAGGTGGTACGGCAGGTCCTTGATGGTCTCGATCAGCCGCAGGTGGTAGTCCAGGAACAGGTCCATCATCCGCTCGACGAGAGCCAGGTTGTCATACAGGAGCAGCATGAACGACTGGATGGGCACGGGCCCGAGGGCCATGTAGGTGAGGGTGAGCGGCCCGCTGAGCCGCGCGACCACGCCCACGCCGGTGCCTTCGACGGCGTCGAGGTACGTCTGGAGCTTGGCCCGCGCGACGCGCGGGTCCGGCGGCTTGATGCGGTCGGCGTCGGCGTGCGACAGGATGCAGCCGTCCTGCTCCAGGCCCCAGGTCATGGAGCAGGGGATGGCGTCCTGCCCGACGGCCCGGACCAGCCGCACGG
>Ga0272444_10005803_pt1 | contig 10640 bp, 8 predicted proteins | sample SSMForm13_FD_201033 | JGI IMG/M metagenome (GOLD analysis project Ga0272444, IMG submission 201033) | Marine sediment archaeal communities from Little Sippewissett salt marsh, Falmouth, MA, United States - SSM-Form-13 | ecosystem: Environmental > Aquatic > Marine > Wetlands > Sediment ...
GCCGCGATCCCGGGGATGTCGCGCGCTTTTTTGCCAGCCGCGCGGTTGCCGAGTCCCGGCTGCTGGCGGCCATGGACGGCTTTGATTTCGACCTGTTGGTGCTGGCCGGCTTTATGCGCAACCTGACCCCCTACTTCATCGACCGCGTCAACACGGTGGCCGGCGAGCCGCGGATCATGAACATCCACCCGGCCCTGCTGCCGGCATTTCCCGGGGTGGACGGCTATGGCGACACATTTCGCTACGGCTGCAAGGTGGGTGGCTGCACGGTCCATTTCATCGACTACGGCGAAGATTCCGGCCCCATCATCGGCCAGATGAGCTTCGCCATCACGCCCGAGGACAGCCTGGAGAGCGTGCGCGAAAAGGGGTTGGCGCTGGAATGGCAGCTCTACCCGGCCTGCATCCAGCTGTTTGCCGAGGGGCGGCTGAAAACCGTCCGGATGACCCACACGCTGCCCGAAGGCCGGACGCTGCAGCGCGCCGTGGTGCAAATCGCCGTCTGAGGGGATCTATAGGACCTTGGCCATCAGGGGGATGGCCACCAGGGTGCCCAGCGAACTGCCGAGGTTGGTGAACACCACCACCATCAGGATGCGGGTCACCTTGTTGTGCCAGAACCCGCGCAGCGAGAGGATGTCCACCGAAAGGTTCTCGAAATCCCGCACCCGCGGCTTGCGCGAGAATGCCTCCACCAGACCCGAAACCCAACCGGCGGCAATCATGGGGTTCAGGGAGGTCAGGGGGGCCGCCAGGACCGAGGAGAGGATCGTCAGCGGGTGGGCCAGGGCGATCAGCGCCCCCAGGCCGGCCAGGAGGCCGTTGGCCAGCACCCACCAGGTGATCATGTCGGCGCCGGCGGCGGCCCCGCCGCGGAAAAATCCCGCCACCATCAGGAGCAGGATGGCGCCCGGAAGCAGCCACTTGAGCATGCCCGAGAGGCGGCTTTTGGGGGGCAGGGCGTTCAGGGCGTCCAGATCGACGGGGATCTGCCAGAGGGCCTTGATGCCCGGCACATGCCCGGCGCCGACCACCGCCACGATCCTGCGCCCCGGGGCGCTGCGGATCTTTTCGGCCAGGAAGCCGTCGCGCTCATCGATCAGGATTTCCTTGATCACCGGCAACGAGCGGCCGAGCTCCGAAAGGACGGACTGCAGCATGTCCTCCTGCTTCATCCGCTCGATGTCGGCCTCCTGGATCTCGTCGGCCTGTCCCAGCGACAGGACCAGCTGCAGGATCAGCTTGATCTTGCCCCAGAGGCCCAGGAACCGCCAGACGCGGCCCAGGGTGATGCGGATGTCGCGGTCGGCCAGGTGAATGCCGGCCCCGGCCTGCGTGGCGGTCTCGATGGCGCTGAGCATCTCCTGACCGGGGGCGACGTCGAGCTTTGCCGCAATGCGCTTCTGGAAGGCGGCCAGCATCAGGTTGGCGAGGAGCAGAAACGCTTTTTTTTCCCTGATCACCTTGACGATGTCCATGTCCTGCCAGGCGTTTTTTTGCTGGATCGCCTGGTAGCGCGTGGGGCAGAGCTCGACGCAGACCGTGTCGGGCTTTTCGGCTGCGATCACCGAGGTGACGAGATCCGCGCTCTCCCGGGAGACGTGGGCGGTGCCGATCAGGGTGATTTCTTTATCGCCGTGCTGCAAGCGGTGGATCGCCGGGTTTTCAGGGGTCGACATGGGGAGTTGTTCCTTGTTGTAATGTCCTGATACAGAAAAATGAACTTGATATTAATGCATTCGCCGGGTTGTGGCAAGCTGCCAGGGGTGGCAGGCACCCGGCGCCACCTGGGCGAAAGGAACCAGAGAGATGCCGGATAAGATCGTTTCGTTGGAAAAGCGTGATGCCGCATTGCAAAAAGACCTGGAGCGGCTGCTGCAAATCGTTCCGGCCCGCCACCAGGGGGACGGCGATCTCCGGCAGCTGATCGCCTTCCGGTTGAAAATCGATGGGTTCACCCCCACGCGCAGCTATATCGTCCGCAAGCTTCGGGAAATGAATGCCTGCGGCTTCAGCGGCCGGATGTTCGATTACGTGAAGAACGATCAGGCCGAAAATACCTGCAGGGATCAGAAACCGGGGTTTAGCGACAACATACCCTGAAACCCCCCGGTTGCCGCGGGGTCCAGAAAGGAGGCGGTTGGTGGAAAAAAAGGTCCTGTTGGCGGTGGATGATTCCCTTCACTCCAAAAACGCTGTTGATTATGCCGTCCGGGTGGGCGCCTTTGCCCGGGATCTCTCCTACACCCTGTTTTACGTGCAGCCGAGCATTTCGCAGTTTCTGCTGGAGGAGGCGCGCACCAGCTCCCAGGCCAACGCGGAGCTCAAGAAGGTCATCCGCAAGAACACCGCCGCCGCCCGCGGTATCCTGGAGAAGCTCAAGGAGCGGATGGTCCGCAGCGGCGTGGATGGGGCGCGCATCGAACTGGAAACCAAACCCAAGGCCCTGGGACGCGCCAAGGACATCATCGAGCGCGGCCAACAGGGCCTCTTCGACGCCATCGTGGTGGGGCGCAGGGGATTGACCCGAACCCAGAAGTTTTTTATGGGCAGCCTGACCGCCAACCTGGTGGAGCACTCGCGGGTCATCCCGCTCTGGGTCGTGGACGGCGAGGTGACCGCCCCGGGGATCATCCTCGCCGTGGACGGCTCCGAAAGCTCCCTGCGGGCCGTCGATCATTTGAGTTTCATGCTCAGCGGGCTGCCGCCGGAGAACCGGATCACCCTTTTTCACGTCACGCCCCGGGCCGCGGACACCTGCGTGGTGGACTTCGAGGAGCGTGACAGCGCCATCGACGCGGTGGTGACCCGCGGCGACCGCCGCTGCGTGGATCAGTTTTACGCCCACGCCTTCAAAAAGTTCCAGGAGGCCGGGATCGCGGAGGCGCAGATCGAGGTGAAAACCTCCCGGCGCGGCGCCAATATCGGCAAGGCCATCCTGGGCGAGGTCCAAAAGGGCGATTACGGCACGCTGGTCATCGGCCGGCGGGGGATCAGTCGGGCATTTTTCATGGGCAGCGTTTCGCGCCACGTGATCGAGAAGGTTTCCGGGCGGGCCCTCTGGATCGTCTCCTGAAGCCCCACACCCCGGCCGGCTGCGTCTGCCCGATTTCCGGCCGGTGGGGCGGCCGCCGCGGCGTTCAGGGCCTGGATCGGGCGGGGTCTCTTTGGGCCGCGGGCCTTTCGGCCCGCGGCGGGATGCGGGGAGAGGCGGATGCGGATCGAGGTGGAGTGTTACGCGGGCTACCGCGGCGAAGAAACCCCGCGCCGGATCCGGCTGGGAAAGGTCACGGTGGCGGTATGCGAAGTCCTGGACCGCTGGCTGGCGCCGGACCATCGCTACTTCAAGCTGCTGGGAGACGACGGGGCGCGCTACATCGTTCGCCATGACAGCCGCCGGGGCAGTTGGGAGCTGGTCCTCTACCAGCACGGCGAGTATCCCGTCCGGCCGCCGGGTGGTCAGGGGGAGTAGGGGTCCACGGCCGGGCCGCTGAAATAGCCCCGCTCGGGGTGCCAGGCGCGGATATTGATCTGGCGCGGAAACGCCCGGGACTTGAAGGTGGAGGTCCCCTGCAGGAGGCGCAGGCACTCCTGGATGCCTTCGGACATGGTCGGGTGCGGGTAAAAGGCGTTGACCACGTCTTTGAGCCCCTTGCCCTGGTCCATCAGCAATGCGATGGACATGATCGTACTGGAGGCCTGGGGGCCCGCCGCCCGCATGCCGAGGATTTTGCGGGCGTCGTCATCGCTGACGATGATTTTGACGAATCCCTCGGGGGCGCGCATGGCCATTGCGCGGCTGAGCAGGCTGATGGCGTAGTAGGCGACGCGGTAGGGGATCCGGTTTTTCTGGCAGGCCTTTTCGTTGAGGCCCACCGCCGCCACCGCCGGGTCGAAGAACATGATGGTGCTCATGTTGTGGTAGTCGAAGCGCTGGCGGGGGCTTTCAAACATGTTGCGCACCGCCGTGCGGGCCTCCATTTCGGCCATGTTGACCAGGGCCGGGTGCGGGGTGACGTCGCCGGCCGCGTAGATCTGGTCTTTGACGCGGCAGTAGGCGTCGGTTTCCAGGAAGCCGCGCGTGTTGGGGCGGATGCCGAGCTGCTCGAGGTTGAGCCCCGCCAGGTTGGGGGTCCGCCCGATGGAGATCAGGACGGTGTCGACCTCCACGATTTCGGCGTGGCCGTCTGAAAAATCCAGGGTCACCTCCAGGTGGTCGGGCTCGGTGCGGATCCGGCGCAGCATCGCCGCGTGGAAGATCTCCACCCCGCGCTTTTCCAGGCTGGCGTTGACAAAGGCGCTGACGTCGGTGTCCTCGAAGGGGATCACCCGCTCCTGGTGGTCCACCAGGTAGAGCTTGGTCTGGCCGAAGTTGGAAAAGATGGTGGCGTATTCGCAGCCCGTGATGCCGGCGCCGATGATCATCAGGCGGCGCGGGAAGGCCTTGAGGTTCAGGACGCCGTCGGAGTTGATGATCCGGGTCTGGTCGGTGCGGATATTGGGGAAGTCCCGCGGGCGCGATCCGGTGGCGATCAGAAAAAAATCCGCTCGGAGCTCCTCCCGGTGGCCGTCGGGGTAGGCCACCGCGAAGCGCCCGGCCGGGCCCAGGCTGCCGCGTCCGCGCTTGAGGGTCAGGGATCCGGCGCCGGGCCAGCGGCCCGGGGTGAAGGTCTCGATCTGGGAGAGCAACTGGTACTGCTTCTCCTTGACCGCCTGGAGCACGGTGTTGCGCAGCGCGGGGTAGTCGATTCTCAAATCGCCCGCGCGGTAGCCCCGGTCGACCTTGGCCGCGATGGCGAAATCCTTGGCCAGCTCCCACATGGTCTTGGAGGCAAGCGCCCCCCACATCACGCCGGTGCCGCCGATTTCGCCGGCCTCGACGATGCACACGTGCCGGCCCAGGTCAAGGGCGCTCATGGCGGCGGCGAAGCCGCCGGGGCCGCAGCCGATGACACACAAATCGAATTTGTCCGGGGCGTTGACCGTCATTTTCTCCTGCCGGCAGAGGGGGGCGGCGCACCGCAAGCGCGAATGCCCGGTTGCAATCGGGTTATAGGCAAAAGCCGCGCCCGGGTCAATAGCGCGCCGTGCCAGACGGATGCCGCATCCCAACCGGTTCGCCAGGTGGCGGGGCGGACCGGTTCCCTTTGCGCGCCATCCGTTTCGAAAATCTCAAACCGCATCCAAGGAGGGGACCGATGAGTCTGCGCAGCTTCACGATCTACGACATCTTTCAACGCAACGCCGATCTTTTCGCAACGGACACCGCCCTGGTCTGCGGCGACCGGCGCATCGACTTCGGCGAACTGCGCGTTCGAGCGGACCGGCTGGCGGCCGGTCTGGCCGCCGAAGGGGTTAAAAAGGGCGACCGGGTGGCCATCCTGGGGCTCAACAGTCACCGTTTCTTTTACCTCTTCGGGGCCGCCGCCTCCCTGGGAGCCTTGGTGGTGCCCATCAACTGGCGCCTTGCCACCGATGAGATCCGCTTCATTCTGGCGGATGCCGCCCCCAAGATCACGCTGCTGGACGCGGCCCACGCCCCGCGGGTGCAGGCGCTGGCCGCCGCCGGCGCCCCGACCGGGCGGCTCTTCGGCTTTGACGCAGCGGTCGCCGGGCTGCCCGCCATGGACAGCCTGGAGACCGACGGTGCCCCGGCGCCCGTGGCGCTGGGCAGTGACGACCCCTTTTTGATCATTTACACCGCCGCAGTGGACGGCCGCCCCCGGGGCGCGGTGCTCAGCCACGGCAACCTGGTCAGCGCCAACCTCCAGACGGCGGTCACCATGGGGCTCACCCGGCGGGATGCCTTTCTCAACATGCTGCCGCTGTTTCACATCACCGATCTCAACCTGGCCCTGGCCGTGATGCACGTCGGCGGCAAAAACGTGGTGGCCGAAAAATTCGACGCCCGCCAGACCCTGGCCCTGACCGCCGCCGAGAAGATCAGCGTGCTGGGCAGTTTCCCGCCGATTTTGTCCCGACTGCTGGAGGAAATGAGCGCCGGCGACTATGATGTGAGCTCCCTGCGGCATGTCAAAGGCATCGACAACCCGGAGACCATCCAGCGCTTCCAGGCGCTTACCGGCGGCACTTTCTGGATCCTTTACGGCCAGAGCGAAACCACCGGCTCGGTGACCCTCGGCCCCGCCTTGGAGCGGCCCGGGGCCGCCGGCCGGCAGTTGCCCATGATGCGCATCCGTCTGGTGGACGATGCCGACCGCCCGGTTGCCGTGGGTCACAAAGGTGAGATCACCGTTCAGGGGCCCCTGGTTTTTCAGGGTTTCTGGCGTCAACCGCTGCTGGACCAGTCCAGCTTTCGCAACGGCTGGCACCACACCGGAGACCTGGGGCGCTTGGACGGCGACGGCTATCTGTGGTTCGAGGGCCGCAAGCCGGAAAAGGAGCTGATCAAACCGGGGGGCGAGAACGTCTATCCGGCGGAGGTCGAAAGCGTCATTCTGGAGCACCCGGCGGTGGCCGAAGTTTCGGTCATCGGTGTCCCCGACCCGCAGTTCGGCGAGGGGATCAAGGCCGTCTGCGTGCTCAAGCCCGGTGCGGATCTGAGCGCCGATGCACTGGCGGCCTTCGTGGCCTCCAAGATCGCGCGCTACAAGAAGCCGCGCTACGTGGAGTTCACCGCCGCGCTGCCCAAAGACGCCGCGGGGCAGGTGGACCGCGCGCGGGTCAAGGCCCTTCACGGCGGAGCGGGGGGCTCGCAGTGACGTGGATCGGACCGGGGGCCCCGGCAATGGCGCCCCAAGGAGGCAGCGGATGAAGGTGCTGGTCACGGGCCGGATCCCGGATGAGGTTCGGGCGCAGCTTGCAGCCGAGCACCAGGTGGTGGTCAACCCGCTGGACCGACCCATGGCGCGGGACGAGATCCTGCGGCGGCTGGCCGACACCGAGGGCCTGCTGTGCATGATCAGCGACGCGGTCGACGGCGAGCTGCTCGACCATGCGCCGCGTCTCAAAGCCATCGCCAATCACGGGGTGGGCTACGACAACATCGACCTTGTTGCGGCCACCGCGCGGGGCATTCCCGTCAGCAACACCCCGGGGGTGCTGACCGACGCCACCGCCGACATCACCCTGGGGCTGATCCTGGCGGTGGCGCGGCGCATCGTGGAAGGCGACCGCCGCAACCGGCAGGGGCGCTTCCGGCACTGGGCGCCGCTGCTCTTCCTGGGCACCGAGGTGACCGCCAAGACCCTCGGCATCGTCGGTCTGGGGCGCATCGGGCGGGCGGTCGTCAAGCGCGCTCGGGGCTTCGAGATGAAGGTGGTCTACCACAGCCGCACGCGTCTCGGGGCCCGGGAGGAGGCGGCCCTGGGGGTCTCCCACCGCAGCCTGGAGGCGCTGCTGGCCGAGGCCGATTTCGTCTCCCTGCACCTGCCGCTGACCCCGGCCACCCGCCACCTGATCGGGGCCGCCGAACTGCGCCGGATGAAGGCCTCCGCCTTTCTGATCAACACCTCGCGCGGGCCGGTGGTGGAGGAAGCGGCCCTGGTGGCGGCGCTTGAGGCGGGCGTGATCCGCGGCGCGGGCCTGGATGTTTATGAAAACGAGCCGCGGATGGCCCCCGGGCTGGCCGAGCTGGACAACGCCGTTCTGCTTCCCCACGTGGGCAGCGCCACCTGGGAGACCCGCAGCCGCATGGCACGCCTGGCGGCCCGCAACCTGCTGGCCGCCCTGGCCGGCAGCCCGCCGCCCGATTGCGTCAACCCCGAGGTGTTTGCGGTGGGGTGAGCGCCGGCTGCGGGAGCCCGGCAGTTCAACCGCCCATCACGGCCGCAGCGGCTGCTGCCGGCCATGGAAACGGAACCCAATGCCCATGGAGAATTTTTTCAAGGTGACAGAGCTGGAAAGCGTCTTGGCCCTGCGCCAAACCTTTCCGCTGGTGGCCACCGAGGAGGTCGCGCTGGCTGAGGCCTTCGGTCGCGTGCTGGCCGAGGCGGTGCGCTCGGACGTGGATTTGCCCGATTTCAGGCGGGCCACCATGGACGGCTATGCGGTCCAGGGGACGTCGACTTTTGGGGCCTCGGAAGGCAACCCCGCCTATCTGACCCTCTGCGGGGCCGTGCCCATGGGCCGGGCGCCCGATTTCACGGTCGGCCCGGGGGAGGCCGCCCGGATCGCCACCGGTGGGATGCTGCCCGAGGGCGCCGACAGCGTGATCATGATCGAGCACACCGAGGCCGTGGACGAGACCCTGATCGAGGCCTACAAGAGCGTGGCGCCGGGCCAGAACATGGTCGCCGTGGGGGAGGACGTCGCCCGCGGCCAGGAGGTCCTCTCGCCCGGCAGGTCCATCCGGCCCCAGGAGGCCGGGCTGCTGGCGGCCTTCGGGCGCAGCCGGGTGGCGGTTTTCAAACGCCCCGTGGTGGCCATCGTCTCCACCGGCGACGAGGTCGTGCCGGTGGACCAGACCCCCGGCCCGGGGCGCATCCGCGACATCAATACTTACACCCTCGCCGGGCTGGTGGCCTCGGCGGGCGGTGTGCCGTTCCCGCTGGGCATCGTGCACGACGACCCCCGCGAGTTGGAGGCCAAATGCCGCCTGGCCCTGGCCCGGGCCGACATGGTGCTGATTTCCGGCGGCAGTTCGGTGGGGGCGCGCGATTTCACCATCGAGGTGGTCTCCGGGCTGCCGGCGGCCGAGATCCTGGTGCACGGCATCGCCATCAGCCCCGGCAAGCCGACGATTCTGGCCCGGGTGGGGCAAACCCCCTTCTGGGGGCTTCCCGGCCATGTGGTCTCGGCGATGGTGGTCTTTGAGGTGGTGGTCCGGGCGTTTGTCGAGCACCAGGCCGGTTGCGCCGCCGGCTTGCGCCCCCGGCCCCGCCTGACCGCGCGTCTGACCCGCAATCTGGCCTCGGCCCAGGGGCGCACCGAGTTCGTGCGCGTACGGCTTCTGGAGCGCGACGGCGACCTGTGGGCCCAGCCGGTCCTGGGCAAGTCCGGACTGATCCACACCATGGTCCAGGCCGACGGACTGGTGCGCATCGGGCGCAACACCGAGGGCCTCGATCAGGGCAGTCCGGTGGCGGTCCTGCCCTTTCACTAACCTCCCGCAAGCCGCGCCCGGCTCCCGGGGCGGCGGAGCTCGCGATGACATCCAAACGCAACGTATACCTCAAGATGAAGACCCTGGCCGAGGCGCGCGCCCTTTTGTTCGACCATTTCGCCGACTGCCTGATCCGCGACCGCGAAACCGTTGCCGTGCCCGATGCCGTCGGGCGGGTGCTGGCCGAGGCGGTCAGCGCCCGGCTCTCCTCCCCCCACTTCCATGCCGCCGCCATGGACGGCATCGCCGTGCGGGCCGAGGAAACCTTCGGCGCCAGCGAAACCCGCCCGGTGACGCTGGCCATCGGCGCCAACGCCTTTTTTGTCAACACCGGCCACGTGCTGCCGCCGGAAACCAACGCGGTGATCATGATCGAGCAGGTCGTGATGGCCGCCGAGGATCGGGCCGTGATCGAGAAGCCGGCCTTTCCGTGGCAGAACGTCCGCAAGACCGGTGAGGACATCGTGGCCACCGAACTGCTGTTTCCCCGCAACCACGTGGTCACGCCCTACTGCCTGGGGGCGCTGCTCTCCGGCGGGGTGACCACGGTGGCGCTACGGCGCAGGCCCCGGGCGCTGATCATCCCCACCGGCTCGGAGCTGGTGGACTGCATGCAGACCCCGCCGGAGGCCCTGCTGCCCGGCCAGGTCCTGGAGACCAACAGCATCGTCCTGGGCAAGCTGGTCGAGGCCTGCGGCGGCGTCTGCACCCGCCACGCCAGGATGCCCGACGACCCCGAAGCCATCGGTGCGGTGGTGCGCGCGGCGGCCGCCGCGGCTGACTGCGACCTCATCCTGACGGTGGGCGGATCATCGGCCGGCACCAAGGACCATGCCCGCGAGGTCGTTGCCGGGCTGGGGACGGTGCTGGTCCACGGGGTGACCATCATGCCGGGCAAACCCGTGCTGCTGGGGGCGGTCAACGCCAAGCCGGTCTTCGGCATGCCCGGCTACCAGGTGTCGGCGATCGTGGCCTTCGAGCAGTTCGTGCAGCCGCTGATCCGCCGGATGCTGGGGGTCCCGGACGAGGAGCGGACCCGGGCGGCGGCCCGGCCGACCCGCAAGATCGCCTCCAAGCTGGGCGTCGAGGAGTTCCTGCGGGTCAAGCTGGGCATGGTGGGTGAGCGCATCGTGGCCACCCCGCTGCCCCGCGGCGCCGGCAACATCACCTCGCTGACCGAGGCCGACGGCATCCTGCGGATCCCCGTCGCGGTGGAGGGGGTTTCGGAAAACGAGCCGGTGACGGTCGAGCTGCTGCGGCCGCTGCCCTCGATCCGCAACACGGTGGTGATCGTCGGCAGCCACGACAACACCCTGGATGTGCTGGCCGACCAGATCAAGGCGACCCGCAGCGACCTCACCATTTCCTCCAGCCACGTGGGCAGCATGGGGGGCCTGATGGCCCTTCGCAAGGGGGTCTGCCACCTGGCCGGCTCCCATCTGCTGGACACCGCCAGCGGCGAGTACAATATCCCCTACATCCGTCGGCTGCTGACCGACACGCCGGTCCGGCTGGTGAACCTGGTGATCCGGGAACAGGGCCTGATGGTGCGGCCCGGAAACCCCAAGGCCATCGG
>Ga0272444_10005805_pt1 | contig 10640 bp, 8 predicted proteins | sample SSMForm13_FD_201033 | JGI IMG/M metagenome (GOLD analysis project Ga0272444, IMG submission 201033) | Marine sediment archaeal communities from Little Sippewissett salt marsh, Falmouth, MA, United States - SSM-Form-13 | ecosystem: Environmental > Aquatic > Marine > Wetlands > Sediment ...
GTTTACCTAATCCCCTCATGTTCATATACACAGAACAGGTGCACATCGTCTTGATTCTCTTCGCGTTCACGATCTGTTAATCGTTGCAATCCGTTAAATCATCGTTATTTTATGTAAAAGGTAATTTCTCACATATGTTGAAAAAGGAGGACTGAGATGCCATGAAAAAATTCAGATACGACATAACCGTCCATCCCGTCGAAACATTCAAGCAGGTAGCCTTTTTCTGTACGCAGGAAGGTGAATGCAGCCTCGAAGAGCTTCCCTCCGATCAGATCAAAATTCTCAAAATACTCCTGAATGATCGGGGAGAACAGGGGTGGGAACTGGTTGACATGGCTTTCGGAAAAGACGGCCTTCTGGCCATCTGGAAGAGCGCGATAAGAGAAACCTGATTCATTAACATTGTTTCCGAATTGGGGAGTGCATCATGAAAAGAACAATAAAAATCATAGGGATGACATGCCAGCACTGTGTTGCCACCGTTTCCAAGGTAATTTGCAAGCTCGGCGGCATCAAGAATATTGATATCGATCTCGAAACAGGAGTCGTAACATTTGAGGAAGTTAAACCTGTCGATATGGACTTACTCAGAACTCGCATCAGGGATGCGGGGTACGACGTTGGCTAAAGAAAGCATTCATATTCAGGGAATGACCTGTGCGACCTGTGTTCGCCGGGTTGAACAGGGACTCCAATCGCTTGACGGCATGGATAAAGCATCGGTTAATTTCGCCTCGGAGCAAGCGATGGTCGAATACGACCCTCAGGTTCTCGACCCTGCAAAAATAAGGGAAAAGATCATAGAAGTCGGTTATGACGTCGTCGAACCGGGGGCGGGCCGTAAGAGTGATCAAATTAAAACAATTATCTCCGTTGGAGGTATGACCTGTGCCGCCTGTGTACGCCGCGTTGAAAATTCCATCAAGGCTCTTCCCGGTGTCGAAGACGCTGCCGTGAATCTCGCCACAGGAAAGGCTCTGATCACCCATCAGCCTAGTGCTATAAACAAAGCCATCCTGGAGAATACTCTCACTGATAGCGGATATGAATTTCTCGGTTTGATTGAAGAAACAGGCGACGATCCCATCGAGGCGGCCCGGAAGAAGGAATTGAAGGACCTCAAAACCAGGGTTACCGCCGGTATCGTACTGAGCATCGTTATTTTTATGGGTTCCATGCAGCACTGGTTTCCTGTTCTCCAGACTATTCCACGGCAGACAATGCTCTATATTCTCCTGTTGTTATGCACACCGGCAGTTTTCTGGGTCGGATCACGATTTTTCAGCGGGGCAACCAAGGCAGCTCGGCAAAAAACGTCTGACATGAACACACTGGTAGCCATCGGATCGCTGTCGGCATATCTCTATTCGGCTTTCGCGACAGCCAGGCCCGATTTTTTTGCGAAAGCCGGCGTAACACCTCATGTGTATTTCGACGGTGCTGCCATGATTGTCGCTTTAGTCCTTCTGGGACGCCTGTTGGAGGCATCGGCACGCGGCAAGACATCACAAGCAATTAAGAAATTAATAGCATTGAAGCCCAAAACAGCTCATGTCATTCAGAACGGTGAAGAAAAAGATATTCCCATTGATGAGATCATGACAGGCGATGAGATCCGGGTGAAACCGGGGGAAAAGATCCCGACTGACGGTGTGGTCATAAAGGGGAATTCATCAATCGATGAATCCATGCTCACGGGAGAAAGTCTTCCCGTCTTCAAAACCGAGGACAGCGAAGTCTACGCGGGAACGATCAATCAAAGCGGCAGTTTTATTTTCACGGCAACCAAAGTGGGAGCCGAGACTGTTCTGGCCCAGATCATACGACTGGTTGAAGAAGCACAGGGTTCAAAAGCCCCTATTCAACGTTTTGCCGATAGAGTCGCCTCCATTTTTGTTCCTGTTGTTATTACGATTGCGATTATCACCTTTGGCATATGGTACTTTCTCGTTCCCAACCCCATCTTCAGCCGGGCACTGCTCAATTTCGTATCCGTACTGATCATTGCCTGCCCCTGTGCAATGGGACTGGCAACACCGACCGCAGTCATGGTGGGGACGGGACTCGGTGCTGAAAACGGTATCCTGTTCAAAGGCGGTGAAACCCTGGAGAAGGCTTATAAGCTCAATACTGTCGTTTTTGATAAAACGGGAACCCTCACGGAAGGAACACCTCACGTCACCGATATTGTCGTTTCCGCCGGTGGTGACCTAAGAAAGCTTCTTGCAGCAGCCGTATCTATCGAATCGGTATCGGAACACCCTCTTGCCGGAGCTATCCTCAAAAAAGGAACTGAAGAGGGCATAGAACCGGCTGAAATCGAAAATTTCGAAGCCCTCACCGGACTGGGTGCTCGTGGAAGCCTGAACGGTGAAAATATTCTCCTTGGCAATGTGAGATTGATGAGAAAAGAAAAGGTGCTCACTTCCGATATGGACGAGGCGTCGGAAAAGCTTGTTCTGTCAGGGAACACAAATGTTTATGTTGCCATAGAAGGAAAGCTGGCAGGTATAATTGCATGTGCGGACGCCCCCAAGACATCGGCACCGGAAACGATTGCTCTCCTGAAAAAGAAAGGCCTTGAAATCATGATGATCACCGGGGATCATCAAAAGACAGCCGAAGCAATCGGACGCAAGATCGGAATTGAAAAGACGATAGCCGAAATCTTACCCCAGGATAAGGCGCAGGAAATACGGCACCTGCAGGAGCAGAATCGAGTCGTAGCAATGGTGGGTGACGGCATTAACGATGCGCCGGCACTGGCTGCAGCCGACGTGGGCATAGCTATCGGCACCGGTACCGATGTGGCTATCGAGGCAAGTGATATTACACTCATTAAAGATGATTTGACACTCGTTCTTTCAGCAGTTCAACTCTCTTCTCTCACCGTGAAAGTAATCAAGCAGAATCTCTTCTGGGCCTTTTTCTATAACAGCCTCGGAATTCCCATTGCTGCCGGTATTTTATATCCATTCTTCGGTATCCTCCTGAATCCCATGTTTGCCGCTGCTGCCATGGCCTTGAGTTCCGTCTCGGTGGTCAGCAATTCTCTCCGTCTCAAGCATTTATGGCTCAAACGGCAGAAAAAATAATACTGCAGTGCCATGCACCGTCGGCCATAGTAGAAATATCGTTTAAGAAATTATTTACATTAATCATTTTGAGATAATCAAACAGATACGAAAATTGACCGTCATCATTTCATCAATTGACACTGTATCCGCTATATTTTATAATTCAGGAAAACGAATTTGAAAGGCTGTTTCGAGGTGATACTTAATTAGAAAGGACGTCATATGGCGACCTGGTGAATTCCTATCCAACGAAGAGGGGTAAGGATTCATTCATCAATTCCCCTTTACCAGAGAAAGGAGGAGAGGAAAATGAAGTCAGCTGTTATTTTTACCGGGACGGGTCCAATTCTAATTCTAACTTCCTATGAAACATTAACACATCCTTCGTTTGTTGAAAAACTGGCAACGAAGGGCATTAAAAAGTTTATCGCTATTGAACTTCCGGTTGACAGCGTTAAGGAAAAATACAGTCACCGTTTTGATGTAATCATGGAAGATCTTTATCAAACAGACGACTTAAGGGTTCTAGACTACAACGGGTACAACATTTTCAATAACTTTTCCCTCAAGGAAATGGGAGAGGCAATTCGCTACGAACCATAGACACAACTTTTATATCCCTTCAGCGGACTGCGGAAAAAGACAGGCTGGAAATCCAACCTGTCTTTTCTTCTCACAATTCTTTCATGAAACAGGGTAACATATTCTGAAATTGTGTTATTTTTTCACAATAAATAATATGTTTTTGTCGGCATATCGTCACAATCGGGATTCAACATAACAAGTCCTAAGTCATCGCTCATTTCCGGTTTCACATCATACGTTCTTATGAGTTTTCGGGGAAGCTGATCTACTGAGGTTGTCTTCAACAATGCAAGCAATTCCTTTTCCATATTTCCACTTGTAAAATTACGCATATCCCTGACAAGATCGTAGAAGCCGTCCGTTGCCAGTAAAAACCGCGAATCGGAATAATAATTAATCAGTTTCGTTTGATATAATCTGTCAATTCTTCCGACAAAACAATGATTTGTCTGACTGACTTTTTCCGCTGTGCCTTCGTCTATTCTAAAATGATAGAGCATGCTGTCACCCGTGTGGAGAAGCAGGGCTTTCCGAACGTGCCGGACGAAGAAGAGAGCCGTAAATGTTGTATTGTCAGTGTAACAAACTGTTTTAACGATAGAATTTATTTCTCCGATAATCTCATTAAATCTTTTTTCAACATCGTTGATGGACAGGTTACCGATATCAGCATGTGGCCCTACACAGCCCAGCATGCCATGAATTCTTTTTAAAAAGGATTGTGAAGCATAAGGATTTCTCTCCGGGCCATCCGCCACGGCAACAAAATTATTCTGAAAATCAATGAACACTGAATCGCCGCAGCTGTTTCCATTTCTTACGTTGCCTCTCCCTGTCCTTACGGCTGCACCAAGAAAATCGTTAACGGTCAAATAACTAATATTATTTATTTTCTTTTCCATTCCACTATACAAAGCTCTCCTGTTCGATCTTTTACACTCTCTCACGACTGTCTATAAATATTTCGTCAAGAAACGGAACGCAGTAACATACTAAACTTGTTTCTTATCAGCCTCTTTCCGAAAATTATTCAACACGGATATGCCGACGAAATCTTTTTGCACCTCCGATGTTCCGCCACATATAGCGCAAAACCGTGCATCCCTTGATAGCTTTTCGGAAACACTTCCCACGATACAGCCGTCTTTACCCTGGAGTTCAACGACCATATTTAAAATCTGATTAGCAGCATCAGTAGCGAATATTTTGGCTCCAGATGCAAGGATCGACCCTTCAGGATTGCGCGTGTCCATTGCCCATGCTGCCTGATAGATCAGAAGACGTGACACATCTGCCATAATCATCATATCAGCGCATTTAAAAGATGCTGACTGAGACAGTCCACCGCCCTTTCTGTTTTTCAAATACCCTATCGCTTCTTCCATCGACGCACGTGCCGTACCAAGGGCGGAAACAGCGGTTACCAGACTCTGGAGACTCGCCGCGCATTTCATGATCTCATGACCCCCGCCTGCCGTGCCGACGATGGCATTGTCCGACACTTCACACTTTTCAAGATAAACATCTGCAACCGGGAAACCTCTGAACCCGATCTTGTCGAGGGGCCTGCCGACCGTTAAACCCTGAGCATCTCTCTTAACGATAAATATCTTCACCTCATGCCCCGGTTCGCTTTGTCCACTTGACTTCGCAACGATCATATGAGTGCGAGCGAATGGTGCGTTACCCATCAAATTCTTCTCTCCGCTTAAATACCATCCGTTTTGTTCCTTCTTCCAGTCCGTTTTCAGTCGAGTCGCATTGAGTCCTGCCAGTTCGAATGATCCAACACATTCTCCACTTATGAGAGCAGGCAGATTGTTCTTTCTCTGGTCCGTTGTGCCGAAAAACGTAAGGATCATGCCAAACAATCGGGAGCTCACCTCTGCCGCCAGGAAAGTAGCCGGGCATACTGTTGCCACTTCTTCTCCGGCTACTGCCCACTGTAAAAAGTGCCCTTCGGCCCCGCCATAGACTTTTTCATGTCCGAGTCCAAGATAACCTACCCGTGCAAGCTTCTTGATATTGTCTTTGACGATGACAGTCGCTTCATCGTTCGAAGAACGATCAACTGCAAGAACATTCGGAGCAATTTCCTCCGAGCAAAAGTGTCGCATTTGTTCTCCCAGTGATTTTTGCTCCTCCGTTAAATCGTAATCCATCCTCACTCTCCCATGTTCCATTTATGAAAGCATAAGTCTCGATATGACAAGTCGCTGAATTTCAGAGGTACCCCCACCGATCTGCGCAAGTTTCTGATCGCGGAGCATTCTCTCAACGGGATATTCGTGCATGTACCCGTAACCACCGAATACCTGCACGGCTTCGGACGCAGCTTTCATGCCCCAATCGCCCAGAAACGCCTTGGCAATAGAGGCCTGCAACTGATTGAGGGGTTGTCCCTGATCTTTCAGGGCTGCAACTCTATACACTGCGAGTTTACATGCTTCTACTATGATTTTCATGTCGGCAATCTTGTGTCGTATCGCCTGAAATGACTGAATTGTTCTCCCGAATTGTATTCTCTCGTTCGCGTACCGCGCAGCTTCCTCCATGGCAAAACGCAAACCTCCCACATACGGTCCCAACAGCGCACTTCGGTCCCACTCCACTGTCTGAAGGGCCATAAGAAATCCCTTTCCTACTTCTCCGAGGAGGTTCTCTTCGGGAACTTCACAGTCATCAAAAAATATTTCAGATGTTGCTGATGCCCGGACACCCATTTTATGGAGCGGATTACCCGTTGAAAATCCTTTGAAGCTCTTCTCAACGATAAAGGCGGTAATCCCCTTATGTTTTTTCGCTTTGTCGACCGTCGCGAAGATCACGGCAACATCCGCCACCGGAGCATTGGTGATAAACGTTTTGGTACCGTTTAACAGCCACCTGTCGCCTTTTTTGACGGCAAATGTTTGCAAAGACGCGGCATCCGACCCTGCACCCGGTTCCGTCAGACCCATGCACCCGATCCATTCTCCCGATGCGATTTTCGGAATATATTTTCTCTTCTGTTCTTCGGTTCCGTTCCTGAAAATGGTGTCTCCACAGAGATAGGTATGCGCTCCCATGGCAAGAAGATGCCCCTGGTCGACACCGGCATGCGCGAGGGCTTCACCGGCAAGCGTGCAGGTTATCGTATCTGCACCCTGTCCCCCGTATTCTTCGGGAAAGGGTAAGCTCAAAAGCCCCATACACTGAAATTTTTCCCATAGCTCATGACTGAATTCCGCTTTCCAATCCGCCTCTTCACACAGATGCACAATTTCATTCTTTGCATACCTGTAAATCGTATCTCGAAACATCAATTGTTCCGCCGTAAAGCCAAACTCCATCGTTGCCTCCTCAGATCCACGAATCAGAGACTTCCATTTTTTCAAAAATTGTACCCGTCCATAATGTAAGCGTTCGGCCATGAACATTACCCCGGCCGAACGCTTATGTGCCGATTATTTTTTCTCAAGATCTTTTATAATGAGATCAGCACACATCATGCCACTCAGGGCCGCACCGTTCATTGCCAGTCCCCTGCCCTGATAGGTATCGCCTGCAAAGTACAGATTCGGTATACCCGGTGCTTGAAGTCCCGGTTTGAAATTCCCCACCAGGCCCGGTTGCCGTGCCAGACCGTCACAACCATCCACATAATACGGGAGTTTCCACTCTACTTTCTCCTCGATTCCGGGAAACATCTCTTTGACATCTTCCCACATGAGATTCAGAATTCGCTCCCGTTTGAATTTGTCTGAGGCCTCCGGATGTTCACAGACAATGTCTGTATGCAAAATTTGTTTTCCTTCTGGTACCGTCCCCGGCGAGAAATTGGATGCCGGAAAACCTTGGAACGGGAACCCCGCATTGTTCGTCTTCAGAGCAGTGAAGAAACACCGCTTTTCCGGATCGACAATCGGCTCGGACAATCCGACCATGTACCCGATGAGTCCGGTAATTTCGTGCTGTATATCCGTAATGCGTTTTATCCACCACCGAGGCAACGGGCTGGTTTCCGGGTTAAAATCGATAATCCGGCTTAATTTATAAATCGGCAGGGCACAGACGACTCGATCAGCATAAATCGTTTCCGTTTCGAAGATCTTGTACTCTTCCTGATAGATATGTTTTCCTGCCGGAACCCGAACCCCGATTGCTCTCTTGTTCTCAATAAGCACTTCCTGAACATCACAGTTAAGCCGAATCTCTCCTCCGTTTTCCTTGATTACCTCAACCAGACCTCTCGTTATGCCTTCCATTCCGTCAATTGGGTAACTGGCCTGAAGCACCTGCCGTGCAGTGAGAAGATTGTCTCTGGCTATATAGAGGACTTCGCCAGCCGCCATATCGATGGCGTTTGGAATCGTCGTCATGATCATGCCAATATCGGTAAACAATTCCCTAATGGCTGTCTGAGGAACGTTTTCCATGAGCCATTCCTCGAGTGACCGATTATCCCAGGCTTCGATCTCTGCATCGCTCAAGGTGGCTATTTTTTGTAGCATATCCCTGAAAGCGATCTTGTCCTCTTTCGTCATCGGAACGAGTTGAGCAATACTGACAAATTTTTCTCCATTCCAGATATCCACCGTATCACTGAACGGAGCCCATTCAACGTTTTTCCCCACTCGTTCATTGACGGCATTGCACATGGATTTTTCACCGAGTTCGGTCATATGCAGACCGATTTCAACACGCCACCCCTTTTCGGGATACCCGTCATAGCTCATCAGTCGACCGCCAAACTTCGGAAATCGATCGAGAATCAGAACTTTCCTGCCGGCCTCTTTCGATATAATCGCTCCCACTCCAAGGCCGGCAACGCCGGCACCGATTACTATTACATCATATTTGTTGGACATACTGACTCTTACCTCCCTAATTTTTACCTCAGATCGGATTATTCCACCTGAGGTCGCTCATCGACAACTCGCTGGCTTTTCAATGTTTTTGTAGGATCAAAAATTTCCTCCATCGTGACATATATGACTTCCGGTGTCATCTCCACGGACTTTCTTGCACTCTCAATTAACTGTTTTTCAATGTCATCCTTTGAAAATCCGCCTGCAATCGCTACCTTGATCTGCAACTTATCCAGAGAGAGGGAATCGTTAAGGTCTTCCTTGGTAAAAACGATCTGGTATTCTTCGATTCCTTTAATCTCCGTAATTTCAGTCTTTAATACATCGGGATTGATAAGGGTTCCTTTGATATTGACAAGTTCCATTGTCCTGATCGGCTGCATCATAACCCTGACATCGTTTCTGCCGCAGTTGGGACATGTTTCATGCGTAAGCGTCGTAATGTCTCCGATAACATATCGAAGGAAACAGGTACCCCTGCGATCAATATGCGTTATTGTCAAAAGTCCTTTTTCCCCATCGGGAAGTTTCTTGCCTGTTTCTTCGTCAACGACTTCCAGGTAGTGTATATCCGGGGCACAGAGGTGCATGCCCCCATTTTCGGTACACTCTAAGGTGGTTCCCTGCATCTCTGTGAATCCCAAGCCACTGCAGATAAACGGATCTTTGGCTCCCATATTAAGCAATCTGCTTTTCATGTCTTCACGCATCCCCTGAGGACACGCCTCACCTAAAACAAAGCAATGGCGAACACTGGAAAAATCGGCACCCAGTTCTTCCGCTCTCATTATTGTTCGGCGAACAAACGAGACAATACCCGACAGAACGGTACATCTGTCTTTCTCAACCATCATTACAGCATGGTCTAACGAATTGTGAATCGGGAAAGGATCATATTTTGATCCGGTCACAGCAGAAACGCACCGTGCGCCCGAGGCTATACAGTAATCTACGGTCTTCCAAAACCCGATATGCGGTACCGGTGTCAGGGGAAAGATATTCGCCACAATATCATTTTTGGTAATCGCGCCGACTTCACACATACGTGCAAGCTGCATAATATTTCCGAAATAGTCATGGGTGTTGGAAAAAAACGGCGTGGGGACACCTGAGGTCGTTCCCGTCGTATAGCGAACATCCCATAAAATCCGCTCATGGGGCATAAGTGGAGCATCGGCTGGAATAGTCAGGCGGAAGCTCGTGGGCTCAGCCATATAATCTTTTTTGTAGAGCGGGGGAATTTTTGCCAAGTCATCAACTGTCTTAAAATCGGCAGCCGTCAATCCATTTTCTTTAAAGACTTTGCTGTAATATGGGCTGTACTTTTCCAGCAATACAACCTGCTTCTGTAAATTTTCATTCTGTACGGCACGAATTTCGTCCTGTGATTTATAAAGGAATTCTCCAAATTCACTAACCTTTGCCGGCTTTTTCGGATACTCTGCCATGATTGTATCTCCTTTTTTATTACCTTTCTCAGTTGTTAATATTTTTTAATTTTTATACAACTGTCCCCCCTGTTCCGTTATGAAATCATATCACCTCCTTTTTTTATGATTTATTTTCTCTAAACAATATCTCCAGTTCATAGACACCATAACTTGGTTTTCTCCGTATCTCGAAACCCGTTTTTTCAAAAACGCGCAGCATCGGTCTGTTTTCAACGAGAACCTCAGCGGTAAAACCGAGAAGCCCCCCCCGCTTTGCCAGATAGGTGAGATAGAGTATCATTTCCGTTCCGATGCCCCTATTCTGGTAATCATCACGGACGGCAAAGGCAATATCAGCGGTGTGACTGGATTCGCCGGTTCTGTATTGTCCCATACTGACAACTGTTTCCCTGAATCTTCTTCCTGTAACGGCAAGTACCGTCATTTCCCGTGTATAATCAATAACTGCAAAATGCTGTAATATCTCATGTGGCATGTCTTTTCGTTGCGATATGAACCGGCGGTACATGCTCTTGTCCGACAGGGAATAGAAAAAATCCTTGAGTAACGGCTCGTCGCTGATCTTGACCGGCCGCAGATAAATGTCGACTCCCGTCTTGGTCGTTCGGTACCCTTCGAGGTTCTCCGGGTATTCTCCCCGTTTTCCCGGAATGAAGGACTGATCCTTGTAGATG
>Ga0272444_10005807_pt1 | contig 10639 bp, 9 predicted proteins | sample SSMForm13_FD_201033 | JGI IMG/M metagenome (GOLD analysis project Ga0272444, IMG submission 201033) | Marine sediment archaeal communities from Little Sippewissett salt marsh, Falmouth, MA, United States - SSM-Form-13 | ecosystem: Environmental > Aquatic > Marine > Wetlands > Sediment ...
AAATCAGTAAAAATTGATTTTTCTTGTTTAACCAACATGTTAACTATCGACTATGGCCTTCGGATGCAAGTAAAAACTGCACCGAATCGAAAAATCTTCGTTTTTATTTTCCAGGCTAATTCATTGAAATTCTATCCTTTTCGGCTTTCCGGCCAGGCACTATATAAGACTGCATAACGCACGGCAGCCGTTAAAGTCCGTAAACACAGCCAAACGTTTGGTGGATTTTTCGCCCGTATCGTTTTGATCGATGCAATTAGCATTTGATCATCCACCGCCTCTAACCAAGACGGTCCTTTCAGATAATCTTCAAGTGCTTTACATATATCGTCTGTAGATCCATCGTTGACCACAATAATTTCTAATGCGGGATAATCCTGAAACCAGATTGAATCCAGACAAATAGGCAGATATTGCGATTGATTGTACACGGGCACGATGATGGATATGGTTTTCGCCGAGGCTTGCATTAGACAATCGTTCAAAAGATCGGGAAAAGAGCTTAAAATTCTGTTAACCGACGAGCAGATCGTTCCACCAGAAGTCGGTGGGTATCAAGATCGAGTCCTGGATCAGGGCATTTTTCGCAAAATTTCCGGCGAAGACGATGGTCAAATCTTATGGCCCACTGTTCGCTTTTTTGCTTTGGATCCCACAGTAACAAGTAAATCCAATAAAGCATATACTGTAATGTTTCCGGAAAACGCATCTGCAATGGTGACTCACTATCCAAAATATCTATTGCCGATGCGGCAAGCGATCTGAGCGTTCCGGATGTCTTTATACTGATATCTTCCAACCGCTCGGCAGTCGTCAGGCAGCCTGCGATATGGGCTACAAGTCCCTCAAGGCGGCCTTTTGGCGGAAAGTGAATATCCCTTTCAATATGCCTTGCGATACGCTCATGTAAAATTGCATCATGGTGCCACTGATTTTTCGTGTCACTGGACATACTTGCCTGATGTCGGCGATAGGCAACAAAGGTTGTGGGATTCGCCAAAAGCTTTGCTTGTTGCGAGATCGCCCGAAACCACAGGTCATGATCTTCGCAAGCCTTAAGTCCAATATCAAAATGCCCCACCTGATCGATCAAGGAATAACGAATCATGAAAGCATGTGGAGGAGCAATATTAAAGTGGCAAAGATGGACATCCAGATCCTGAAGGAAAAGTCGCCACTGACCACAATGAATCGGATTCCCGAAACTATCTATATGCTCGAAAAAAAAACTGCGACAAACCACCATATCCAGATCAGGATGAGCGCAAAACATGTCACGTTGCGATGCAAGTGCGTTCTGGAGCAGCATATCATCGGCATCCAGAAAGACAAGGTATTCCCCATTTGAAATGTCAAGACCGGCATTCCGAGCGGCACTCAACCCCTGGTTATTTTGGCACAGAACGCGCATTCTGTGAGGGTTTCGGCTCTGATAATATTCCAAAACACCAGAAGTGTCGTCGGTGGAACCGTCATCCACCACGATGATCTCAAGTTCCACCCTTTTCTGGGAAAGAGCACTTTCCAAGGCAAACGGCAGAAAGTGAGCGTAATTATAAGCAGGAATAATGACTGAAACCAAGTGTGACGACATAGTCCTGTTTCCTTCATCCTACCCCAAATTATAGAAAGCCTAAAGCATACAGCCTCTATTGTTTGCCTTTGGACTTTGCGGTTTTATCGAAAAAGGTGTTCGACTGATAAATCTGTCTGATCTCCACAACCTCTTCTTTGGAAATAGGGGGCAATGAGGCCGCTTGAACGTTTTCCTCGAGTTCTTCCATGTTCATCATACCTGGAATCACGGTGGATACAGCTTTCGGAGCGAGACAGAACCGGAGTGCCAGCTGTACGCAACTTTGCCCCTGGCGGGATAAAACGCCGGCAAAAAGTGCAGGAGCATCGGCCCAGACCGATAATTGATCCTTTGGCCAGTTAGCCCGATGATCCCCTTCGGCAAACATAGTGTCTGCCTTCAGCTTACCGCTCAGGAAACCGAAGCAAATGGGCGTCCGGCAGATAATTCCAACCCCCGATGCCGCCGCCATATCAAAAAGGCCGATCTCCCCCGCGCGGTGATCAATCAGGTTGTAATTCACCTGAACAACTTTAAAACCATAGGAGTCGATAGCAATTTTGCCATCCATAGGGGATCGTACGGAGATGCCATACTCTCTGATTTTCCCATCCCGCTTGAATCGCTCTAGCGTCCCTACACAGTCGTATCTTTCCACATCTTCCAGCACTGGACTGTGCAGTTGATATAGGTCTATGTAATCGGTCCCAATCCGTTTCAAGCTCTCCTCGAGGGACCGGCTCAGGTGTTTTTCAGAAAAATCCTGGGGCATCCGGAACCCCGTGTGCGGTAGCGTCCCACCCTTTGTGGCCAGAACGATTTTGTCCCGGACATTCCCCAGTGCTCTTCCGATCAGCACCTCGCTTTTGCCATTGCCATACAGATCCGAAGTGTCGAAAAATGTAATCCCCCTTTCCAGGGCGGTACGAAGCAGATCACAGGCTGTTTTTTCGTCCATGGGCCCGTAGGAAACACCACCGAGCCCCCAGGTCCCGAATCCGATAACGGAAACCTCCAGGGAAGTATTACCGAGTTTTTTCTGTTTCATCCCCACGCTATTCCCCTTTCGCCTTTCCGTATAGCCGAATAGTATTCGGATTGTTTTCGTAGGCGTCCGCAAACCAGGCAGCGGTTTTTTCAAGGCCGGCCCGGAAGGATGTGTATTGAAAACCGGAAAGCGCAATAAACCTGGAATTGTCCGTATTTTTCCTGAAAACGCCGTTGGGTTTCTCCCGGTCCAATACAATCCGATCCGGATCAACCCCGACAATATCGGCGATCATCCCCGCTATTTCCAGAATCGAATGTTCTTCCGTGGTTCCCACGTTGAGCACCTGTGCTTCGTTATAACTGTCGAGCGCCCACATGTAAATCCGGGCCAGGTCCTGGGAAAAAGTATATTCACGCAGCGGCGTTCCATCCCCCCAGATCACGATTTCATCGCTATTTTTCTTGTTTTCATAAAACCGGCGGATCAGCGCGGGAAGCATCGGGGCGTCTTCGTAATTGAAATTGTCGTGGGGACCGAATATGCCGCTGGGCACGAGACCGATGGCATTGATACCGAACTCTTCCCGATATGCCCGAATCGCAGGGTCGATCAAGCGTTTTGCAAAGGATGACCCGTAATTCGAGCCGTGGGGATACCCGTCATGAATGGAATCCTCGTTCAGGGGAAGGGGCGCGTGCGGGGGATACATTCCCGTTGTCAGTGTCATGACAATTTTGCCGATCCCCAAATGTCTCACGGCATCGAGCACCGAAAATAACATAAGGGTATTGTCCCTGAGTAGGGAAGCCGGATGCCTGATGCTGAGGCCGATCCCCCCGCTGATGGCGGCCAGGTGAAGCACCGCGTCAGGGGCATGATCGCCGAATACTTCGAGGGTTTTCCGGGAGTCCCGCAGGTCGCACTCTTTGGATGTCAGGAAACAAAACTCACGCTCCGGGTATTCATGTTGGATCGCCCGCAACCCGTTGCCCAGAACCGCAGAGGACCCGGTCACAAGGATTTTTTTATACTGAGCCATAAAAACCGCCTTTCACCGGAGATTAGACATTGGAAAACTGATTGTGTTTGACAACGGCGTAGGCATTGACCAGTTCGCGGATACCGTCTGTAATGGAATGATGAGGCCGGTAGCCCGTTGCCTCGATTTTTTCGTTGCTCACGATGTAATCACGCTTATCCGGATCTTCCCCGACTTCGGCCTCCACATAGTAAAAACCAGGAATAATTTTTTTTATCTCCCCGCAAAGCTCCCATTTGCTGAGGTTCGCATCGCTCAGGCCCACATTGTATGGCTGGTTTTTCATCTGATCGAAATGGTCCATACCGTGAATAAACGCCCGGGCCACGTCGCGCACATGAATGTAATTTCGCATGAAATGCGCCTGGTAAAGAACGATAAACCCATCATACACAGCCCTGTATGTAAAGTCGTTCACCAACAGATCGATCCGCATGCGGGGACTTGCCCCGAAAACGGTGGCAAGCCGCAATGTCATACAGTTGTCGCACGCCAGCAATTCGCGCTCGAGCTGCACCTTCAAACGGCCATACAGGGAAATGGGGTTCAGGGGGGTTTCCTCCGTGCAGAACACGCCGCTTTCACCGATTCCGTACCCGCTGTTGGTGGTGGGAAAAATCAGGCGTTGCGCACTGCTCTTCATGTCCGAAGTGGCTTTGACGGCATCGTAGTTGATACTCTGCGCCTCCAGGGGCATCCGGGCGCATAGGGGCGCCCCGGTAAGACATGCCAGGGGAAAGATCCAATCGGCATCCTTCAAATGCTTCCGTATCAGATCCATGTCCCGGGCATCTCCACGGATAATGTTCAGCTTGGGGCTGAAACAACAATCCAGGAGCGACGTCTGACGATACATGAAGTTGTCGATAACCGTCACTTCATACCCCCGTGATAGCAGTTCCGGTACAATAATAGATCCGAGATATCCGGCGCCGCCGGTCACAAGAACGTTCATAAGCATCAATCCTATTGTTAGTTAGCTTTCAATAGCCGATTTCAGGTGCTTTCTCCTTGCCCTTGCCGAAGCCAACCAAGGGCCGTTGCACTCAATCCTTTGGCACAAAGGCCCCGCTGTTCATGAAGGGTATTGCGTTTACCATAGGCATAGAGAAGAGTTTCGGAAATCCCGGCGCGCTTTACCCTGCACGGGAGTTCTTTATCCACCACCAGTTCGGCAATGGCGCTGCCAATGCCACCGGTGTCGGCATGTTCTTCGATGGTCATCAGACGCATCCGCCCTTTCAATTCATCTGCCAGCAAATGGGAAAGCGGCTTTATTCGCACCAGATCCAGAACGGCGGCGTGAACACCGTGCGCGGCAAGCAGATCCGAAACATCCATGGCCCGATGGGTGGTCGTTCCTGTCCCGATCAGGCAGATATCCCCTCCCTCTCGGAGGATGGCATACCCCCTTTCCGGAAGGGCATCACCGGAGTGAACTGGATATTTCCCCCTGTCAAAACGGAAGTACTTTGGACCGTCCTGCAGAAGCGCCTCATCCACGAGAAGACCTGCTGCCCGGGAGTCTGACGGGCTGTAGATGGAGAGGTTGGACAGGCATCGCGTCACGGCCATATCTTCCGTGGCATGATGGGTGGGGCCGTCTTCGCTGTAAGCATAGGCAGTCCCCACACCGACCAGCGTAATGGGCAGTTTCATGGTGCACACATCAATTTTTATCTGCTCCAGGCACCGCAGCGTCAAAAACGATGCAATACTGTAGGCGAACACCTTCTTTCCCCCCATGGCCATTCCGGCGGCCACCGAAATCATGTTCTGCTCGGCAATCCCCATGTTGAAAAACTGGTCCGGAAACTCCCTCCGGAAACGATCCAGGCTTGGCGCACCGTAATCGTTTGTAAGAAAAACAATGGCGGGGTCAAGCTGGGCTTTTTCCGTAAGTCGGGAAATGAATGCATCGCGCATATCCATATCCGGAATCTCCATTATATTCCCTCTCCCAACTCTTCCCTCGCACGACGGATATCTTCGGGATCGCACATACCCTTCACGTGCCAGATGGGATCATTTTCCACGAATGAAAGCCCCTTTCCTTTGACGGTCTCTGCGACAATCATCAACGGACGCGGGTCATTCCGGGACCATGCGAATTTGAAAGCCTCATCCAATTGAGCCATATCGTGCCCGTCCACCTCCAGAACCTCCCAGCCAAACGACCTCCATTTCATTGCAAAGTCGTTCAATCCGGCATAGTTTTTCGTAAAATCCAGCGACCCGATTCGGTTGTGATCCACAATTGCGACAAGAGTCCCCAACTGCTGCTGGGATGCGAACATGGCCGCTTCCCAGACGGAGCCCTCGGTGCATTCGGCATCTCCCATCAATACCACCTGCCGGTTTTTCTTCCCATCCAATTTCGCGGCCGCCGCCAGCCCGGCGCCGATTCCCAGCCCGTGGCCAAGGGCGCCGGAAGTAATCTCAACCCCCGGAATCTTGCAATCCGGATGTCCGCCCAGCCGGCAATCCCCGCATCGATAACTCACCCCGAGCCATTCTTCCGGGAAAAAACCACAATCCGCGAGAACTGCGTAAAAGCCGGTCTCGGCATGTCCCTTGCTTAACAGGAAATGGTCCCGCTCAGTATTTTCCGGCGCTTCCGGGGAAATATTGAGCCACCCCCCCTGATAAAGAAGGACCAGAATTTCCATACACGAAAATGAAGAGGCCAGGTGTCCCCCACACCGGATACACATCTCCAGCACTCTCCGTCGCATCTCTTGGGCCTTGTCCTGAAGATACGCCACAGATTCCCGCACGGCTGCCTCCGTTCTGGATTTCATTGTGTTCTTTTCCTTTTACAAAAGCATTCCGCCTCACTATCAGGCGAATTTCGTCTTTTCCTTCCGAAGACCATCGTCACCGAAGACCTTTATAGCGGCCGCCAGACCACGTGCGAATGGGGATCGTCATACATGTTTCCGAAATGTTGTCGATTGATCTCCAGAATTTCTATTTTCCCCTGTTTCTCCAGTTCCCAAAGGGCCGACAGATATCCGTTCAGATAATTTCTGCGCTGATGATACCGCCAGGCCATATAATCGAACAGCTTTTCCCTGTCATACAGCTCGGCCAGGCCTTCCACATTGACGCAGACGGCGGGCTTTGCTTCGAGAAGACGGCTCAGAAACGGATTGAAATCACAGCCGATCTGTTCCAAAGCACCAAAGGTGAGGACACCCGCCCCCTCTTCCAGATCAAATTCCTGAGCCCCGTTGAAGAAGTCGAAAAATCGTCCCTCGATGTTCATCAGACGTTTTTCTTTCAACAGGGATAGTATCTGCTGGGAAGCTTTCGCCCAGTCATATCCGTACAGTTTTATTTCCGGGAAAAGCTCCGACATGACGACCAGGTTATGACCTGTCCCGCACCCGAACTCATGCACGCTGGAAACGGCTGAAAACCATTTTGAAAAAATCCATCGCCTGAAAATATCGGTCACGGCATAAACAAAATGCACGTCCTCGCCTTCCACATAAGCCCCCCGCAACCGGCAGGGCCGCTTCTGATCAAAATACTTGGGCCGAAGTCTGGCCGGATCGAAACCGGACCCGATGAATTCATCCAGATTTTCACGCCACCCCTTTTCCCAGTCAGGCTGCCGGTGTTGACCGCTGACGGGATAATGCGTACCGTTGATCACATTCAAAACATCCAGCATGACGACGTCGCGACGCTCCCCGACAATATCGCGATATCCAAGGGAAGCGCCGTCAAGAACGCCCCCCATCACCTTTGCCACATCTTCCTTGCGGGCACCAAACAATGTCGCCAGTTCCGCTCCGGAAAGCCGCTTATACGCCCTTTCAGTCCCGTCGGACAAATTCTCCTTTGCATCCCCGGCGGATTCTCCCGCCGCGGCAACTGGCTTTTCAAACAGCCACGCCTGGTACAGGGGGACAAAATCCGGCGCAATGAACCCCTCTTTTCCCCTATCCACGGCGAAAACCTTGGGCATTTGCTTATGAAGCCGTTTCATGTCCCTGCCTTCAAACCCGTGAATGGAAAACAGGTGCTTCAGTGAAGCCTCATCCAGCCAGTATTCCATGGGCTGGGGTTCGACAATTCTTTCCCATGACTGGAAAAGCTCCGCCCGCGGTGTCGTGAGGATAACGCTGCCTCCCGGACGAAGGTGACGATAAAGGTGGCTCACGAAATCTTCCTGCCGATGAAGATCGATGTGCTCCAGAACTTCTGTCGCCACAATAATGTCGAACGGTGCTTCCCCTTCCATTTCCTGCAGTCCGCATATCCGAAAATCAATATCCGGATATAGTTCCCGGCCATACGCAACGACATCGGCCACCGGATCGATGCCGACATACGATCCGTATTCCGACAGCTGCCGGCCAAGCCATCCCCTGCCGCATCCGACTTCGAGAATTCGTGGACGGTTTTCTGATTTCGGACAGATACAGAGAAGATAGGCCTCAATGGCCTGCCACCGGATTCTTTCATCCGTGTTGGCATCGGGGGCGGACCACTCGGCATTCCGGGTAAAGAGCTCCTTGTAGAAAGCGTCCTGGGTTTTCTCTCTTCGGGCGGAAAGCTCCTGATCGGAATATACGGGAAGGGTCCCCTGGGAAATCCAGTCCAGCATCTGCCGCACCCGGATTTCCATGGTGTGATAGGAGAGAACCTTTCGACGGGCATTTTCGGAAATCCTGCGCATGTTGCTGCCATCGGCAAGGACACGTTCCACCTTCTCGGCAAAACCGTCGGGGTCATCCCCGTCATATAGAAAGATATCCTCGTTTTCGATAAAAAGGCTCTCATTTCGCGATCGGTTTGGCACCTTCCAGGCCAATACCGGCCGACCGGCCCCCATGGTCTCCACAACCCTGGACGTATAGCACTTTCCATAGCTCGGGAGATTGACACTCAGGGCATACCGGGCCAGCCCCCTCTGAAAAACATTGAAGATTTCGGCCCGTACATCTCCGAGCCTTTGCACAAAAGCCGTTAGATCCTGCAGGCTGTCCTCCTCGCCCCTTTCAAGGGCGCCGAAATTTTCCCGGCAGAGACCGTTGAAAATATCGGGAAGGCTGAACGCGTTTTCCGGGGGAGAGATGGTCACCAGGACCTTGGCGACAGCCTCCTCTTGTAAGAAATCTTTTCTCGGACCGTAAGGTGCCCCGCAAAATACGGCATTTTTAAAACATGGGGGTTCGTATCCGGCAACCACGTTGGCGAGAGGAACGGCAGTAGGCCACCAGACGGCCGGGAGACCGATCTCTTCCCGGATATATTCCACCTCCACCTCGTCGGCGGCCACAATCACGTGCGTCAATGCGCGTGCCTGCCTTAAAAAATTCTTTCGCCGTTCATGGAGTTCAGGGCTGACAGCATATTCTTTTGAAGCATAAAAAAGATTTTCGCCAAGCCAGCCGACCCTGATGGGCGCCAAATGAACGATAAGGTCCAGAAAATCGTCGCTGTACTCGTTGTGGACGGTCCATATCCAAACCTGGTCGAATTTTTCACCTTTGAGGATTGCCTTTGCACGTGACAGCCATGACCTTCTATCGGAATCATCAAGACCTTGAAAGGCGGGAAGGACCCAGGTCTCCACCCCCTGGGCCTTCATGGCGTTTCGAATCGCAAAATTACCCGTAAAAGACCAATGCCTGGCCCTCAACCAAATCGGGAACTCCAGCATGACAAGTAAAATCCGCAAAAAGACCTCCTGTTGAATTATAGAACTGTACCGCGCCGAACGGCGATTTATTCACGGGAGTATGAAGGCTGCAACTATTCGTCTTCTGAAGGCGAGACCAACACTTCAGCGATTTTTTCAAGGAAATGCAACCGAACCATCTCCCTGGCACAACGCGCCGAAAGACGTTCCGGTTCATTTTCCACCCCTGAAAATGCATCCTGGACGGATTGCGGGAATCCCGCAGAATGGAAGAGCATTTCGATCAGCTCGTTATATTTGAATAAAACACTTCGCTCCGACACCGAATCGAGAAGCAGATCCCGGTGATTTTCAAGTGCATCCTGCAGCAGGTAACATAGCGTCCAGTCGTCCACCAGCACCATATCGGATTGCCCGTTCCGGCTCTTTTCGACAGCGATATCGGAAAAGGGTCTTTCCATATAAAGTGTCGGACTGCCTTCCTTTCCAGAAAAGGATGGCGCTATTGACGCGCCGAGGAGATTGCGCACAAACTGGACCTTTCCGGAAGCTGGATCACCGATCAAGCTCGAACCTTTCATGGAGATGACGCGAACCATCTTTTCTCCCCATTGCCGCCATGTTTCGGCAAAGGCCCCGGGCGATGGCATCGCTCCGGGCAGGTCCGTAACACGACCGGCAAGAATGCGCCCCTCATGAACAACATTTGCCAGACAGCCATGCCGAAGCAGGGTTTCACAAAAGAGTCGAACGCCCAGATGCACAACGCCCCCCCGTTCCGGACGGTCAAAATCGTGAAACAATACCAGCCCTCCCGAACGAAGATGGCCTGCCCAATGAAAAAAGTCATCATAAGCATCGAGAAACGTGTGCCCACCGTCAATAAAGAGAAGATCAATAGGCCCCGAAGACCATCCTTTTGCGCCTTCGGTGGATGCCATTGCATGCAGATTTACACTCAGCCCTTTCAGGTTTTTCCGGGTCTCTTCGGCAGGCGCCACATCAAAAGAATGGATTTCAAGCCTTTTTTGGGCAGCTTCCTGTCCGAAGATATAGGCCGATCCCCCCTGGGCCGTACCGATTTCCACATACGTGGATCCTTCGGGGAGTCCTTGTGCCAGGGTTCTCAGAAAGTCTTCTTCCTCAATCCATAGCTGAGAAAATGCGATACGTTCCATCATTCCCCTTTATTGCCATATCGAATCCGGCACAAACGAATCGGTTTTCAGAAAATTCGCCATACCCGCCTCAAGATGCAGTCCAGCTCAACAGATGGCATCATCCATCCGCTATCTTGACGAAAAAACGTTTCATTCTGTTAGAGAAAATAAAATCCATTGCATAGCAATAAATTTCAGCCCCCTGGATATCCCTGGC
>Ga0272444_10005808_pt1 | contig 10639 bp, 5 predicted proteins | sample SSMForm13_FD_201033 | JGI IMG/M metagenome (GOLD analysis project Ga0272444, IMG submission 201033) | Marine sediment archaeal communities from Little Sippewissett salt marsh, Falmouth, MA, United States - SSM-Form-13 | ecosystem: Environmental > Aquatic > Marine > Wetlands > Sediment ...
GGGGCCCAGTCAGGGGCCCAGTCAGGGGCCCAGTCGGATGCCGTGCTCCTGGCCCTGTCCGATACACCTTTGTCTTCGGCCGAACTTATGCAGGTCCTTGGGCTGGAGAGCAAGAGCGGGGCATTCAAGCGGACCATCCAGGGGCTGTTGAAACAGGCATTGATCGAATACACCCTGCCGAACAAACCCAATAGTCGACTGCAAAAATACCGGCTGACGCAGAAGGGCCGAACCTTCCTTTCCAACGGTGTTTCAGCGGGGAATGATTCGTGAGAATACAAACTATCAAAATCACCAATTACAAGGCTTTCCTTGGTCGTCACAAACTCTCTGTTGGCGGGAAAAATATCTTCATTTAGGGAGAAAACGGAAGCGGTAAAAGCTCGCTCTACTATGCGCTGAAGGATTTTTTTCAATCCTCTATTGAGGATATCGACCTTAATGAGTTGGAAAATACCTTTGTGCCGGCCGGAAAGGAGGTTAAGACCGCCATTAAGGTCACCTTCAACCCGACAATACGGGGCAAAAAAAGTTAAAAGCCTATTTATGGGATTCTACATCAAACAACACGCGTGATGCTGGAGACACAAGCATCCGTGATGGAAACAAGCTGAAGAGCTTTCTGACCTACAAAAACCTGCTGGCAGTCCACAACCTTAAAAAAAATGAAGAGATCAACCTCTTCGATCTGCTGGTGAAAGGCGTCCTAAAGCATTTCAGATATTCGCTGACCGTTGGCAAGGAGTTGGGGGAGCTATGGGTCGGCGTTGGGCAAACCATAGCCAAAGAGACCGGCAAGGATTACCCCATTCACAAGAAAAAGACCGATGTCAACGCCGCGGTCAAGGCCTTTAACGAAGCTTTTGCCGAGTTGTTTAAGCCGGGCAGTCCAGAACATATTCTGACACACGCCAAACCGATTCTTGACCGGTTCAACCAAAATATCGATCTACAGCTGCGATTTTCTCAAGTACGGACTTTGGCTGATTACGACAGGCTGGAAGGTGCTCACGTGCATGTCGCGTTGACCTTTGCCGGTAAATTAATTGCCAAGCCGCATCTTTTCCTGAACGAAGCCCGGCTTTCGGCCATCGCCATTTCGATCTACTTAGGCATGATCAAGCGCCATGTGCAGGCCATCCCGTGCAAGATACTTTTCCTGGATGATATCTTTATCGGCCTCGATATCGCCAACCGTTTGCCACTGCTGGATATATTGGAAACCGAATTCTCAGATTACCAGATTTTTATCACCACCTATGACAAGCCTTGGTTCGAACATGCGCGCGGTTTTCTGGAAAGGAAATCTGCATGGAAAACAATGGAATTTTACGCCCAACCTTGCTCGGACGGGACCGAAATTCCAATTATTTTTGATGATAAAGATCTGGTCGCCAAGGCCGAACACCATCTTCAAAACTCTGATTACAAGGCCGCAGCGGTGTATACCCGATCCGCTTTCGAAAAGCTGATCCGCAAACACTGTGAAAAGAAGAAAAAGAACCTGGTCTTTAAATCGAAACTAAAGGATTACACCACCGAGGATTTCTGGAAAGTCATCAAGGATGACCTGCCCGGACAGACCAAAAATGACATCGAAACCTACCGTCCCCTTGTGCTGAATGCTTTAAGCCATTACAACACTGAACGCCATGAAATTCGGGCTGAACTTACAAAAGCCATCCAATCTATAAAAAATTTAAAAGTCGAATTGGGCAACCTATAGGGAATGATTGACTACGCCACATTAGAACTGCTCCGCCAGAACCACCCGGCCTGGCGATTGCTGTGCGCCCATCACGCGCCGATGGTGGCCGGATTTCTGCATCGGGTGTTCATTGTGCCCAATGTACGAAATCTGTCGCAGGCCGATCTGGTCGAGTCGTTGGAAGATGAGCTATTTGCCTTGCGCGAGCAACTGGGGCCGGAGGCTTTTCCCGGGGCCGCGCAAAGTTATCTCAACGACTGGTCTGATAACGACAAGGGTTGGCTGCGGAAATTCTATCCGGCCGGGACGGACGAACCTCACTTTGATCTGACCCCAGCGACGGAAAAGGCCCTGGCCTGGCTGGAGGGGTTGACGGAAAGGGCTTTTGTCGGCACCGAATCGCGCCTTCTTACTTTGTTCGAGTTGCTGCAGCAGATGAGCGAAGGAACCCAGACCGATCCTCAAGTGCGGATCGCCGAACTGGAGAAACGCCGCAGCGATATCGACTCGGAGATTGCTCGCATACTCCGGGGAGATATCCCCCTCCTGGATGACACGGCGCTGAAAGACCGTTTCCAGCAGTTCCTGCAACTGGCGCGTGAGCTGCTGGCCGATTTTCGCGAGGTGGAGCACAACTTCCGAACGCTCGACCGGCGGGTGCGCGAACGCATCGCCCTGTGGGAGGGGGCCAAGGGGGCGCTGCTCGAAGAGGTTATGGGCGAGCGCGACGCCATCGCCGATTCGGACCAGGGCAAAAGCTTCCAGGCCTTCTGGGATTTTCTGATGTCCCAGTCCCGGCAGGAAGAATTGAGCCGCTTGCTGGAACAAGTGCTGTCCCTGCCGCCGATCCAGGCGATGCATCCTGAGCCACGCCTGCAGCGTGTGCATTACGATTGGCTGGAAGCCGGGGAGCATACCCAGCGAACGGTGGCCAAACTGTCCAGGCAGCTGCGCCGCTTTCTCGACGACCAGGCTTGGCTGGAAAACCGCCGCATCATGGACATTCTGCATAGCATCGAAAACCACGCCCTGGCCGTGCGGGAAGCGTTTCCGTCCGGGGAATTCGAGTCTCTGGCCGAAACTTCCGCCACGCTCGAACTTCCCATGGAAAGACCCCTTTACCGGCCACCCTTCAAGCCGCTTATTGCCGGGATCGTATTGGATGAAGGGGATGCGGATGTGGACACGGCGGCCCTCTATGCGCAGGTCGTGGTGGACCGGGCCGAACTGACCAGAAACATTCGCCGGGAACTTCAGCACCGCAGCCAGGTCAGCCTTGCCGAGGTGGTGGCGCGTCATCCGCTGCGCCACGGGCTGACCGAGTTGGTGGCCTACCTGCAGTTAGCCGGCGCATGGTCCAAAACGGCCGTGGATGATGACGTCCGGGAACAGGTGAGCTGGCAGTCCGACACAGGCACCAGGCGTCAGGCGACCCTGCCCCGCATTATTTTACTGAGGAACTGAGGATGAATGTCACCGATACCGATCCCGACCATTCGGGCAGTCCGATCCACGAGCTCTCGTCCGTGGTGGTTCCGCTGCTCAAGGGTGTGATTTATCAGGAGGCGAATCCGGGATTGTGGGGCTCGCTTTTGAACCTGCAGGCGAGTGTCCGGGATTACGTCGCCGTGCTCGGCCTGGAGCTGATGCTCGATGAAGCGGAAGGATATGCTTTTTTGCGTTCCAGACCGGAGGTCGATGAGGACAACGCAACGGCCATTCCGCGACTGGTCGCCCGCCGGCAGCTCTCCTATCCAGTCAGTCTGCTGCTTGCGCTCTTGCGGAAAAAGCTGGCTGAGTTTGACGCTGGTGGCGGCGACACGCGCCTGATCCTTTCCCGTGATGAGGTGGTGGAGTTGATAAGGATTTTTCTTCCGGCGGGCAGCAACGAGGTGAAGCTGATCGACCAAGTTGATGCCACTTTGAACAAGATCGCCGAACTGGGTTTTATTCGCCGCTTACGGGGACAAAGCCAGATGATAGAGGTCCGACGCATCATCAAGGCCTTTGTCGATGCCCAATGGCTGGCTCATTTTGGCGAGCGCCTGGCGCAATACCGGCAACAGCTGGCCGGGGCCGATGCTGGAGAAGAAAATGGCTGAGCAGATTGACCTGGAATTCATCGCCGACGACCGGCTGGCCGGATTTCGCCTGCAACAGCTTGAGGTCTTCAACTGGGGAACCTTCGACGGCCGGGTCTGGACCCTGCGACTGGATGGGCAAAACAGCCTCCTGACTGGCGATATCGGCTCCGGAAAAACGACCCTGGTCGATGCCGTCACCACCTTGCTGGTGCCAAGTCATCGGGTCGCTTACAACAAGGCGGCGGGTGCCGAAAGCCGCGAACGGTCGCTTCGCTCCTATGTGCTCGGCTATTACAAATCGGAACGACAGGAAACCCTCGGCAGCGCCAAGCCGGTGGCGCTGCGCGACTTCAACAACTATTCGGTGATTCTCGGCGTTTTCGACAATGCCGGATACAACAAAACCGTCACCCTTGCGCAGGTTTTCTGGATGAAAGAAGCGAACGCGCAACCGGCCCGCTTTTACGCGGCCTGCGAACGCGAACTTTCCATTACGGCTGATTTTTCCGGATTCGGCAGTGAAATAGTCGGCCTTCGCAAGCAGCTACGTTCAAGCGGCGTTGAGCTGTTTAACAGCTTTCCCCCCTACGGTTCATGGTTTCGTCGTCGCTTCGGCATCGATAATGAGCAGGCCTTGGAGTTGTTTCATCAGACCGTATCCCTCAAGTCGGTCGGGAATCTGACGGACTTCGTGCGCAGCCACATGCTTCAGCCCTTCGATGTAGCACCGCGCATATCCGCCCTGATCGAGCATTACGAGGATCTCAACCGTGCTCACGAGGCGGTTCTCAAGGCCAAATGCCAGATCGAAATGCTGGAGCCGCTGGTGGCCGATTGTGAACGGCACCGGGAGTTCGTGCAAACGGCGGATAATCTGCGGATCTGCCGGGATGCCCTGCGCCCCTGGTTCGCCACCTTGAAGCTGGATTTGCTGGAAAAACGCCTCACTTTACTGAATGAAGAGTTGACCCGACACCGGGTTGCCATCGAGCGGCTGGAGGAGCAGCGGCGTGCCCAGCAGGGGCAGGAGCGCGACCTTCGCCGCACCATCGCGGAAAACGGCGGGGACCGGATCGAGCGTATCAGCGCGGAAATCCTGCAGAAACAGGATGAGTTGGAGCGTCGCAAGCAAAAAGCCGCCCGCTATGAGGAACTGGTGCGCTCCCTTTCGCAACACCCTGCTGCGACCGAGGAAGAATTCCTTCGGCAGCGTTCTGAAGCTGCAAATTGGCGTGAAACTACCGAAGAAGCTGAAGCAAAGGCGCAGAATGATCGCACCCAGGCCGAGGTCGAATTCGCACAAAGGCGTGAGGAATACGATCAGTTACAAGGCGAAATCAGCGGCTTGAAAGCCCGCGTCAGCAATATCGACGAAAAACAGATCGCCATGCGGCGTTCGCTCTGCCAGGCGCTGAGTTTGGACGAAGCAGGGATGCCGTTCGCCGGCGAATTGCTGCAGGTTCGCGAGGACGAGCGCGACTGGGAAGGCGCCATTGAAAGGCTGCTCCGCGGTTTCGGTCTCTCTCTTCTGGTAACGGATCGTTATTACGCCAAGGTGGCAGAATGGGTTGACCGCACGCATCTGCGAGGAAGGTTGGTCTATTTCCGGGTGCGTGAAGGGGGGCGTGGCGAACTGCCGCCGCTCCATCCCGATTCCCTGGTGCGCAAGCTGCAGGTCAAACCCGACTCGCCCTTTTACGACTGGATCGAACGGGAGGTGTCGCATCGCTTTGATCTGGCTTGCTGCCGGTCGCAGGAACAGTTTCGTCGCGAGATCCGGGCCATCACCCAGGCAGGGCAAATCAAAGCGCCCGGGGAGCGCCATGAAAAGGATGACCGGCATCGTCTCGATGATCGCCGGCGCTTTGTTCTGGGGTGGCGCAACGCCGAAAAAATCGCGGCATTGGAAAAGGAAGCCAAACAGCAGGAATCACACCTTGCTGAACTCGCCGGCCGCATTAGTCTGTTGCAGAGGGAACAATCCGGCCTCAAAGAGCGTCTTTCAATCCTCTCGAAGCTGGGTGAATACACCGACTTCCGCGACCTCGACTGGAAGCCCGTGGCTGTGGCCATCGCCAGGTTGGAAACCGAGAAGCATGAGCTTGAGGCCGCTTCCGATCTGCTCCAAACCCTCACGGCCCAATTGGTCGCTCTCGAAAACGAATTGAGGGAAACGGAGCGTCAGCTTGACGACCGGAAGGACAAGCGCTCCAAAACCGAGCAAAAAATCAACGCCGCAAAAGAGCTGCAGCAACAGGCGCAGGCCCTGTTGGCTGAGACAAATGAGGATACTGCCAAACGATTCACTATGTTGGAAGGCATGCGCGAGGAGGCGCTCGGCGGCCACTTGCTGACAGTTGAATCCTGTGACAATCGTGAGCGTGACATGCGCGAATGGCTGACGAGCAAAATTGATGCTGAGGACAAAAAGCTTGCCAGGTTGAGCGAAAAAATCATCAAGGCGATGGCGGAGTATAAAAAAGACTGGCCGCTGGAGACCCGGGATGTGGATGTCAACATCGCGGCCGGTCCGGAATTCAAAGCGATGCTCGAACAACTGCGGGCCGACGACCTGCCTCGTTTTGAGGGGCGTTTCAAGGAACTTCTGAATGAGAATACCATCCGGGAGGTGGCCAATTTCCAATCCCAGCTGGCCCGCGAACGAGAAACCATCAAGGAGCGCATTGCCCGGATCAACGAATCACTCACCCAGATCGATTACAACCCGGGCCGCTACATCAGTCTCGAAGCGCAGATGAATCTTGACGCCGACATCCGTGACTTTCAGAGCGAGCTGCGGGCCTGTACAGAGGGGGCGCTCACCGGATCGGAGGATGCGCAGTATTCGGAAGCAAAATTCCTTCAGGTAAAGCGGATCATCGAGCGATTTCGCGGCCGGGAGGAACGCTCCGATCTGGATCGGCGCTGGACGTCAAAGGTGACTGATGTGCGCAACTGGTTTGTTTTTGCGGCCAGCGAGCGCTGGCGTGAAGACAACAGTGAACATGAACATTATGCGGATTCCGGCGGAAAATCTGGCGGCCAGAAGGAAAAGCTCGCCTACACCGTGCTTGCCGCCAGCCTGGCGTATCAGTTTGGCCTGGAATGGGGAGCGGTGCGCTCGCGCTCTTTCCGCTTCGTGGTGATCGACGAGGCTTTCGGACGCGGTTCCGATGAGTCGGCTCAGTATGGCTTACAGCTGTTTGGGCAACTCAATCTGCAACTGCTGATCGTCACGCCCCTGCAGAAGATCCATATCATCGAGCCTTTTGTCGCTAGTGTCGGGTTTATTCATAATGAAGACGGTCGCAATTCTGTCCTGCGTAACCTGAGCATTGAGGAATATCGGGCCGAAAAACAAAGGGTGCAAGCATGAAGTGGACGATGCCAACAGATCTCAAAGCACAGGTGCAAAAGCTCTGGGATCGCGGCTTGCTGCTCGCCGCTATATCAGGCGGTGCGTCGGTCTTCCCCCGGCGGCTGACGCTCAAAGGCCCTGATTCCCGGGAACTGAGCGAACGATTTTCCGAGGTGCGCGACTGGATCGCACAATTGTCCGCAGCCGCCGGTCCTTATCGGATAGAATGGCGCAGCGTCAACCACCGGGTCCTTGGGGCCAATGAAATCCCTGCGGAAATCTGGATCGATACGCTGGAGAATGCGCTCGGGGTAATCGGTAAGCGCAGGGCGGCGGAGCAGTTTGCAGCGTTGGTCGAACTGACCAGGGAGAAGCAACCCGAAGTGATCCCCTGGCTGGCAAAGCGTCCGCTGCGGGCTTTGGAATTGGCCGCAGACTGGCCGCGACTGCTGGCGATTGTCGCCTGGGTTCTTAAGCATCCTCTTCCCACAATTTATCTGCGCCAGATCGATCTTCCGGGAGTTCACACCAAGTTGATCGAAGGGCATCGAGGTGTGCTGGCAGAACTGCTCGATCTTGTCTTGCCAGCGGAAGCCATTGATACAACACACAAAGGCATTGGTGGATTCTGCCGCCGCTATGGCTTTTTGGATAAACCTTCAAGGGTGCGCTTTCGGCTGCTGGACCCGAATATAAGGATGCTGCCAACGGAATCCGACCAGGATATCACACTAACGCAGGTCTCCTTCTCAACCCTTGAGTTGCCGGTATCGAAAGTGTTCATCACCGAAAACGAGATCAACTTTCTGGCTTTCCCTAATGTTCCCGATGCAATGGCGATTTTCGGGGCAGGATACGGCTTTGACAATCTCGCTGCCACTCTCTGGCTGCAGCAAAAGGACATTTACTATTGGGGCGATATCGATACCCACGGTTTTGCCATTCTCAATCAGTTTCGAAAATTCTTTCCCCACAGCACATCCTTTCTCATGGATCGACACACACTCCTTGAACATCGGCCCCTCTGGGGAGTAGAGGCGCAGCCTGAAACGGCGAACCTCGGTCGTTTGAACACTGAGGAAAGCGCTCTTTTCGATCAGTTGCGCAAGAACCATTGGGGTGAACGGATTCGACTTGAGCAAGAGAGGATTGGTTTTGATTTTCTGCTTCATGTCCTCCAGTGGCTATGAATCTCAACTTTAACGAATATTTGACAGTTGAACAAAGTGGGATAGGCCTCTCTCTTTACCGTTATGACTGAATAGAAAAACCTGGTTTCGGTCTTACGATAAAACCGGCCGGAAAGAGGCGACAATCCAAGCCGCGGGTCTGGCGAAAATACAACCTAACGACGCCGTTGGGGCTGGTTTCGGAAAGTAAAAGACGAGGAAGTTAGAGCACGATTTTCGGTGTCTGGCTGAATTGCAAACCCATCACCCTCGTCCGGTAGCTGGAAATCGAGGTAGAATTTGCCTTCTCTGGTCCGGTTGGCGGGAAACCTTGTAGTACGGGATTTCGTTATTTAATATCGAATAGTATGGAGGAGTGCGGGGTCGGAGACTGGTTTGCGTTAGGTGGACGCCGCCTCCACCATTTTTAAAAAATGGGTATGCAGTTAAATCAACCGTCTACCATATGTAGTGTGTGCCCGCCGACAACCATTCGGCGTGACACAGGCGCACAATCCACTGCTTCCTCCATCAGTCGATAGAAAAGTAAACCGCGGGCTCCGGATGTACGACGATTAAACCTGAATGTGAAGTCATCAAGATAATATTCAAGATGCGATTGTGGATCGCTCCTTGGTGAATTCCAAGCCACTATCTGTCCAACTGGCCACATACTACACCTTGTGGCCAGTTGAGGAAAGTGCATACCCACTTTTAAAATTTTTTTTTGTACTAAATTCAGTGGATTATGCTTATAGCAGAATTCCCTATTTTGCTCATGGAGTCACTTTGGGGTCACTTTTTCACGCCGTACCCAATTGCCCGCCATCGCCAGCCTCGTCACCACCCGCCTCGTCACCGGGTGTCGCATTTGGATCATAGACGTTGTTCATGAATGCGGCGCCGTCATCCCGCTGGTAGTTTTTGATGTAGCTTTAAAAATGTTCGCGGATCGTTTTCAGATTGACATGGCTCATCATTCGGGCCGCCCAGCCAGGCTGCTCGCCTGCATCCAGCATCAATTCCCGCAAAAAAAACGCACCCGATCGTGAGATGCTGCCGCCCGAGAGTCAGCCAATCCGCCGTTGGTGCATTCTCAAGCGCTCACCGCTCCCAAGAAATGGTCACCCTGGCCCTTCCGCTATTGTTGAGGTAATATGCGTTCCAGGCCCGACTGCGCTCCCCCGTCCCGATGTCAACCGGCAGGCCAAGAGCATTGATGGCGTCGTTGACGTATAGGTACAGCCTCCCCGTTTGTTTCGGCTGGAAGGAGAAGGACGGCCGGTTCATTGGAAAAACTTGCCCGCTATTCCGGCCGATTTCCCCCATGAGGGTAAACCACGGCAGGGAAAGAACCCGTCGCGCCGGAAAGCCCACCCGGAAAGGAATAGCGAACCAGTCCGTCAAATTCGCCAGTCCCGCAATTCCAGCGTCATAGATCCCGTCCTTCCAACCTTCCAGAACCTCAATTTTCACCCGGTACAACTGACCAGCGTGCAGGATCACGCCTGTGTCGACGCAGGCATTCTGCGGCGAGAAGTTGATTTCCTTGGTGCCCGCTGGGCCGGTCCCAGAGTCGACATACTCCACCACCGGCGCTGTGGCGGGCGCGGCCCCCGCTTTATCGCAGATCCCACCTTGGACCGCAGGGTAATGCACGAGTACCCGGTAGGCGAGGAAGAAGACCAGGTACACCAGCAGTGCCAGGAAAACCACCGGCAATAGTCGATGGACCCAGAACCGATAGACTGCCCTGACATGGACGGTCCGGTGCCATTGGGCGGCGATCCGCTCGAAGGGGCCAATCTCTGAGACGTCAGGGGGCGCCGCGGTGCACTCCCGGCAATGCCACCATGCGGCTTCGGCGAGGCGCTCCGTGTTGGCGGTGATGTTTCGGCGATGCCACAAGACGGTGAGGAGGCCGAGCGAAAGGACAATGAAACCCCACGGGTGTTGCACCCAGCTGTCCATCCAGTAGGTCACGAAGGCGGGCATAAACGCACCGAGCCGGTCGAACACCCAGGCAAGTGCAGTCTGCGCCGCGCCCTCCGGTTTCATGCCGGGAATCGGGGCCGCATAGTGTGGCATTGCCGCAAGCGCGACCGTCAGGAGCAGGAGTACGAAGTAGAGCATACGGCCCCAGAGGATATGGCTCTGGGCGCGCTCCAGGAGTTCAACTCGCTGGGAGTGAGCGTCCGGCTCTTCGGCGAACTCGGACTCGCCCCCGTCACGATTGACCACCCTGAAGCGGGCGGGCAAGCCCGCTGGCGCGTAGCCATCCGTCGCAGCTGCAATGCGTTCGATCACCCCAACATGGATC
>Ga0272444_10005809_pt1 | contig 10638 bp, 7 predicted proteins | sample SSMForm13_FD_201033 | JGI IMG/M metagenome (GOLD analysis project Ga0272444, IMG submission 201033) | Marine sediment archaeal communities from Little Sippewissett salt marsh, Falmouth, MA, United States - SSM-Form-13 | ecosystem: Environmental > Aquatic > Marine > Wetlands > Sediment ...
ACCCTATACGTTTACTACTGCGGGAAAAGGCTTACTTAATTGAATACGTTTACAATTAAAGCATGAATTTATGCTTTTAAAAAGAGAATAGAAAATGCTTTACAAAAAAGGATCAAAGAGCCTCATTTTTCTTTGTCCTCCACCTGCGCCCTGACCGGTCGCCAGTCACCAACAATAAGTCAAAAGGCAAAGGTTAAAAGTCAAAAGCGCTGAATAGCCAGATAGCTAAATGGCTGAATAGCCCTGACGGCCCCTAACACATAGCACCTAACTCCTAACACCTCCCCCGCTCGCCTCCACCCTCTGCGGGCAGACACAGGGGTCTGCCCCTACAATTCTCGTCTCTCAATTCTCTGCTCTCCTTGCTCCTGACTCCTGGCTCCTTGCTTCCAGCCCCCGGCCTCCCCCTCCCGTCACTTGTCACTTGTCACTTGTCACTCGTCACTTCCCTCCCCTTCAGCGCATCCTCTGCCGCCTCCTTTATTGACTCGGAAAGTGTGGGATGGGCGTGTATCGTTTCGGCAATCTGTGCGGCCGTAACCCTGAGACTTCTGGCGAGAGAAAGTTCTCCGATCAGTTCAACCGCGCCATAGCCCAGTACATGACCGCCAAGAAGAACACCGGAGCCTGCCTCGAATACCAGCTTGACGAAGCCATCCCGGTGACCATAGGCATTTGCTTTTCCTGATGACGCGAAAAGCGCTTTACCGACCCTGATGTCAAGGCCTGCCTCCTCTGCCTGACGTTCTGTATACCCGACGCAGGCGACGGACGGTTCGACATAAACGCAACGGGGCATTCCGGTTTCATCAACCGGCGCGCATTTCCTTTCTGTGATAGCCTTCACAGCAACAACTGATTCCGCCGACGCTTTGTGCGCAAGCATCATCCCGCCCCTGACGTCACCTATGGCGAAAATATTCGGGACATTCGTGCGGCACATCTCATCGGTTGTAACAAAGCCTTTTTCTGTCTCCACGCCTGCTTTTTCAAGCGCAAGCCCTTCTGTGTGCGGAGCAACCCCGACAGCGACAAGCATGCAGTCTACCTCCATTATCCGCTCACCGCCGTCCGGCATACCAACAACAGCCCGAACACCTCCGTCAGTGGTTTCTGCTTTTTTTACAGCCACCTCGTTGATTATATCAATACCTGCCTTGACAAGAGAACGCTTGAGACCATCCCCGATTTCAGCATCTTCCAGCGGCAGGATTCCGGGCATCAGCTCCACCAGCGTGACATCGCTGCCTGCCGCGTTATAATACCATGCCATCTCGACACCAATAGCTCCGCCGCCGATGATAAGCATCTGTCCGGGCGCAGCCTGCATTGCAAGCGCCTCCCTGCTGGAAATAATGGTTTTCCCATCGAACGCCATACCGGGAAGTTCTCTTGCCTTGCCCCCGGTCGCAATAATTACATGTTCCGCGGTGATTGTTTCTTCAGCGTTTCCCTCGCACTTTATTTCGAGCCTGTGAGCATCGGCAAATGAAGCCGCCCCTCGTTTCAGCACGACATTGTTCTGCTTCAACGTATATTCTACGCCCCGGGAAACGGTCATCACTACCCTTCGGCTCCTTTTCACAGCCTGAGCCACATTGACGTCGGCATCATCGATCCCGAGACCGAAAGGCCCTGCGTCATCTGCAAGACGGAAAATTTCAGCACTTCTGAGCAACGCCTTGGTTGGTATACACCCCCAGTTGACGCAAACCCCTCCAATCGCCCCTTTTTCAACAATACATACCTTCAAACCCGACTGCGCGGCTTTTACCGCCGCCTCAAATCCGCCGGGACCCGAACCGATAACGACCACGTCATACTCAAAAGATGTTCCTCCTGACTGGTTAGACATAAGAATTGCGCGGTTATTGTTATATAGAGATACTCAATATGAAACCCGGTATTACCAATCCAAGATGCAAAATCAGCAGGTAAAAAGCGAACAGGAAGAACTGGAGACAGAGCTTCAGGAACCAAAAAAAATGACGCTTCAGGTGGCACAGACCCAGAAATCGATGCGTATCGATGTCTATCTCGCGCAGCAGGTTGAAAACGCCACCAGAAACAAGGTTCAGGAAGCCATTTCGGAACACCGTGTACTGGTTAACGGAAAAACCGTCAAGGCCAATTACAAGATAAAATCTCTCGACACCATAGAGATCACATTTCTCCGCCCTCCCGCGCCGGAACTCGCGCCGGAAGATATCCCCGTCGACATCATCTACGAAGACGACGACCTGATGGTGATCAATAAAGCTCCCGGCATGGTGGTCCATCCCGCTTTCGGTAACTGGACAGGAACGCTTGCCAACGCCATCCTTTACCACCTCGGTACAGATGCCGAAAAGCTCGATACAGCGGAACTGCGCCCCGGCATCGTTCACCGGCTGGACAAAAACACCTCGGGACTGATCATTGTCGCCAAGAACGCTACAGCCCTGCACCGGTTGGCAAAACAGTTCGCGGAACGCCAGGTCGAAAAAAAATATCAGGCTATTGTCTGGGGCGTACCGGACCCTCCTGAAGGAATCGTCAAAACAAACATAGGCCGTTCGATACGCGACCGAAAAGTAATGACCTCCTACGATTTTGAAGGAAAGGAAGGAAAAACAGCGGTAACAGAGTACCGCGTAATGGAAAACCTGCGCTATTTCTCCCTTGTCGAGATGATCCTCCACACCGGAAGAACGCACCAGATTCGAGTTCATCTGCAGCATATCGGATCTCACATTCTCGGAGATGAAACCTACGGGGGTACAACCATAACAAAACTGCCCTTCAGCAAAAGCGAAAGCTTTATCAAGAACCTCCTGGAGCTTATCCCGCGCCAGGCACTCCACGCCGCGAGCCTTGGCTTTTTTCAGCCCACAACCCGTGAAAGGATTACCCTGTCGGCCCCGCTGCCGGAAGATATGCAGGCAGCACTGGATAAGATCGAAAGAATGTTGAACTGTTGAACTGTTGATTTTTTGAATCGTTACATTGTTTCATATAACTTTTAATCGAATATGAATCTATGCAAAACGTAATTTTTCAAGTTTCATCACAGATATTTCTTTTCAGTCATTCCCGTGCTTGACACGGGAATCCATACGTTGATTTGCAAAACCGGATGGATGCCGGATCAAGTCCGGCATGACTTTTCACATCTTTCAACAAGATCTACCAACCATGAAAGTTCTTGCTGTAAACGGAAGTCCCCGCAAAGAGAGCAACACGCACAAAATGATCATGAAAGTATTCGAAGCTCTTGAAGAAGAAGGTATTGAAACCGAACTCGTTCAGGTAGGCGGCAAGATTATCAGAGGCTGCCTGTCATGTTACAAGTGCATAGAACGAAAGGACAGACGGTGTGCTACGGGTAACGACATGTTCAACGATGTTTTTGAAAAAATGCTTGCTGCCGACGGCATTATCCTGGCCTCCCCCACATACTTTGCCGACATCACCCCTGAACTTAAAGCGGTCATCGATCGCGCAGGTTTTGTATCCAGGGTAAACGGTCAGCTCTTCCGGCACAAGGCAGGCGCTGCAGTCATCTCTCTCCGGCGCGGGGGAGGAATACACGCCTATGACAGCATCAACCACCTTTACCAGATATGCCAGATGTTCATTGTCGGTTCAACATACTGGAACCTTGGCTTCGGAGGCAGAATCGGAGATGAAGTATCCGGCGACAAAGAAGGAATGGAAAACATGGCGGACCTTGGAAAATCAATGGCATTCCTGCTTGATAAACTCAATAGCTGAAACCTTCTCATGCAAGAATACCCGATCGCTGTCGTCGAATATATGAGAGACGCCTGCAGGAATCACATGTCAGGTTGAAAATGTAAGGGCACCTCTATGTATTGTCGTGAGAAGCCCGAGGACAAGGCGGACGGGGCGGAAAAACCGGAGTGTACACGACGTACATGAGGATTTTGAGCACCGACCAACGCAGTAATCGGGCTTCGGAACAAAAAAATAGAGGTGCCCATAAGAACGTTGCATGTTCTGTCACCGATGAAATACACCAGGGAGAATGCATTATGAAAAAAGGAAAATTACTGTTTGCCGCAGCGCTGGCGACAACAATGGCTTGTCAGTCGGCACCTGCCCGAGCCGATGTTAACGTTCACATCAGTCTGAACGCTCCGCGTGCGGCACTGTTCCATCCGTTATATGACCATGATTACTTCTACAACACGGGTTACTCACCCAACCTGCTGTTCGTACCGCAGCTTGGGTTCTACGTATCAGTAGGGTTGCCTTATGATCTGCTTTTCTTCGACAACTTCTACTACGTCTATCACAGCAATAACTGGTATCATTCCAGGAATTACGGCGGGCCATGGGTAGTGGTGAAGCATAACAGGCTTCCGCATAGTATCAGAAAACATCATTGGCGCGACATAAGGAACTACTCTGACCGCGAATACCGCAGGCATGCGAACCACCGCTGGCTGAAACACCGCCACAACGCTTACAAAAACGAGAAAAAAAGTATCAGGAACAGCGCCTATTATCATGCAACCAAAAGCGGCCCGAAAAAAGTATACAGGGAGCAACCTGAACGTGGGCGTCAAAAGGCATACAAGGTCAGAACTGACAATGAACGCAGAAGAGTATACAAGGCCCGAAACGATAATGAACGCAGAAGAGCGTACAAGGTCAGAAACGACAATGAACGCAGAAAAGCGTACAAGGCCAGAAACGACAATGAACGCAGAAGAGCGTACAAGGTAAAACCCGACAACAAATCAAAGCGTGTATACAGGGAACAGAAAACAAAAACCTGGAAAAACAGATCGGGTGAGCGGGTAATCGTCAAGGAAACGACCAGAAAATCCAAAGTATGGAAAAACCAAAAGAACGATCGAAAAGAAAAACGCTGGGCAGAAAACAGAAGCAATCGCAAGTATAACAAAGACCACAAAAAAGAGAACAGATCCCGTAGAGAAAGACGGGGAAGAGATGCCGGCAGATAGATCAATGAGGCTGTCTCAAAATGTGCAGTCTCTCGTATTTTGAGCAGGAAATGGTTAGCAGCATCCCTCCTGTTTGTCATCCCCGGGCTTGACCCGGGGATCCATCGTTTGCCGAAAATCTTTATAGTTGCCATAGCAACCCGTAACATCTGAGCATCTATTCTACAGGGCGGCATGACTGTATGTGGTTTGAATCATAGGTAACAGGCTTCTGAGATACCCCTGTTTTTTACGATTAGGAGAATAGATGGCGCTTTAGGCATATTACACGCAGGATAATCAGACTAACCCGATACTCATATGACAAGCTGACTATGAAAAAAGCAGTACTACTTACCTTTATTTTCTTTTTTTGTCTCTCTTCATTCTCCCGTCAAGCACAGAGTGAGACGGTCATGCCGACGCAGAATACCGCTGAAGCTTCTGAAAAACCGGTCACAGAAATCTATTGCGGAAAAAAGATTGTCGATCGGTACCGCTATATGGAAAACCTGAAGGATCCCCTTGTTCTGGAATGGTTCAAAAGCCAGGAGGCATCCGCCCGATCAGTCATGGAGAATATTCCCGGAAGACAATCGCTGATTGAAAAGATGCAGGATTTCGACAGCAGAAGATCTTCAAAAGTCTACAACCTTGTCATAACTGACAACGACCGCTACTTCTATCTGAAAAGAACACCGGTTGACGAAACCGGAAAGCTTTTCTACAGGGAGGGGTATTCAGGTGCTGAAAAACTGCTCCTTGATCCGTCACAACTGTCGGAAAACGGAACCGGAAAATATGTCGTCAGTAACATTTCGCCTGACGATGATGGCTCGAAAGTTGCCATATCCGTTGCCGCTGATGGCTCGGAGGATGATATCGTGATGATCATGAACGTAAAAACAGGCAAGCTCTATCCCGAGCAAATAGATCGTTGCCGGTTCGCTTCACCCTCCTGGCTTCCTGACGGCACAGCATTCCTCTACAACCGCCTCAACAAAAGCACACAGAGGGAGATCGATATACAGAAAAACAGCAGCGTCTACCTCCACAGGGTCGGAACCGATCCCTCCACTGACAGGGAAATCTTCTCCGGGGCCACCAATCCTGACATGAACATACGGCCTGAAGACATTCCGTTTGTCCATTTCGACAAGGACAGCGCTCATCTTTTCGCTTTTATACAGAGCGTCGATCGTCGTCTTTTTGTCTATTACGCACCGGTATCAGAACTGACGGCTGACAGGATATCCTGGAAAAAGCTCTTCACACCTGAAGACAACATTCACGACTTTTCGGCGACTACAACAGACCTGTATCTCTACACTCCGGAAAACGCCCCGAATTTCAAGGTTTTGAAAACCTCGCTTCTGCAACCGGACATCAGCAATGCTGAAACGGTGATCGCAGAACGCCCTGATGCTGTACTTACCTCTTTTACTCTCACAAGCAAGGGTATCTTTTACTCGCAATCGAAAAACGGCGTGGAAGTTGAATTCTTCAGACTGCAATCCGGAAAGAAAAAAGCGAAAAAAATAAAGCTCCCCTTCAAGGCGGGAACCCTGCACCTGACAGGCAAGGGATTCCGGTTTCCTGAAGCATGGGTGGTAATCTCCGGATGGGGCAGTGACTATAAACGGTACCGCTATGACGAAACATCCGGCACGTTTATCTACGAAACCCTCTCTTCACCGGCTGAATACCCGGAATATGAGGATCTCATCGTCAAAGAGGTCATGGTGTCGTCGCATGACGGCGCAGAAGTACCACTTTCGCTGATCTACAAAAAAGGCCTGAAAAAAGACGGACAAAATCCCGTGCTTTTTTATGGGTACGGCGCTTATGGCAAATCACTAAGGCCGTTCTTCAGTCCATCGTTTCTCCTCTGGACCCATAAGGGAGGAATTCTGGCTGTCGCGCATGTCAGAGGGGGAGGCGAGCTGGGTAATGCATGGCACAAAGCAGGAATGAAATCGACCAAACCCAACACCTGGAAAGATCTGATCAGCTGCACGGAATATATTATCAAAAACAACTACTCCACTCCGGACCATATCGCCATCAACAGCGCCAGCGCCGGAGGAATACTTGTCGGCAAGGCGATGACCGACCGACCCGACCTTTTCGCAGCGGTCATCCCGCAGGTTGGGGCCATGAACCCCCTTCGCGGAGAAGAAACGCCCAACGGCCCTGTTAACGCGCCGGAATTCGGGACGGTCAAAGACTCCCTCGAATGCCTCGCGCTGATTGAAATGGACCCCTATCTGAGCATTACAGACGGCGTGCGTTACCCTGCCGCTCTTGTCACGGCAGGTCTCAATGATCCCAGAGTGATCGCTTGGCAGCCAGCCAAATTCGCAGCCCGCCTTCAGTCCGCGACGGCGTCACAGAGACCGGTGCTTTTCTACCCTGATTTCCAGTCAGGTCATGGCATAGGCGACACCAAGACCAGGCAGTTCGAATCACTTGCCGACGTCCTGAGCTTTGCCTTCTGGCAGACCGGACACAAGGAATTCCAACCTGAAAAGCAATAACGTTACTGCTCAAGCTCGGCAAGTTCCTCCCATCTGGCCATGTCCCTGTCCATCTGATGCTGCAATGATTGCAGTTCCTGGCTCAGCTCACTGACCCGGTCAAAATCCGATCCCGCGTCATGTAATCGGCTGGAAATTTCCGCCTGACGCTCTTCGGCTTCGGCGATCTTTTTTTCGAGAGAATCCATTTCACGCCTTTCTTTCTGGCTGAGCTTACGCGGGCCGGAACCTGAAGGCTTATCCTTCGATTGCTTCGCGGGCTTTCTCGTCGCCGGTTTTTCTTTCGCTGCCGCCCTTTCAGCTTTCATCTCAAGATAGACGCTGTAGTTTCCCGGATACTCCCTGATCTTTCCGTTCTCCTCAAAGGCAAAAATGTGCTCAGCCACCCTGTCGAGAAAGTAGCGGTCGTGGCTGACCGCGATCACGCATCCCGGCCATGAATCGAGAAAATCCTCGAGTACCTGAAGAGTCGGAATATCAAGATCGTTTGTCGGCTCATCGAGAAGCAGCACATTAGGCGAATCAATCAGCTGTTTGAGCAGGTAGAGCCTGCGCCTCTCTCCTCCGGAGAGGTTGCCGATACGATTGTACTGAACAGCGGGTTCAAAAAGGAACCGCTCCAGCATCTTCGAGGCAGAAAGCTGGCTGCCGTCCTTCAGTTTTATCTGTTCCGCCTCCTCCTTGATATAATCGATCACCCGCATGGCATCGTCGAGACCGCTGCTCATCTGGTCATAGTAACCGATTTTGACTGTCTTGCCGATTTCGATATGACCGCTGTCCGACTCAACCTTTCCGGTTATCAGGTCGAGCAGCGTTGTTTTCCCGCAACCGTTGGGCCCGATAATACCTATCCTGTCCCCCTTCTGTAAAAGATATTCAAAGGAAGAGATCAACGTCTGATCGCCCCATGACTTCGACACCTTGTGCATCTCGATGATCTTGTTTCCGAGACGATCGCTCCCGAACCCTGTCTTAAGCTCCTGCTTTTCAGCCATCCCCCGTGTTTCCATCAATCCTTCAGCACGCTGTATGCGCGCCTTCTGCTTGGTTGTACGGGCTTTGCACCCCGTCCGCAGCCAGGCAAGTTCCTGCCTGACCAGCGCCTGTCGTTTGCGGTCCGCCCTCGCGTCCTGTTCCTCTTTTTCAGCTTTCTGCTGCAGATAGCTTGTGTAACCTCCTGAAAACGTATTTGCCGTCACGCCATCGAGTTCGATCATGCGATTGGCCACACGATCAAGAAAATACCGGTCGTGGGTCACCAGAAGCACCGCTCCCTGATACCGCTTGAGATAGTTTTCCAGCCACTCGACGCTGTCGGCATCGAGATGGTTGGTCGGCTCATCGAGAATCAGGGCTTCACTCGGCATAACCAGAGCATGAGCCAGAGCCACGCGCTTGCGCTGCCCGCCGGAAAGCGTCCCCATCCTCGACGTCACGTCATGCAAGCCCAATTTGCCAAGAACCGCCTTTACCGTCGCTTCCAGTTCCCAGGCGTTGTTCACATCCAGTTCATGTGATAGATCGCTCATGCGCTCAATTAGTCCGGCATCCTCGCTGCCCTCTTCAAGGGCCTTGCAGACCAGTTCATACTCGTACACCAGGTTCAGTATCTTGTCGCCCGATTTCAGAACAGCTTCAAGCACCGTATCCTCCGGATTGTAGGGCGAGTCCTGGGGAAGCCAGGCGATACGGCTCTGCCTGGTCACCATGACTTTTCCTGAATCAGGAGTCTCCATTCCGGAAAGAATCTTCAGCAGCGTGCTTTTTCCGCTACCGTTCACACCGATAATCCCGACTTTATCCTTCTCATCAATACCGAACGAGACATCATCGAACAGTTTCTTCAACCCGTACTGCTTGCTTATCGCTTCTACTGTCAGGAGAACCATAGTTTTCGTCTAAATTCTTGTAAGTTTGGTGGAATATACCATAACAATCCATTATCCATCATTCTCACAACGACGATAGAAGCGAATGAAACAAAAGAATCTTCTCCTCACCCTGCTGTTTGTCCTGATAGCAGCACTCATCACGGTAATTCTCAGGCTCGACACCCAAAGCGGCGGCTACGAGGTATCGCGCGTCGCGGACGGGGACAGCTTCACCTTGACACAGGAACGTGAAGAAGTGGAAATCAGGCTCTTCGGCATAGACTGCCCGGAAAGGAAGCAGCCTTTTTCCAGAAAAGCCGAACAGTTCACAGAATCGAAGTTGCGACAGGGAGAAATTCGGTTCACAGAGGTTGACCGCGACCGCTACGGCAGGGCTGTCGCCTGGGTCTATGTGGACTCGCTCTGCCTGAACGAAGAACTCCTGCGCAACGGACTTGCCTGGCATTACAAGCGGTATTCCGATGACGCGAACCTCGCCCGGCTTGAAGACAGCGCGAGAACAGCGAAAACAGGTCTCTGGATCGACCCGAATCCGGTACCTCCCTGGAACTATAGAAAACGGCATTGAGGATGCCTGCCCCTCGGCAGTTTTCATGAAACTATTAGCAGCATATTTCTTTTACAATGATTGATGCAGTACCATTCATCCCCTTAAACTGTCTTAACAAGCAACATGCATCATGAAAACGCTTACCACCACACTGTTCTGTCTGCTTTTGCTCCTTTTCGCGGCAGGTGACACGCTTGCATTTCAGGATCATCCCGACAGTGACGCCAACTGGCGGACGGGCATCAACCTTGTAATACCGCAAGACGAGGTCGTCCAGGAAGAGCTTGACATCGCGGGCATCAATGTCGAGGTCAACGGAACCGCTCAGAACAACATGAACGTCGTGGCCGTGAAGGCCATTACAAGCGGCGATTTCCGGAAACAGGTGCAAATTCTGGCCGCAGACGCGAAACTTGGAGGAACGTTCGCGGAATCGGTCACCTGTTATGCCGCCAACGCCGAACTCTCCGGAACGTTCAACGGAGATCTAACAGTCAAGGCCGCCAGAATCACGCTCGACCCCGCCACGGTCATCATGGGTAATTTCAACTACTCGGCGGCATCCATCCAGGGACTCGACAAGGCCTCGATTTCCGGCACGGTATCTGAAACCCCGTTAGATGACGCTGATCAGGAGTGGAATACATGGCGCGAGGATATCGGCGAAGTGGCAGCGGCCGCCGCCGTGGCAGGCTGGATTCTCT
>Ga0272444_10005812_pt1 | contig 10634 bp, 8 predicted proteins | sample SSMForm13_FD_201033 | JGI IMG/M metagenome (GOLD analysis project Ga0272444, IMG submission 201033) | Marine sediment archaeal communities from Little Sippewissett salt marsh, Falmouth, MA, United States - SSM-Form-13 | ecosystem: Environmental > Aquatic > Marine > Wetlands > Sediment ...
TCCTTGAATCTCTTGGCCAGGCGATCGCGGCGCTGCTTGTTGCGGATGTGCTGTTGCCATCCGACCGGATCGGACGCCGAGCCGGACATGATCACCTTGAGCGCACCCTTCTCGTCATCTTCGCTCGCCCACTCAGGATGTCGTTTGATGAGCTGATCGTAGAGCGCCACGCAGATGCGGCGGCTCATCCCGACGATCATCGCCTTGCCCTCGATGGCGGATTGGCGGTCATCGAAGTGCTGAAGCAGATCATCGACCACGAGGCTCAACCGCTTCTCGGTCCCGACGATTTCCTCCAGGGCTGCCCACTTGGACTTCAGCTTCTCGACACGCTCGATCTCTTCGTTCTCGGTGACTTCTTCGATCTCCTCATCGATCTTGGGAAGGAGAGACTCTGGCAGATCGAGGTTGGCGATCCGGCTCTCGTAGTAGATCGGTACGGTTGCCTTGTCTGCAACCGCCTGCTGGATGTCATACACGCTGATCGTGTCGCCGAACACGGCGTACGTGTTGCGATCGGAAAGCTCGATCGGCGTACCCGTGAAGCCGATGAAGGTCGCATTTGGAAGGGCATCGCGGATATGACGGGCAAAGCCGTCGATGAAGTCGTACTGGCTTCGATGCGCTTCGTCGGCAATGACGACAACGTTGTCGCGCTCGGTGAGGCACGGATGGGTATCGCCCTTTTGCTCAGGGAAGAACTTCTGAATGGTGGAGAAGACCACGCCACCCGACGCCACGCTCAGCAGCTTCCTCAAGTGCGCTCGATCCTCTGCTTGTACCGGCTTCTGCCGGACGATCTCGTGACAGCGCGCAAACGTCCCGAAGAGTTGATCATCGAGATCGTTTCGATCGGTGATCACGACGATCGTTGGATTCCGCATCTCCGGATGAAGCACCAGCTTTCCGGCACAGAACGCCATCGTCAAGCTCTTCCCAGACCCTTGAGTGTGCCAGACGACGCCACCTCGCTTGCCGCCATCGGGCTGCGAAGCGGCAACCACTTGATCGACGGCCGTGCATGTTGCATGGAATTGGTGGTAGGCAGCCACCTTCTTCACGATCTCGTCATCAGCGTCCTCGAACACGATGAAGTGCCGGATCAGATCGAGGAAACGCTGTTTGTCGAAGACACCCTTGATCAGCGTCTCCAGCTCCAGATCATCCGGATTCGCTATGGACGACCCATCGACCGTCTTCCACGGCAGGTACCACTCCCGGCCTGAAGTGATCGAACCCATCCGAGCTTGGTCGCCGTCCGAGGCAATCAGTAACTCGTTCGTGTTGAACAGCGACGGGATCTCGGCCTTGTACGTCTCGAACTGCTTGCGCGCCGTCTCGATCGTCGCGTTCTCGTCCGCTGGATTCTTCAGCTCGATCACAGCAAGCGGCAGCCCGTTGACGAAAACTACGATATCCGGACGTCGATTGTGCTGGCCTTCAACGACCGTGTATTGGTTGACGACGAGCCAGTCGTTGGCATCCGGATTGTCGAAGTCAATCAGCTTCACCTGTTCGCCGCGAACTGCGCCATCCTCAGCAACCTCGACCGTGACACCGTCCGTCAGCATCTTGTGGAACGCGCGATTCCGCTGGATGAGAGATGGTGAATCCGTCAGGAGAACCTCCCGCAACGCCTCTCCCTTGGCCTGCGCGGGGAGAGTTGGGTTCAGCGAATCGATCGCCACTTCGAGACGACCTCGCAGGATCACATCAGAGTAGCTGTCACGTTCAGCGGATGGTTCATCTGGAGCGATGTTGGGGCCATGGAGGGTGGCCCAGCCAAGCTCCTCGAACCAGCCGAGAGCGAGTTCTTCGACGTGGGACTCGACTATGCGGGCCATTCAGCAGATCCCTTCGTGCTGACGCTTGTCTGTGTCCGTTTCTCTGTCAATAGGGCGCTTGTCTGATGGTATCCGGACACAGTGTCCGGCTGGATGTCCGGATAGGCAGTTGGCGTGCCTTAACCCTGCCCTATCCGGACATGATGTCCGCTTCCATGTCCGGACGAGAGAATTGGACACGGACATCCCTAGACCACCTCATATTCCGTTTGAGTGCCTGCTCCTGACTTCCGAATCAGCCCCACTTCAACGAAGTGGCTGAGGTGCCGCCGTGCAGTGCGATCCGTTACCTTAAGCGCCGCGGCATACTCACGCGCAGACGCCTCTCTCCTCGTAGATAGCCACTCCCACCCAGCCTTCTCGGAGTCAGTCAACGAGGCAAGCACTTCCTGAGTCAACGTTCTGACTGAGGCCGCCCTGTTTCGGTAAAGCGTCAACACGAGATACGGATTGTTGAACGCGTACTTCGGGAGCGGCAGTCCGGCATGTTCAGCCTGGGCCTTGAGCGACTTAATCCCCAATCCCCGCTCTTCTGCCATGTCCATCCTGGCGAAAACATAGTGCAGGCCAGGATTCCTACTAAGCATTGGAGCGTTGAAGGCTTGAAGTTGCTCCACCGTGATTGGCGGGAGTGGCGCGCCGGGGCTTCTGATGGTGACAGTTGCGTCATCGACAATCAGCTGGCACTTGCCTCCTTCAATGCTGTAGTCGCGATGTACGAGCGCATTGACCACTGCTTCGCGAATCATGGTAAAGGGTAGCGTCTCGATCTGCCTGCGCTGCATATGTTCCCTACTGGTCACACTTGGCAGCTTGTTCCGGAGCCATTCCTCCACGAGATCCGGGATCAATACTAGAGGTTGATCGAAATCCCGCGGCTCTTCCGATCCATCTGGATAGTGAATCGTGCCAAGCAAGCCGGCTTGGTGCATCGTCACCCGAGGCTCCTTGCCAAAGAGAAGAAGGCCGAAACCAGAAGGAGTCATCGTGCCTTCTCGCTCTTGCAGAAGACCCTGTCGTGCAAGGCGGCGTCGGAATGCGCTAGATTCAATGGTTTCATGGAGCCCAGCACGTTTGCTGTACTCCAGCAGCGCTTCACTGGACAGATCCGCCAAGACAGATCCACCAACAGGCTCCTCAAGCTCAGAGAGAACGACCTCCTCCACTTCTTTCTCTGCTTCGGCTGCGCGTTCGAGAGCCTGGGCAATGAACTCCTTGTTCTCATCACGGATGACATCCTGGAGGTCCCGATCGAACATGTGAACCTGCACATCGTTATCCTGGAGGTACTTGATCCCCTTGCGGTCCACGGTCGGATCCGGATCTTCGATACCTACCCAAACCTCCTTGATTCTTGCCAGCACGATTCTCTCAGCACACGAAAGCTTGGGGTGAGCACGAGCACCTGGAGCGCACGGCTCAAGCGTACAGAAGAGCAAAGCGCCATCCAGTCTAACATTCCGATTCTTCCGCTCAAGGAGGGTGTACTCCGCGTGATCGCCCTGTCGGAGCTCACCACGGCAAGCTGTTTCGACTGTCCCGTCTGGCTTGAAGAGAACAGCACCGACTCTTGGAGATGCCTTCCCATCATCTCGTGGCTCGCAGACTGTATCCCGCATCACCTCTACAGCACGCTCCATTAGCTCCCGCGGACTGAACTTCGACGTTTGCGAGTCGGGCTTCATCTTCGATACCTCCGGGGGGACCACGTCCTAGCTGTCACTGTGTTGCTGCTCATCATCACCATGATCGGCCTCGTATTCCCCGTCATCCTCTTGCGTGTCGTCGTTATCAGCATGCTGATGCTGCTTCTCCTCCATTAGCCGCGGAGGAGATCCGTCGTGGTTATCATTGCGTTGTTGCTCATCATCGCTATGATCGGCATCGTATTCCCCGTCATCCTCCTGCGCGTCGTCATCATCTTGATGATGTTTCTGCTCCAGCGTACTCCTTCCAGTGCGCTGCGATGAATCCGGAGATCCCGCCGCTCGGGTGGAACGTGGGGTAGATCTTCCGGAAGGCCGTCAGGGCCTCATCGAGCGATGTCGTCGGCAGTGCGTCGGTGTGTCTCAACAGGTACAGGAATCCGATTCCAGGGCTGCGCGATTCGCCCTGGTTGCAGTGAACGAGAACCTTCATTCCTTCCGAGAGCTTCTCGTGAATGAAGGCGATGGCTTTGTCGATGATCTCTTGCGGGATGTACGCCGGGTTGGGCGCATCGACGAGATTGAGATAGAGCCGATCGCCACGCTCCGCGAAGTAGTACTCGGGATGTTCCTTTGGCGCCCCTCGTCCTGTGTACCCCAACAGCTGCCTGTGGTATGGCTCCTTGCAGGCATGGACGACGGCCCAGCCATCCCGCCCCTTGACCTGATACTCGTAGTCGCCCTGATGGCCGACGAAGAGGTTCTCATAGATCTCGGTCATGCGTGAATCCCCCTTCGGAATTTGGATCTGGAGCCAGGATGCAACTTGCGCAGAGTACCCCCTGGCGTCTGCTCCGGAGACTCCGAATCCCACAAGAACACGCCTCAGCGACACACGCATGGCTGACTTGAGGGTCTCGCGATCATGCCAGTCGGTCTGCATATACCCCTCTGCTGTCTGCAGAAGGGACGCTCCGAGTCGGTAGCGCTCGATGCCCACTTCACACTCCGGATCCAGATCAAGAGTCGCGATGAACTGATTGAATGCCTCACTGAGCGATTCGAGCCCCCCTGCGTATTGACATACCATCTGAAGCCTAGGTCCGCTCTCGAGGCTCTCTCCCGAGGAAGGAACTGATTCTCTCGGCGCCTCTTTCTCGGCTTCCTCATCCTCTGCAGGCTCCTCTTGAGTCATCGTCCCCACAGGAGCATCCAGAACCTGTCTGAATGCTGCTCGATCTAGGGCGTACAGCAAGCGGCTCGGCTCTACTCGCAGGTCAAACGAACTCGGCTTGCCATCCGCATCAAGTGTGCCAATCGTGAGAACAAACGTCGGAATCTCGGCTTCATCACTGACATCTGCCTGCACGAAGACCTTACTGTCGACCTGCTCGTGATAGGCTTGGAAGACCTCATATGGTTCGCGTGTATGCATGATGTCCGGCTCAGTCCCCTCGAGCGCGGCGAGAACCAATGCAAGAAGAGAATCCACCGCCAGCAGATACGTCCGAAGTTGATTGCTGCAAAGCGCCGTCAGGAAGCCGTCCTTCCCGTGCGCAACGGGGCCTGATTCGTTCCGACACTCCGTTAGGGCGTCAGCCAACCGGTTGTAGGTGGAGAGCACTTTGTCGAACTTGCTTGCTCCCTGCGAATTCGCGATGCCCAGAACCTTGAGAGTCTCAACCAGCAAGTCTGTAGTGGAGGGCGTAGACCTCGGCAGTGACTTGCCGAACTCCCCAAGAATCGTCAGGCACACACACTCAAGGAACGACTTCACGGTCTCGATCAGTGCATGACCTGTCCCGCCGTAGGCCTCGGCAACTGCTCTGTAGTGCTTGTCTAGCGTGGGGGCGTCCGGCCACCTATCGACAGCCGCGCGGTAGTTCGGAGCGAGATCGTCCAGTGCAAAGGTCAAGCAGGCTCTCCTTCATCTCCAAGCAGAATTGCGCCCGAGAGAAGCTGCGGGAGCAAAGCATCTCGCCAAGCCGCGAGTTCTCTGGCTTCCAGCTCTGTTCTAGTTGCGGCCTCGACAATTGGCGCCAGTACGTTGCTCATCTCGGCGAGTAGGCTGCTTTCCGGAACCACGACCAGTGCCTCGCTCAAGTGGGTTCGCTTGATGTGTCCCATGGTCGTCGCCTTGCCGGCGGCAACTCCTCGGAAGGCTTCAAGATGACGGTTGATCCAGAGCAGGTAGAACCACTTCGGGAAGCTTGCGGATGTGACCTTGAAGATGTGCTGGTTGACGAAGCACGGACCACCCGTCCAGATCTTGCAGAGCAGTGTTCCCGACCATGAGAAGAGCACATCTCCGTCGTCGGCCTGATGCTTCTCTGGGATGTCAAGCCTTGCCCTGTCAGACTGCAGAGTGACTCCTTGGCCGAGCTCACGGATCTTGACTACCGGCAGGCTCGGCTCGCCAGGCTCCGCAGCGTACTTCTGGCAGGCTGCACCATTGATGAAACCGGCAATCTCGTCAAGAGCCTTGATTGTCCATCCCTTCGGAATCTTGCCGAGAGGGGAGTCTTGGAACCTGTCGGGGAACAAGTGGCGGTAGCCCGCCACACCCTCATCCCCAATGTCTTGCGCCAGGATCTCACGGCGAGCTTCAGCCCGGTCAGCGAACTCATCCGGAATCGGTTTGCCATTCAAGATCGCATTGTCGATGACTGGATCGAAGTCGACAAACCAGCTCTTGAAGATCGCCCGGGCGATCGCCTCCAGCGTCCGGTTCATCCGCCGGTTCAGCTCGATCTTATCGTCCAGCGTTCCGAGGATGTGCGCAAGGCGACGTTGTATTGTGACGTCTGGGATGGGGACCTTCAGGTTCGTCACATCTGTCTTGAGGATTCTCGGAACAGTAGAGCCTCGCTCCGCAGACAGCAAGGCTTGCCTCACAGGCCGACTCATTAGCATGTATTTCAGGAACTGGTTGTCAAGTTCTCCGTGGCGTCCCCGAAGGGCCATCAATCGGCGTGTGATCAAGTATTTCCCATCGCAAGGAAATGAAGCAACCTCGCCAATTGGCGCCTCAGTAGTGATGAGCACATCACCAGGTTCAGGCAGACCGCGGGTCGTCCACTTCTCATAGGTGTCTTGAGAGATGTAGGAGAGGTTGGAGAGATCAAGTCTTCCATTTCGGACGTTTGCAGCTGTGAGCGTAGCTATGCCCGACGCGGCTTTCGGAGGGGTCTTGCCGCGATAGTCAATGATTGCTTCTAGAAGGTCGCCCAGCCGCCGGCTGGGCCAATTGCCCACGCTATGCATCGGGATCACCGATCTGAGACCCGTCTGCAAACCAGGTGAATGTCGGACCGTCACTTCCAATCTCCAGATGCACACCCAGCGCGTATTTGAATGCGTCGCCTGTAAGGTACTCGAGCCTGGCAAGATCCTCTGTACGATCTGCAATTGACCAGTATGGCTTCACCTCAATAGCCAGCAAGTTCTCACATGTCCACCGACGGTGGACGATGATGTCGGGCCTCATGCGGGCACGATCCTGATCGCGCTTGATATCATCTTCCTCTCGATAATCCCGGTTGTATTCGCAGTCCACATCGAATCCCTCGCCCTCAAGTCCACTGTCCAAGTGGCGAGCGAGCTGAGCTGTGATGGCTTGCTCGTGAACCTTCCCATCGACGAGCTGTCCGTCATCGCGATATAGCTGAGTTACAGCCTCCTTGAATCGTCTGGACAGCCGCGCAAGATCACACATCGAACCCCATCCCCTTCAGATTCCTGCGGATCTCGTCTTCGAGGCGCTTCGACTCGGCGAACTGCTCGGAGAGTTCGGAGGTGAGCCGGGTCATCTTCTCCTCGAACGGCTCGTCATCTTCCTCGGCTTCCGGGGCACCCACGTATCGCCCTGGCGTCAGGACGTGACTGTGCTCGCGGATGTCATCGAGCGTTGCACCTTTGCTGTAGCCGGAGACTTCTTCATACATCTCCCCAGTCTCGCCGCGCCAGGCGTGATACGTTCCGGCGATCTTGGTTATGTCATCATCGGTCAGCTCGCGATGCGTGCGATCGACCATCGAACCCATCGCGCGTGCGTCGATGAACAGCGTCTCGCCTTGTCGGTCACGCAAGGACTTGCCCCCCTTGGTCGGGGTGCCCGACTTGTTGCGCGTGATGAACCAGAGGCACGCAGGGATCTGCGTCCCATAGAATAGTTGCCCGGGCAGCGCAATCATGCAGTCGACAAGATCGCCTTCGACGATTGCCTTGCGGATGTCGCCTTCTCCAGACTGGTTCGAGCTCATCGATCCGTTGGCAAGAACGAATCCAGCGATGCCGTTAGGCGCGAGATGATGAATGAAGTGCTGCACCCACGCGTAGTTCGCGTTTCCTGTCGGAGGGACACCGTACGCCCAACGGATGTCCTCGCGTAGTCGATCGCCGCCCCAATCAGAGTCGTTGAATGGGGGATTGGCGAGGAGGAAGTCGGTCTTCAGCGTCTTGTGCAAATCGTTGTGGAAGCTGTCGGCGTTATGCGGGCCAAGATTGGCTTCGATGCCGCGGATGGCAAGGTTCATCTTCGCAAGCTTCCAGGTGGTCGGGTTCGACTCCTGTCCGAAGATGGAGAGTTCCCCCATCCGTCCACCGTGGGCACGGATGAATTCCTCGCTCTGCACGAACATCCCGCTCGATCCGCAGCAGGGGTCGTAGACGCGGCCTTCGTACGGCTCGATCATCTCGACGAGAAGCTTGACGATGCAGCGCGGCGTATAGAACTCGCCGCCCTTCTTGCCTTCCTTGCTCGCGAACTGACTGAGGAAGTACTCGTACACACGGCCAAGGATGTCCTTGGAGCGGTTCTCCTCGTCCCCAAGGCCGATCGTGCCGATCAGGTCGACCAGCTCGCCCAGCCGCTGCTTGTCGAGCGCCGGACGGGCGTAGTCCTTCGGCAGGACCCCCTTGAGCTGTTCGTTCTCTCGCTCGATCGCGACCATGGCATCGTCGATGAGCTTGCCGATCTCCGGCTGCTTGGCCCTCTCCTGAAGGTACGTCCAACGGGCTTCCTTGGGCACCCAGAAGACGTTCTTCATTGCGTATGCGTCACGTTCCTCCATCGTCTCGTACCGTTGCTCTGGCTCGGCAACGAACCATTCAGAGTTAGGATTTGAGACCTCATCAAAGAGCTGCTCCTGGCGTTCGACGAACGCATCAGAGATGTACTTGAGGAAGATGAGGCCGAGCGCGACGTGCTTGTATTCCGACGGGTCCATGTGCCCGCGCATCTTGTCGGCAGCCTGCCAAAGGGTCTCTTCGAAGCCTAGCGTTGCACCGTTGTTCTTGGACTTCGCCATCCGTTGATCTCGCTCCTTCCGTATGAGATCACGATACCTAATGTACGGTAAATCCATCGGTCTTGCCACAAGTAGGACGACTCTCTTGATTTCACAGTTCAGGCCTAGATAATCAGTTTCTCGGCCGACGTTAGAGAGGTGTCCATGACAGTCTACGATAGCTTCGCAAAGCAAGTGCCTCACGAAGAGGGGATTCAAGAGATCCACATCCAAGCGTTGAATGAACTCCTTGCCCCGGGTCGAAAGCCAACGAATCTGAGGGCATTGCTCAGACTACAGTTTACCGCTCTCCTTGATCCGGCAACTAAGTGGAATCTGCCACTTGCACCAGGATTCGATCGACACGTAAGGGAGTTCGAGCAATCCGAGAAGTGCGTACAGAGACTCCTCAGTGAAGCGGCGGCGTGCGAATCTCAGCTATCAGAGTTGGTGAATGACCTCGCGAGCAGTATTGATGGAAGTACGTTGGGGGACGTTCCCTCAGCGGACAGCTGCACCGAGTGTGCACTGAAGCACTATAGGCTTCTTCTCGGCGTTGTCGCCTTGCTCAAGCGTCGATTGGAGAGACGGGAAGCCAGTTTCGCGGCAGAGAAACGGATGGATCAGACCCCCGGAAACGACATAGGCCGCTCTGATGAAGGTCCGTGGCTTGACGAGCAAGCTTATTTCTACAGCTACCTTGCCGAAGCAGTCCGAGACCTTATCCGCACTCAAGATGAAGCCTACCGGCGACAGCTGCTCCGCTCGGCAGGAGAGGAGTACATAGGTCGCGGGGAGTGGCAGAAGATGATCTTCGCCTCCCTAAGGAAACTGAACAGGTACTTGGCGAACACTGATGCCAACTTCCGTCTGCAGTTCTACGCCCCTCCGGCAGACGAAGAGCGGATTGAGCGAGTCCCAGTTGACGGTGATCCCTGCGACCCTCTGTTCGACCGCATCTTCGGGCCCTTCCTCGATCACTACCTGTCTCTCCCGCCCGGACTTAGAGGCACACAGTTGGTGGTCTGTCGCGGGTGCCTGGCTGTCTTCCGTCGCTGTTCTGAGGATGATCACGTCTCCATCTGGTGTCCTACGTGTCGCAGCAAGCCAGCTGCAGAGCGGATACGACACTACTAGTATCCCGTAGGAAAAATACCCACGACTTCTAGACCCTGCTGAATCACTGCACTACAACCTAGCCAACCGCGATTTGGGATCCGCATTCAGAGCCATGGGCTAGCGTGAGCCCATGAATAGTCAACACTACCAAAGAGAAACGGCGTACGTCACCGAATGCCCGCTCTGCGGACGCATGTGTGATGTGCGTCTCGCGAAAACCGGAAACCCCTACTTCGCGTGCCCCGAGTGCGGGCTGCGTTGCTTTGTGAACTCCCCAACCGGCAAAGACCGGCTTGGGGATCGATCCGTCCCCAAGGAGGAAGTCGATGCCGTTTGATTTCGCCAGTATTCCTCCGCGAACCACCGACACAGGCCGCCAACCACCGCAGACCCCGTCTGCGCCCGCTAGCGCCGTTGAAGAAGGGGAAAGCGGGGCTCCGCACGCCGCTGTTTTCGTGGTGTTTGCGCTCGTAGTGTTGGTTGCCACGTGGTGGTTGACGCGAACGCCGCCGGACAGCGTAAACGCCCGCCGTAGACCAACGCCAACCGACGGAAGGAGCCTGTTTCCATGGGCGCTCGAGTACTAATCGCGGAGCGTGCGGGAGCGTCAGCAAAGCGCTCCGAGGACTTCGTCTCGGCGTTGGTTGCCGATGGCACAGTTACCGATTCCGCCGCGCGGGTCGCCACGGCACTCGCGTTGAGCGCGCGGAGTGGCGTCGTGGAGAACCAGACCAAGG
>Ga0272444_10005813_pt1 | contig 10633 bp, 14 predicted proteins | sample SSMForm13_FD_201033 | JGI IMG/M metagenome (GOLD analysis project Ga0272444, IMG submission 201033) | Marine sediment archaeal communities from Little Sippewissett salt marsh, Falmouth, MA, United States - SSM-Form-13 | ecosystem: Environmental > Aquatic > Marine > Wetlands > Sediment ...
TTTATATATAACATGGAGATAGAAAAGCCTGAAACAAAGAAGGAGATTACATCCCTTGACATACGCTTTCTGATGAAGGAGATGAGGCAATTATTAGCCGGAGGCTTAATCAGAAAAATATATCAGTATGGAAATAAAGAAAAGAAATTCATGTTTGACATATTCGTTCCTGAGCATGGAAGCCATTGGTTGTACGTAGATAACAAGAAAGTTTTTCTCACAAAAATTAAACAAGAAGCACCACAAGAACCACCTAATTTCTGTATGTTTCTGAGAAAGCATTTGATCGGAAAGAAGATTCGTGACATCAAACAACATGACTTCGATAGAATAGTTGAAATACACACAGAAGAAAACATACTCATATTCGAGATGTTCTCAAAGGGTAATGCGATACTATGCAATTCCTCATACAAAATAATCATGCCTCTGGAAATACAGAGATGGAAGGACAGAATAATAAAAGCCAGGGAACCGTACAGATACCCTCCAAAGGTTACGAATCCATTTGACGTCAGCTACGACGTGATCATGTCTTTGCTCAAAAGATCTGACAAGAAGATTGTCAGCATGCTTGCAAAGGATCTTGGTTTCGGCGGAATTTATGCAACTGAAATACTCAAGAAAGCTGAGGTAGATGAGAACAAACCAGCTGTTGACATAAGTTTGCATGAAGCACTCTCCATAAACAAAGTGATTGAGCATTTGGACAAAAATCAAATCTCTCCGTGTGTTTATTCCAATATTGTTTCACCATTTCCATTGTCTACAATGGCTAGAGAAGGTCCTCCTGAAAGAACTGAAACATTTTCAGATGCACTTGACAAATTCTTTTCATCTCAACTGATAGACGAATTACATGAAGAAGCTGAAAAAGAAACTGGAGAAAAAGAGAAGGATGAAAGAATATTAGATCAACAAGAGAAGGCAAAAGAGAAGTGGGAAGGAATCAAAAAAGAATCAAAAGAGACTGCAGATCTCATATATGAGAATTACACAACTGTAGAATCTGTAATAAAAGGTCTTCAGAAGGCAAAAGAGATGGGAATGTCATGGAATGAGATAAAGGAGAAAATAAATTCTGAAGAAACACCTGAAACAGAAAGCATAAAGGAGATCAAAGAAGGTGATGGACGAGTTATACTTGAACTAGGCGGGAAGGAAGTTGAGATAGATTTCAGAAAAACAGTCGAAGAAAACGCTGCTAATTATTATGAAGATTCCAAATGGGCTCGAGGTAAAGAAGAACGAACTGGAAATGCAATTCAAAAAACACACGAAAAGATAGAGAATCACGTAGATGAGCCTCCTCCTGAACCTAAGATTACACAGAAAAAGGAAAGGAGGAGATGGTATGAAAAATTCAAATGGTTTATTTCATCAGATGGTTTCCTTGTTGTAGCAGGCAGGTCAGCAGATCAGAATGAGATATTGCTAAAGAAACATGCAGATTCAACTGACATAGTCTTTCATGCAGACATACCAGGTGCAGCATTTGTTGTCATAAAAGGTGAAGGTAAAGTGCCATCAGATGTAACAGTAAAAGAAGGTGCAGAGTTCTCTGCAGCCAATTCAAAAGCATGGAACAAAAACCTTGGAACAATTGATGTTTTCTGCGTACGCCGTGATCAAGTAAACAAACCAGAGGGTCATCTTGCAAAGGGTTCATTTGTTGTTTCAGGAGAACGTAGATGGTTCCGTGATCAGGAACTGAAACTATCTATTGGGGTAATGATCGATAAAGGGAAGGAGACATCAAAAGTGATCTCAGGCCCTGTAATGTCTGTTAGAAAGCATTCTAATTACTTTATAACAATTCAACCAGGTTTCAAGAAATCGCTAGACCTCGCACGTGCAATCAAAAACAAGCTACTCATGAAATCGTCACTTGAAGACAAGAAATACGTTGAAACAGTTTTAGTAGAAGATATTCAAAACGTCATACCGGCAGGTATGGGAGAGATAGTAGATTTCTAAGCTGATATTCTTAGGTCGGAAATTTTTTTATTATGATAAACCTCTGTGCCTAATTCAATGTTTATGCCGTTTACTGCAACATTTCCATCAACTTCAATATAATCACTACCTTTTCTAACAACAATTCCATCATGTGGATAAATTCGACCACGATGGCCTGGATAATCAAATGTAATAGCATGTCCCCGTGCTACACTAGAAGGTGAAATATTTCGTCTTTCGTTTGTTGTCATGTTTAATATTAATTACAAATTAATCTTATAAAGTTCCTCCCAACAGGTTCCCCAATCGTCGATTTTTTTGTAATTTTATTCAACATCCAAATGAGCAATATTCTTAATTTTGTATTGTTTCAATCCATCACTCACTGTATTAACCGATAGGTATCTAGAACTAATATTAGTTACTTTACCTCTGCCTACCTTCGGTTTGCCCCACCATCCTTCAGCTATGACGTATACATTATCTCCTATATCAACATCAATTGTTTCATCATACGAAGTTTTCAGTTTCACCATAAACTTTATTAGAAGTAAGTTTTTTAATCTAACTCGATCATACATGAATGGCATATGAAATAAGCAGCATCGTCTCTGCCGTCTTCATACATTTGATTACATTCTACACATACCATCATACAAATCACTTGAGAAATATATGACAAAAAACATTAAAAACCCATACCAAAGCCTGATCCTGATTATTTAAATTAACAGAACCATTTATAAAATATGCAAAGAGCAGGTATATGCACACATTGTGGAGAGTTGGCAAAGCCAGCCAAATCATGTAATATGTGTGGTGTGATTATTTGTGGGAAGTGTATAGACCACAATCTCGGATTATGCAAATACTGTGTACAGAAGGCCAAAAGAAAGCAGCATAGGTTTGTTTAGATTTCTTAGTTATATAGCAGAGAAACCATTTTTAACTATTTGTACCAACATAATACAATGCTGGGATGGCGGAACGGCTAACGCGCACGACTGGAAGCTTTTGCCTGTGATCGTGTGGGAGAAATCCCTTGGGGGTTCAAATCCCTCTCCCAGCGTTTTATATTCTTTTACATACAATTAAAATCATGAACACATTAAACGAAGATTTTAGAAATCTTATGGATCTTATGAGATCTTCCATGACAACAGATGACATGTTCTTTCATGCAATGAACCAGATAGCAAGACAACTACCTAAGATACAAAGACTTAGGCAGGATGAAGAGGTACCAGGTCAACTGAAAAAGGAGATTGCAGAAGTGTCTATTCTAGCCTCTATTATGCGTGAAATCGGCAATGTAAATGATGGTATTATTTCTGAAAAGGTGCAGAAAATCATACAAGAACTCAAGGAAAACAACGGTAGACCTAGGTAATTTCTCAGCGTAATCCTTTATCAAATGCCTAGAACTTATATATACACAGGAAATTCTCAATTACTTATGAACAAACCAACATTCTGGAAAATAGTAGATAGCGTGATACAAAAATCAGATATTGTATTAGACGTATTAGATGCTGAACATATAGAAGATACTAGAAACTATGAAATTGAGGATAAGGTCATTGAGAAGGAGAAAATACTGATATTTGTAGTGAACAAGATTGATACAATAGATAAAGTAGATGTTAGGGGACTGAAAAATTATGTTCGTATATCAACCAAAGAACATATTGGTATAGGAAAACTTAGAGAAAAAATAATAATAGAAGCCAAGAAAAACGGAATCAAGAAGCCTTTAGTTGGTGTTGTTGGTTATCCCAATGTCGGAAAGAGTTCTGTGATAAATGCTCTTAGAGGTAGAAGAGCTGCGAAAACAGCTAAAAAATCAGGATTCACTGTGGGGTTACAGAACATCAAAGGTGGATCAAACATAATGCTAATTGATAGTCCAGGTGTTATACCATACGGAGAAGATGACGACATAAAACACATCACTGCAAAGATAAAAAATACTGAAAACATCAAGGATCCTATAGGAACAGTGATTGATATAATCAAGGATCATCCAGGTAAATTAGAGGAATTTTACGGTATTGAAGTAAAGGACATTGAAAGAGAAGAAATAATAGAAAATATAGCTATTCATAAACACATTCTTAAAAAAGGCGGTTTGCCTGATACTGAAAGGATGGCAATGTCTATCCTAAAAGAAATATACAAAGGGAGATTGAAATTATAATTCATACTCTCCCAAAGTTTAACATTCTTCAAAATCGTCGCCGTATTTCATTCCCCATGGTGCCCATGCTCCACCCATCACTCCACAGAATGCTAACAATGCAACTATAATAACAGCCATATTCTGATAAACTGTGTACATATCCGCGTGGAAGAACAGCCAAACAATTATGAATATTATCAGCGCAAAGAATGAAATTATCGAGAGACCTACTCTCCAAGCAAACCCAGGAGTGTCCATTGGACTCTTATACTTCTTCTTTTTTGTTGTCTTTTTTGTAGCTTTTTTTGGCATGATTATTATTAGTCATTTCCGCATAAAAATATTTTAATCCGATAAGAGAATTTTATATTATGAACAAAGACGAATGCTGTCCGAAGTTCGATCCAAAAAAATGGGATAATAAGACATTCACATGGAAAAACAAGAGATTCATAAAAGATAAGGTATTCACTCTGTTTTACATTCCGATAGGTTTTGGGAGAACAATGAAACGAATTGTTGAGAAGACAGACAGAGACAAAGCTAAGACTCCAGATAACATGGGTCTTTCATATCACACTTCCATGTGGAATATGGATGTATACATAGCAGTGGATAAGAAAATACAAGATGCAGAAAACGTAACAATCAGTGGCAAGTTCTTCAGTAAGGTATACGAAGGTTCGTATAACCAGACTGGCAAATGGTGTAAAGAGTATGTAGCGGCTGCAAACAAAAAGAAATTGACTGTAAAGAAGATGTTTATGTGGTATACAACATGTCCTAAATGTGCCAAGAAATATGGAAAGAATTACGTAGTCATCATATCAAAAGTGAAATAAAATATAAAGAATAATTCTATGTAGCCTAGGCTAACAAAACCAAAAATAAACTAACAAGAATTAATTTACTTAACTGTTTTACGCTTACTCTTCAGTTTTTTCTTCAGTTTTTTCTTCGGTTTTTTCTTCGGTTTTTTCTTCTTTTGCTTCTTCTGCAGGAGCCTCAGCTTCTCCAGAATCCAGTGCTACGTTTACAGCTTTGGGACCTTTGTCTCCTTTCTCTGTCTCAAATACAACTGAATCGTTTTCGTTAATACTCACACCTTCTTTTAATCCTGTTTGGTGTACAAAGTATTCTTTTCCATCTTCAGCGGCTATAAATCCAAAACCTTTTGTTTGGTTGAAAAATTTTACTTTTCCTTTCATTTAATTACCTCATTTAGAAATTATCCGTCACAAGTCATATGTGAGGATAAATTTCTTTTCAATATTCAGTAAGTGAATTGCTGCTTTATAAATGTCTTCCCAGGAGTAAAACACGTTTTTACAGTTAAATTCAGGGTATAATACGAATGTTACTGGAAAAAAGAGGTTATGGCAACACTACGGATCTTTAGATTATTAAAATTTCTTGACTTTCCAATACTTTTCTAAAATCCCTGTGAATATCCAAACTATTATCGCTACCAATAATGAGTACATGAAATCAAAAGGTGTAAAAATACCCACAAGAATTATTATGAGACCAATTGCACCTAATATGGAAACGAATAGTTTTTTATCTTGCTTTTTCATGATTATATATTCAAATCAGGACTTATAATCCTCATTTATCTATAATTTCCACGACTAATACCCAAAATAGTATCACATTGTGGGCATATATACATGATCTCTTGTTTGAAGAATCCCACTCCTTTCTTCTCTACTTTGAGATCTTTCAACTTAATTTCTATTTTACAATAAGGACATTTGGCCATGATTAAAATTAATACTTAGAAATAAATTACTTTTTTCTAAATCATAACATGGAGACCGACATAAAGGATTATGTAGAAACAGAGACCAGGTACACGGTCAGAGGCAGGGAACTACATTTTAGATATCAACCATCCAAAATGCCATCATACTCCTTAGCTAAGGCAATATACTACAAAAAAGCAGAAAAACCTGAAATTCACGCTGAGATACTAGTATCTAGATTCTCTGATTATATAGACAATTTACTGGCGAGACATGATACTAGATCAAACAAACCAACAAAACAAGAGAAAGAAAAATTCAAACACAGGGCAGCTACCTTCAAACACATTGTGAGAACGAATATATACAATATTATCGAAGATGCTCTCGAAGATAGATATCCTTACGAGTATTCCGAAAATATCTATTACGATGGTGAGATTGTAAGACCAATCACAAGAGGCGAGAGGGCTGTAAACAATATGCTCTTCAACAGAAACTTTCAATTGGCTCTACAAGGCCTTTCATCAAGCACTGGTTTTAACAAGGTTTGGGACGACTATACAAGAGTCCAGAGTCTTCTTGCAGACCCAAAAGGATTTGATGAACTAAAAGAATGGTCTGATCCATTAATACATAAATGGACATGGGACTACCCTATCAGAGGAGTGGATCGAGAAGATCAGTATCAACAAGGTCTCATAACTTTATGGTCTGCGGCTCCCAACTACAAGGGAAAGAATTTCGCACGATTCATGACATTTCTAAAAGGCGCTTTACGATACAAGTTTCTAAATATGCTTAGATTTTCCTATGCAGACAAAAGAAGAATCAACAGAGACACGATGGCTCTTGGTTCTGCAACAAATTCTGCTGATTCATACTACGCTCATCTACTTGATGAAATTTCATGTTTAGCGTGGCAAATAGCGCAAATGGAAAATTATGGGAATGGACATTACGACCCTTTCTCAACAACTCATATAAACGATATGATTAAGGTACGTAGAGGATTTGATCAATACGGTATATGGAGGGTCACAGCCAGAGATGAACCAGGATGGGAAAGAAACACGTTTGACGGATTTCCTGATAGAGTACTTGGGGATGAGATAACAGAAGATGATTTTCCGCTTCTAGACGAAAAGGCAGTGAGGCTTTTTATAGAACATGAAGATCTAGGTCTCCGAAGACCTATCTGGTATGAATGGGATGATCTCACTTTAAGATATAGGGGAGGGCATCTTGTTATCGGCGATACGTCTCGTGGATTTGACCCGAAAAAAGAATTATGATTTCTCAGCCAGACCCTTTACCTGTTCTAGAACTTCAGGCTGTATGTAATGATGAATTGTAACAGTATACCCTTCTTTCCAAGTCTGATCTTTCTTGCTGAATTTCTTGTGCCCAAGCTCTTCTGCAATTGATGTGAAGAGCTGTATTATCTCTTTCTTTGTTGCTGAAGCATGTGTTGCAAGAAACTGTTTAGCTACTCTAGTTGCATAGTATGATCTGATTATATGTGGATAGAACTCTTTACCACAGTATCTTTTGAAAGCCTTCTTGAATCTCCTCTCTGATATCGGATGTCCTGTAATACTTGTGAAAACAAAATCCCAGTCATGTATTGGCTGAAGAAGTTCATTTAGTCTCTTTATATATGCTTTAGGAAAGTCTCTTGTTATCTTTCTAGGAACCCCATCCTTTGCTTTATACTTGAATGTCACCATGGTTCCATTGATGAATATATCAGATTTCTTCAATGTAGTCAACCCTTTATGACCATGCGCTTTGTAATAGATCTCATTTCCTATCCTCATTTTAGTTTCCAAAAGGGTATACATCGGAACTGCAAGAAAATCATCTGGATTCTGAAGAGCTTGTCTCACGTTCTTCTCAAGTATTGGGTAAAACCTTTCAAACTCTTCTACCTTCCTGTATTTCTGTTTCGTCAACATTGCCTTTTTATCAAGTGTATACACATACGAATACGTACCACCTGGATTTTTATACAACACATCCCAATGATCATTCGATTTTTCGTCATGTATTGTAAGCTGTGTAGCAAACAGAGAATATGCTTTATCCAACTTCCTTCCATCAGGTAATGTGTTTATCCTAGCACCCTGGCACTTTCCTTCAGGTGACATCTGGCCTTTCAGAAAAGTTGAGTCCTTCTTATCCACCAAGAAATCAAAATTATTATGTGCTTTGAACAATTCCACCACATGGAATGCTTCTGGAAATTGTTTTCTAGAAGACGTCCACCTACCAGCTTTTCTGACGTAAGTCTTAAGATCAACTCCAATTCGAACTGTTCCAGCTAGAATAGGCTTCTCCATCTTTATAATTGAAGTCGGAATTTTATAAACAATAAACGAAGTTTCGAAAGAAAGGTTTTTAACTGTAGTTGATTATTTGATATAGAGATCAAATGAAAACATCTAAATTTTTTGATGAGAAGAAACCATCTCCCATAAGACTAGCTCAGCTACTATTTGAAGAGAGAAAGAAAACTGAGCCTGACATAGATGTTGTAAACACTGCTATAGGAAATGTCTCTCTGAAAACACACCCAAAGATGGTAGAAAGGTATCTGAACTCAAATGATCATGATCTTCGGAAGGGTGTGTGGAAGTATACCACAACAGCTGGATGTGAGAAATGTAATCATGCTTTTGTGAACATAATCAAATCTTTTCTACCTGAAGATGATAAAACCGAATTATATTCCATTACAGGTGATGGAAGTTCTCCTCTTATGAAGCTTGCCATGCTTGGTGTATGCGGTGAACCAGGTACAAACCAATCACCACTTCTTGTTCTTGACCCGACCTATACAAACTATGGTGCAATTGCAAGGGAGACTGGAAGGAGGATCGTTTCAGTTCAGAGGAAGTTGAATGAAAATGGAAAATTCAGTGATATATCCACAAAAGAAGTTGAAAAGGTAATTGAAGAGAACAAACCTGGAGCCATGCTTATCATACCATTTGACAACCCATCAGGTCAGCTTATGAAACAAGAAGTAATAAACAATTATGCAAAACTCTGCTTGAAACATGAGATGTTTTTGATAAGTGACGAAGCTTACAGAGGCCTCCACTACACATTAGAATCAACACCAACTATTTGGAGGGTAACAAACAAAGAAGTACCAGGTATAGAAGAAGCTGGTATTCGAATAAGCCTCGAAACCATGTCAAAAGTGTTCAATGCATGCGGCTTAAGAATGGGAGCTTTAGTAACAGACAACAAATATTTTCATGATCAAGCTGTTGCTGCAAATACAACATATCTATGCCCATCTGTAATCAATCAACATATAGTTGAAGTACTTTCTCATGAATCAAGAGAAAATTTGCAAGCATGGGTACAGGAACTACGAACATACTATCAAAGAATATTAAGTAATCTCCATCAGAGATTCAAAGAACTCATGCCTGATATAATTGTATCACTCCCAGAAGCCTCTATCTACTCTGTTATCGATGTGAGAAATATCAGACCTGATTTCGATGCAAATGATTTTGTCCGCTTCTGTGCATCAAAAGGAAGTGTGGATATCAACGGCAAGAAGACAACTTTACTTGTCTCTCCAATGGATGAATTTTACAACCTCCCGAATAATAATCCAGGTAAAACACAAATGAGGATTGCATGCGTAGAATCCGAAGACCGAATGAAATTGGTTCCACAACTATTCAAAAGCTTGTTTGAAGAATACGAAAAACAGAAATAATCAATCAAATATGAACAGGTCATCTATTTTTGTTTTCAATGCATTTGCTACGTCATGTGCAAGTTTTAGAGAAGGGTTGTACTTCCCCTTCTCCAAGAATATAATCGTTTCTCTTCTTACACCTACTTTTCTGGCCAAATCTTCCTGGGTCATGTCGTGCTTTGCCCTGTATTCCTTGATTCTGGTTTTCATACATCTCCCATGTGCATAAAATAGAATCTAAATGCCACTATACTTCCCACCATAGTTATGAAAATGTATGCTATCATTTCATATGATGTCAATTGAATAACACCTGTATACTCTATCCAAAACAACAACGAAACAACTATTATTGTCACCATCCAAGACCATGAAGCTGCAAAGGATGACAATTTGATTGTTCTTTCATCCTTACTGTACAATCCTGGATTTTTGGTTTTGAATATTACCAGTATTAAAAGAACCATTATCATTGTAAATGACACTGAAAGTGTTGCTTCAGTTATTCCTACAAGTAAGAGAAGCAATGCTGCCATTGCAACTATTACTCCAACTTTCAGCATAAGTAGATTATCTTTCATGCTACATCTCCTTTTCTGTTTAGGATTAGGTAGGACACTACAAATGCCAATCCTGTTATTAGTAGTATTATACTACTCACGTGCCTTGGTATAATACTCATACCAAAATCTTCTGCCATCATATCACTAGCAAAACCTATTCCTAGGGAAGCCCATATAGCTACTATGAAAGCATAGTATCCTGCTTTATAGTTTACTAATTTAGATCTCTCATCTTCTGATGGCATACCTGCTTTTACAGATCTAAACCTTCTAGCTATTATATAAGCTGCTCCAAGTATGATGATCACGACAAGTCCGACTAATACATACTCTCCTATTTCAAGAGGTTGAGCATTCATCAAAAAAACTATCATTGTAATTATCACTGCAACAGCTACTATGATGCCAACTACAACACCGAATTTATCATTCATATAAACCTCCAAAGTTATTTATTTTTAAC
>Ga0272444_10005814_pt1 | contig 10633 bp, 8 predicted proteins | sample SSMForm13_FD_201033 | JGI IMG/M metagenome (GOLD analysis project Ga0272444, IMG submission 201033) | Marine sediment archaeal communities from Little Sippewissett salt marsh, Falmouth, MA, United States - SSM-Form-13 | ecosystem: Environmental > Aquatic > Marine > Wetlands > Sediment ...
ATAGAAAATCTAATATAATCCTAGTAACAATGTATTTAAAGATGAGAAGGGCGGCGATAGTTGCGGCATTGATAGCATTCTGTTTTTTCACCCCGATAACTGAAGTTAATGCAGAGCAAGCAAGGCCGGGAGATCCATATTCTCTAGTCATGACCTCCAATCCAGCGAATGTTACAGAGAGGGATGATTACGTTTACTTCAATTACACGATTTCAGCGGACACTCATAGCATAGTACCGATAGATGTTTCGCTGGACGCCTCATGCAATTCAGACTGGGTGACGATCATCGTTCCCCAGAACTTCATTCTCAATGTCCAGAACGATTTTACCCAATCCTGCAATGTCTCAGTAAAGGTGCCATACCTTTCCAATCCCACTATCGCTGCGGTCTTACGGATCGATGGCACCGCTACCCAGGGAGGCAGTACAAGCCAAATAGGTGGTTCAGAGACATTCGTTCCAATCCAAAAATACAACTATACCAAGCTGATGGATGAGCTCTATGGCGAGGAACAGCCAGATGAAAATGATGAAAAAAGTGATAGTGAAGATACGCCTGGCTTCACAACGCTCTTCGCCATTCCTGCGCTTCTGTTTGTTGCCTATTTCAGGAGGAGGAGATGAAGAGCACTATTCCGATGTTTTTCATTATTCTTATTTTGCTGGCTGGGTCGTGTAGTGCTACGCCGTTGACAGAAGTTATCACAGCCATTACACCACCAAGTACGACCGTTGACGAAACAACAAACACAACAATATTCTCAGCAACATGCGAACTTTCTACTTACAATCCAGCTCCAGTAAATGTTCAATTAGTTACTACCTGTACAAATGGCACAGCGCTTATCACTCCGGCTTCTTTTGTCCTTTCTAGCACTCAAGAAGTGCAAGACCTACAGATATCGGTTATTCTTACACCTGGAACCAATGGTTCTGCCACTCTATTTTTGAATGGGACATGGGAGCAAGTGGGTGACGAAGGAGAGGTCATAGGAAACTCAGCACAAATAATAAAAATAGAGCCTAGGTCAAACCCATACACAGATACGGATCTTGACAATATGACAGAAGAAAAGGAAAAAGAGGACACCCCCGGCTTCCAAACAACTATTACAACTTCTGTCCTTTTACTGGTTCTATTGATGAGAAAGCGAAGAACTGGTTAGCTTGGCTACTGCTTTCTGGTCAAAATGCCTGCTTTGTTGATGAACATGAGGGACATCAGTGCGAATATCAACATGTTCAGCTCGAAGCCCGGTGTACCATTGTCCTTGTCAGGGGATTCCTCATCTAGGACAAAGGTCAGCTCTATCTCGTCCGTTATAGCCTGGTTCGAGCCCTTGGATGTTATTTCCAGTTCCAGCACGTACTCCCCCTTGTCAGCATTATCGGTTGCCAGCACATTGATCAAGAGGGTTTCGTCCTCTCCTTCAGCTATTTCGAAATCAGGTATCGGGGAGATAAAGATATCCTGGTCCTCCAGGTCTTGCTTGTTCTCTACCGCAGCAGAGTACTCGTCATCACAGTTACCGTTGTTGGCTACCGTGACCATGAACTGTCCACCACCGCCATCAGCTACCTTCTCCTGTTCGAGGCATGTCAGGTGGACCTGATAGTATTCCAGCACCACTACCTGTGCACTGCTCTCAGATACGTTCCTAGTATTTCCGTTCTGGGTCCAGAAACCAAAAACAGTGATAAGCGGCGTGAGGGAGCTGGACGTGCCAGTCGGTATCGTTACAGTAGCTGTAAAGTTCATGCTCTGTTCCGCGGTGGTGAGGTTAAAATTATAGGGAGTCACCATGCCATCCCCAATGGTCGAGTTCACGAACAGCTCGACCTGGATCGGGTCTGTACTGGAGAAAACAGCATCACAAGTGCCTGTGAACTGTACCTGCCCATTTGAATCAGGGCTCACATCCACGTTCTGGATATTATTGTCAAGAGATGTCAGAACCATTGTTTGTTGTGCATCGACATTGAAATTGAGGACCAATGCACACAAGGATAGTGCGACCAGGAGATGGAGAGGCTTCATCACTGCCACCAATCTCCAATATAGCATATGCCTCTAATAAAACTTGTCCATACATATACATTGAATGATAACACAGATATCCATTACAGGAGGGTGCAAAACGTTTTAATCTAGGGATTATTGTACCATTCCCGTGATACCATGCCAGCAGCTGTTATCGTAGGCACCCAGTGGGGTGACGAAGGAAAGGGAAAAGTCACAGATTACTATGCAGAGAATGCTGACTACATTGCCAGGTTCCAGGGCGGCAACAATGCCGGCCACACCATTATCGTCGGAGGAGAAAAGCATGCATTCCACATCCTGCCCAGCGGGGTGTTGAGGCCTGAGAAGACCGTTGTCATAGGCAACGGCGTGGTGGTTGACCCAGACGTGCTCATGGAAGAGATAGGAAAGCTGGAAGCATCCGGCCGCCAGCTCACCAACTTCATCATCTCTGACAGGACCAATCTGATCATGCCCTACCACAAGCTGCTGGACGGTGTTCAGGAAACAAGGCGCGGTGGCAAGAAGATCGGCACCACCAAGCGAGGGATAGGACCTTGCTACACCGACAAGATCGCAAGGCACGGGATCAGGTTCGCGGACCTCCTTGACCCTGAGGGATTGAGGGAGAAGCTGGAGACCTTTATTGCAGAGAAGAACGAGCTGCTGGCCATGTACGGAGTGGATGAAAGGCTGGACCTGGAAGAGGTCTACACATGGGCACTGCACCATGGAGAGAGGCTTGGGAGGTTCGTGCAGGATGTGTCCACCACTTTGAACCAAGCACTGACCCAGGGCAAGAGCATTCTGTTCGAGGGAGCCCAAGGGACCATGCTGGACGTGGATTTCGGTACATACCCATATACCACATCCTCCCATACCATATCTGGCGGATGCTGCATAGGCGTTGGTATCGGCCCCACCAAGATCAACGACGTCATTGGCGTGGTCAAGGCTTACACGACAAGAGTGGGAGGGGGGCCCATGCCCACGGAGCTGGAAGACGAGACCGGCCAGCACCTTGCAGAGAAGGGCGGGGAGTTCGGCACCACCACAGGCAGGCCCAGGAGATGCGGGTGGCTGGACCTCGTTGTGGTCAACCATGCCGTGAGGCTCAACGGCCTCACAAAACTGGCGATCACCAAACTCGATGTACTGGACGGACTTGACAGGATCAAGGTCTGTACAGGTTATTCCTACGAAGGGAACCCAATGACCTCATTCCCACCAAGCCTGAACCAGCTTGCCAGGTGCGAACCGGTATATGAAGAATTCCAAGGATGGGAAGAGGTCGGCAAGGAGGGTTGGAAGCGCATTATCGATCAGGGATACGATGCCATCCCAGAGAATGCAAGGAAATATCTTGAATTCATAGAGAAGAGCACCGGGGTCCCGATAGAGATGGTTTCCGTTGGACCAGGCCGCGAGGACACAATGATAAGGTAGGCCTTGCTCAAAACAAAAGTTTATTAATGGACAAACCCATTTCCAGTTCCAGTTTTTGAGGTGAAAAGATGTCGGCACAGGATGGCGAGAGGCCATGGGTCTCGGAAGATGACGCTGAGTTGGAGGAACTAGTCCGCTCCATGAAGATAGATATCAAGGTCATTGGATGTGGCGGTGGAGGCTGCAACACCGTGAACCGTATCGTTGAGAAGGGATTACCAGATGTTGAGACCATAGCATGCAATACTGATGCACCGCATCTCCGCCAGGTCAAGGCCGGCAAAAAAATCCTTCTTGGTAGGTACGCCACCCGAGGCTTGGGCGCAGGCAGCGACCCGAACATGGGCGAGCATGCAGCCAGGGAAGCCATCGAAGACCTGGAAAAGGCTCTTCAGAAAGTGGATATCGCATTCATCACCGCTGGCATGGGCGGGGGTACTGGAACCGGTGCTGCGCCTTATGTCGCGGAGATGGCAAGACAGAAAGGTAGACTTGTCATCGGGATAGTCACACTACCTTTTGCTGCCGAGGGGCAGCAGAGAATGACCAATGCTGACTTCGGGCTCAAGAAGCTGGAGAAGGTGTGCCACACCACCATAGTGATACCCAATGACAGGCTCATAGAGCTGGTTCCGAACCTGCCCTTGAACGAAGCATTCAAGCTTGCTGACGAGATCCTCCTCACTGCCATCAACTCCATAAGCGAGATGATACTGAAACCAGGTATGGTAAACCTGGACTTCAACGACCTGCTCACTGTCATGGAGGGCGGAGGTGTAGCCATGCTCTCCATCGGAGAATCGGACTCTTCCAGGGATAGGGTCAAGGAGGCCGTTGATGAAGCCATGAGCTCACCGCTCCTCTATCTGGATGTGAACAAGGCCAACCGCGCCCTCATCTATGTGGTTGGAGGTGAGGACATGTCCCTAAAGGAAGCGGAAGAGGTAGCTGAGATGGTCGGCGGCAGTATCAACAAGAATTCCAGGATCATCTGGGGCTGCTCCGTGGACCCGACAATGGAGAACTCCATCAGGGTGACATTGATACTGGCAGGCATCTCCGATGACAGGGACATCGGTGTGCAGGAGATCGAATCGGGTGATCTCGGCTTGGACATAATCTGAAGTTTGTCTGACGAAGAAAATTGCACGCCTCTAATTTATATTTAACTGCAATTTATCACGGTTTATTATCGTATTTTTAAATCATATTGTCTGACATAAATGAAAAATTATTATTTCGCTTTAATTTGTTGTTTACGACATTTACAGGAAATATTTATATATCGTTAGCAACATGTATTGTATGACAAAACGTCGGACAGAAGGGATGAAAATGATACCGCTACTACAAAAGAAAAACGCCAGCACCATCGACTACATTCGAGTTGACAGGAAGACACGAAAATGGATGAAACAGCACACCCTGGCAGACATGGTTGACATTGTACTGGAACTCACCGACAATGGCGAATACACCGCAGACATCGCAGGGCTTGTCGAGGAAATGAACGACATTGCAGTGGAAGCCGGTTACGAGGGCGAGCTTGTCCATGTTGGACGCGCAGAAGACATGATACTAGTGGAAGCTTAAACGAACCGCCTTAGGGCGGTTCTCTTACCCTTCTGGGATGGGTGATCCAATGAAGGTCCGTTTGGAAAATGCGAGCATCTGGAAAAAGTTTGAATTCATGTTATTGATGGGAGTATTGGTACTTTTCAATTAAGCCAGTTTACCTGTGAAGATTAAGACCAGCAACACATCAATATCATAGTTTCTTTAGCCTGGCATAGTGATTGTCAGCATGGTAGTAGTACTCTAACAATTCCATGTCCAGCTTGTTGCACAAGCTCGTGAATTCCTCTTTTGTGAAGAAATGATAGTACCTTGGGAATTTCCTTCCATCCATCTGCCTGGTCCAAGGAAGCTCCACATCACCCTCCGGTCTCTCAGGCATCTGGAACTGTGAATAGTGATTTTGATATTTTTCCTGCTCCCGAGCCCAAACAGATATCAAGGCCTGCCCACCGGTTGCCAAAACCCTCTCTATATCCTTCAGAGCTTTCAACCTGAGCTCATCAGAGGGCAGGTGATGCAAGCTGGCAATGCATAATACTGCATCCATGGATCCCTCCGAGAGCGGGATATCTGTCATATCCGCCTCGAACACATATACCCCTTGCCCAATGCCTTCCTCATCTGCCTTCCTTCTGGTTATCTCCACCATCTGGCTGACATTATCCATTGCTGTAACTCTATGGCCCTGCTTGGCAAGATATACTGCATTCCTACCATTTCCGCATCCAATATCCAAAACCTTGCTTTCCTTTGGAATGATATTGGAAAAAATTATCGTCTCCGGCCAGGGCTTGTACCTCGTGACATCGAAATGGCTTGCTATCTGGGAGTAGGTCTTTTTCAATTGCTGCCGGATCCGGTAATCTGGGTCTTGCTCAAGTGGCATCTACTCACTATCTCCAGGCTTCCCGTTCCTGAGCTTTCTGCGGTAGTTGGTGATAATGTAGCCAATGACCAGGAGCATGAGTGCACCGCCGATGACCCAGCCATAAGCACTGAAGGCATCCAATATCGCACGACCGACATAGAAAGAAATGATGGCGAAGGTAAAGCAGCCTACAAATGCTCCGACGATTATTGCACCCCAGACCTTGTACTTGTTCAACCCAAGCATCCTGCCCACAATGGTGGCTCCCACGCCACCGCTGCCCTGGAAAGGTACGATGACGAATAGAGCAATCCCCACCAGTGCAAGCCTTCTTATCCAATTGCTGTTCTTCAACCTCTCCTCCCCTGCTTTTTCCACTTTTCTGATCAGGGCTCCGAACAGGGGTATCTTCAATGCCAGGTCGAAGTTCCACAACAGGAAGAAACCCACAATGATATCTACGAAGGCGATGCAGGCCGCTGGGAGGAATATTATGGCCTGGTCTGACAAATTGGAATTGAGGGAGAGAAATGTGACAAGGGAAGGTATTACGGTTTCCTTTCCAAGGGGTGGGAAGAAATATGCAGTGATCCCAGCCCCGACCTGCTGGAAGGTGTCCCAAGGGAGAATAAGATACAACCATGTTATGAACACTGCAGAGATCAAGAAAGGCAGTATGAACAGGAATATTCTCTCCAGTAATGTGTAATGCTCATCCCCTAGGTCGAAATCCTTGTTCAAAGTCTTTAAAGTGGAACCAACCTTTCCATCTTGAATATCTTTTTCCTCGGAACCTTCCATTGAAAGCGCTATGGTTGGGTGGATATAAATGTTTTTTTGGCATATGTCAGTATGTTAAAGCCTTGACGGGCTCATGCTACATGCTATCACATCTCCGACCTGGGCAATAAATCCTAATACCCTGTTCCCTATACTGTCCCGTGGCAAAGCATCCAGGCGACGACAAGGTCAATTTCGAGACCATCATGCACGTGTACCAGGGTGAGAAAACAAGTGGTCGCCCACTCCATCTTTCAAAGTTCTTTTTCAAGGGCGTCAGAGAGTACTTGGATACACTTAAGAATGAGCTGAAGAACATTGAGGAGCGAAACCCGACATCTGCAAAGGTATTCATGCTCAGGGACGAGCTGCGAAGGTCCGAGCAGCAGGCCAGGAGCATATATGACCTGCGGCAAAGGAAGGTCCTACTTCTAGCAAGCGCCAAGATAGCCGGAGGCTCTGGTGAGGAGAGGAACCTGCTGCCTGAGGAAAAAATGCTGCTGGATGAGATTGTACAATGCCTTAATTTAACAAAGGAGATACTGCTTGAGGGAAAGAATGTGGATGATGGGTACTGCGACGAGATCGTCAAAAAGGAAAAGGTTGCCATCCTAGAGGATATGGCCCATGCAAGGGAAGAAACCAGATCTGACAATAAAAAGGAGGAGACCCAGACCGCAGCACCAACCAAAGCGGTAGAGCAGAAAAACGATGTTCTTATTGATGAAGTAAAAACCGAGCAGAGAACTGAGGAGGAACAGGATATACCCGCTCCAAAAATTGAAGCAACTGTCAGATCAAAAGAAAAGATCTCCAAATCTCCTAGCAAGAAAAGTACATTGTTGATTGAGGAAGAGAATGCAAATACCGAAGATGGTTTCCAGGTCATCAAGGTATTAGAAGACCTTCCTTCATTTGCTGGACCTGACAGGAACTACAAGTTGTTCAAGAATGATATCATCTCACTGCCTAGGAACCTGGCAAAGGTGCTCATTGACAGGAAGAAGGCCGTGGGCTTTACTTGAAGGTAATAATATCAGATTCTACACACTTCCTACGATCCACAATCAATCATTTTTCAGTGGTCCTGGACCAAATCTGCGACAGCTCTTCAGGGTTCCTTAATGCCGCCTGTGCTGCTGCCAATCTTGCCACTGGCACCCTGAAAGGAGAGCAGCTGACATAATCCACGCCAATGGTGTGAACGAAACCAATTGATCTGGGCTCTCCCCCATGTTCTCCACAGATACCTATCTTCAGATCCGGACGGGTTTTTCTTCCCCACTCCACCGTGATCTGCATGAGCTGGCCCACTCCCTTGTGGTCCAGTATCTCGAATGGATTATCTGCAAGGATCTTCCTTTGATTGTACAAGGGTAGGAATGTGTTCTCAGCATCCTCCCTTGAGAAACTGAAAACAGCCTGGGTGAGGTCATTGGTTCCAAATGAGAAGAACTCAGCCCTCTCAGCTATCCTACCGGCCCTCATGCAGGCCCTGACAACCTCTATCATGGTACCCAGTTTCACTGGGATATCTATTCCCAGCTTCTTCTCCAACTTCTCCTTCTCTGCCAGGAGGAGTTCGTAAGTCCATTTCAGCTCATCAGCAGTACATACCTGTGGTATCATGATATGAGGCTGGACCTGTTTGCCCCCCTTGATCAAACTAGCTGCTGCCTCGCAAATGGCCCTTATCTGCATCCTGTATATCTCTGGATAAGTTATGCCCAGTCTAACCCCCCTATGGCCCAGCATTGGATTTACCTCCTCCAGCTTCCTGACCTTTCTGAGCATGCTCCTCTTCCTCTCCAGGACCTTGCATACTGCCTCCTCGTCCCGCAGCAGTTCAGTCTCAGCTGACAGGTTCTTGATAGCGGAGCCTGTTCCATTTGGAAGTTCCATCATACCAACCACACCTGACAAGGCGGACATTGAATTGAGCCAATCCTGGAACTTGTTCAGATGGATTATGTCCTGGTTCAACTCCTCGATTGAAGGCAGGAACTCGTGAAGGGGAATGTCCAGCAATCTTATGACCACTGGAAGTCCTTCCATAATCTGGAATATTTCAGAGAAGTCCTTTCTTTGGAATGGAAGAAGCTTGTCAAGGGCAGTCATTCTCTCTTCCAATGTCTCAGCCAGGATCATCTCCACAACGATGGGATGTCTCTCTGCTGCATTGAACATCCTTTCTGTCCTGCAGAGCCCTATGCCCTCTGCACCGAACTTCCTGGCCTGTTTTGCTGTCTCAGGCATGGAGGCATTGGCCCATACACCGAGTTCTCGCACTTCATCCGCCCAATTGAGCAGCTTCACGGCCTCAGGTGACAGATCAGGTTCAACTGTGGGTACCATACCTAAAATAACATTTCCAGCTGTACCATCTATGGTAATGGTCTCGCCTTCAGATATCGTGGTCTGGCCTATGGTCATCTGCTTCTTCTTCACATCTATGCTCAAGGTCTCGCAGCCGCTTACGCAGGGCTTCCCAATGCCCCTTGCCACAACCGCTGCATGGCTGGTCTTGCCGCCCCTTGCTGTGAGTATTCCCTCGGATGCAAAGAAGCCATGGATATCATCCGGTTTGGTCTCTACCCGCACCAAGAGCACCTTCTCTCCCTTCTCGTTCCACTGCACTGCATCATCTGCGGTGAATACCACCTTTCCAGATGCTGCGCCAGGTGAGGCTGGTAGGCCCTCAGCCGCTACCTGGACCTCTGCTTTTGGGTCAATGCTCCTGTGCAACAGTTTCGCCAATTGCTGGGGGTTGACCATGAGCAGTGCCTGCTCCTTGGTGATCAGACCCTCTTCCTCCATATCGATTGCTATTTTGATTGCGGCTTGAGCTGTGCGCTTTCCATTCCTTGTCTGAAGAATATGGAGTTGGCCGTTCTCAATTGTGAATTCGAAGTCCTGCATGTCCTTGTAGTGCCTCTCCAAGGTGGAGTACACCTCTGTAAGCTCCTTGTAGATGTCAGGCATCTCCTTTCCCATCTCGCTCACTGGCCTGGGGGTGCGTATGCCTGCTACAACATCCTCGCCCTGGGCATTCATCAGGTACTCCCCATAGTATTCCTTGTTCCCGTTCCCAGGATTCCTTGTGAAAGCAACACCTGTTGCAGAGCGCTCCCCGATGTTGCCAAATACCATGGCCTGCACGTTCACAGCTGTGCCAAGGTCGTTTGCAATGCCGTTCATCTTCCTGTATGTGATGGCTCTAGGGTTGTCCCAGGATTCGAAGACCGCCTTGATGGCCATCTCAAGCTGGACCATTGGGTCAGTTGGAAAGTCCTTACCTGACTTGTCCTTGATGATCTGCTGATATTCCGATATGATCCTTGAAAGGGAATCCTCATTGAGCTCCAGGTCAAGTTTGATGCTCTGCTGCTTCTTGGCATTCTCCAGTTTACCTTCGAAATTATCAATATCAATATCAAGTACCACATCTCCGAACATCTGGATGAGCCTTCGATAGCAGTCCATAGAAAAGCGCTTGTTGTTAGAGGCTTGTGCCAAGGCTTCCATGGTATCCTGATTGAGACCCAAGTTGAGTACAGTATCCATCATGCCAGGCATTGAGAATTCCGCACCAGATCTTATAGAAACCAGCAACGGTTTCTCGGAACTACCCAGTTCCTTCCCAGAGATCTTCTCCAGGTCGTTTATTGCATTCTTGATCTGGTCCCACAATCCATCTGGGAATTTCTTGCTCTGCCTGTAAAGGTTGCAGGCCTCAGTGGTTATCGTGAAACCCTGGGGGACGTTCAGTCCTATCCGAGTCATCTCTGCCAGGTTTGCACCTTTACCTCCCAGAAGGGAGCGCATGGTAGCATTCCCTTCAGAGAACATATACACATATTTTGTCATTTTTCCATCCTCTTCGTAGTTGCATATATTTCGTATGGATTTTATAGTTAATGTATGTAATATATATAG
>Ga0272444_10005815_pt1 | contig 10632 bp, 12 predicted proteins | sample SSMForm13_FD_201033 | JGI IMG/M metagenome (GOLD analysis project Ga0272444, IMG submission 201033) | Marine sediment archaeal communities from Little Sippewissett salt marsh, Falmouth, MA, United States - SSM-Form-13 | ecosystem: Environmental > Aquatic > Marine > Wetlands > Sediment ...
TGTCCTCCCCGACATACTGGTTGTCGCCATCGGTGTTGACGATGATATCCGCCCCCGCCTTGAGACAGGCATCCAGCCCGTTGCGAAAGGTCTTGGCCAGGCCCAGGTTGTGCTTGTTGCAGACGATATGATCGACACCCAGTTCGCGCGCCACCTCCACGGTACGGTCAGTGCTACCATCGTCAATGACGAGAATCTCGATCTCATCCACCCCCTCCAGCCGGCGCGGAATGTCGGCCACAGCCTGCGGCAACGTGTGCTCTTCGTTGTAACAGGGAATCTGGACGATGAGCTTCATCGAAAGAACCTCTTAGGCATGCCGTAACGGTTCGACCTTGAATGGTAACCAATGCAAACACAAGTCGCGGTACGGATATTAGCAGCAGCGCCCGGGTAGGCAGTATTTCGGCAGTGTTCTTTTAACCAGGTGAATCCTTTGACGAGGTTAGAGCAAACCACGATCATTACCACCACAACGAGAGCTCTCGCGAACCGTCACCCAACCACGACTGCAAATATGGCCTTTCTAACCGCACTGTTTGACCGCTTTTGCCGCGCAAGCATAAGCTTTCCACTGCTTGCCTGCTTGGTGTTTATTTTCGCAGTCACCGACATGTTTTTTGTTGGGGCACCGTTCTACTTCGTGGATAGCGACAGCTGGGAGCATTCAGCAGCCCTTGCTGAGCTGATTCGCTCGCCATTACACCCCTACAACCCTCATGTCGCAAGCCATGAGCCAAGTCCAAGATTCATGCCATTGTTCGTATTCGCAGGCTGGATAGGCAACCTTCTCCAGGCAGATGTCTTCAGCGTCTATCGGAGCTTGACAATATTCAACTTGGCCCTGTTATTGCTAGGGCTTTACTTATTCGCCATTGCCTACTTTGAGGAAAAGGGCGCCCCAACGGTACTGTTGCTGATGACCCTGTTCGCTTGGGGAAACGCGCTGGTCTGGTCCAACACACTTGCGTTGCGTAGTCTGGCTTTCGTATCCGCCTATCCATCCACAGCAGCGATGGGACTGATGTTTCTACTATGGTTCCTTGTGATACGTTTCTACCGCCTGCCACCAGCACGCAACGTAATACCGCGGACGCTGGCGATCCTCCTTTTGATGGCGCTGGTGCTGCTGACTCACGTACTCACCGGGGTAATAGCTGCGGGAGGGGTTCTACTACTCGCCCTGACTCAACAGCCCCCCTCAACGCTTCGTCGTGTGATTCCGGCACTTGCCATTCCTTGCGCCTTCTTGTTGATCGAACTGTGGCCCTACTACTCGACAGTCGGGTTCTTGCTACCCAGTACGGACCCGAATGCCGCATGGTCACTTAGCAGCGGAGCACCTTCTTCCGAATCACGATTCCAAAAACTATCGCAAGGACACCCCTTCTATCAGCCGGAAAGGGTTTTTCCCGCTCTGGGAATTGCACTGTTGGCCATTCCGGTCAGCCTGTGGCAGGTTGCGAGGAGACAGCACCTTTTTGCCTTCCTAGGCATTTTCGGACTGCTATCGATTTACTTGCTGAACCTCTTCAAGGGAATTCCCCTGGGGCACCGCAGCCTTCTATTTTCCGTTGTTTTCGGACATATTGCACTAACCGCCTACCTGTTGGGCACACTACGCGCTTTCCGCGACATGGGTAAACCCATCCAAGCAGTCATTGCAGTTGGTATCCTTTGCTTGGGCATTTTGGTCGGATTGAGTCTCGCCACCTTTAGAGCTATCGAGAGACACCAGTCTCCGACCAACATAATTGCCACCTACACAACTCTTTTGAAGGGACTCGGTCCGGAGCATGTGGTTATGGGTGAGTCATACGACACTTGGCCATCCCCTACTTTTGCTGGCAAAACGGTGGCATTGTTTCACATCAACCCGCTGGTTGAAGACCGTAAGCAAAGAAATCTGGATGTAGCTAGTTTCTTCAGCGTCGAAGCAGATCACCAACTCCGGTCTACGCTGATCCAAAAATACAATGTCACCCACTTGCTTCTACGACCGGACAAGCCCAATCACCAGGGCCTGTCTTCCATGTGCCAGCCAGGCACCAAAAGGCAGCAGGGATCACTGATGCTCTGCAAAGTCCAAGCTTGAGTAATCGCCATGAGCCAGAAAACAAAAACGCTGTTGCTGACTATTCCGGGCGGTGGATTCTTCTGGGAAGCCAACCGGTTACGCGAAACATTGAAAACTGGGTTTGAGATGAAATACGTGACGGTGGACGACTTTCACCCTCCGAACGACTTGCCTTTCCCCGCAGCAGAACTCCACAGGATTCATACCGTCACCACACTTTCCAGGAATTCTCGCATACAAAAGATCAAGAGCATGCTTGTGGCACTCGTCGATAGCTACAGGGTGCTTCGTAGAACGCGTCCTGATGTTCTGGTGTGTGTCGGCAGTTCGATGTCTATCCCTCTCGCCGTGATCAGCAAGCTATTTAAAATACCGACGTACTACGTAGAGAGTATTGCCCGGGTTGATTGCCTATCCCAGACCTGTCAGATTTTCTTGAATTTGAACTTGGCCAAGAATGTTTACGTACAGTGGCCAGAAATGCAAAATCTTCACCCCAAGGTCATTTACGCGGGGTCAGTCGTGTGATTTTTGTAACGGTCGGGACGACCAAGTTCGACCGGCTCATCAAAGCCGTAGACGATTTAGCGGCAAGTGGTGCGCTCGATCATGACATCATCTGCCAGATAGGTAACGGCAGTTACATCCCCTCCCACTGCGATTACTTGCGATTCACTCCATCTATCAGCGACTACATCACCGAAGCCGACTTAGTCATAACTCATGGCGGACTCACAACCCTGGAACTTATCCGAGTTCGCAAGCGTTTCGTTGCCATAGCCAACACCGATCTGGCAGACGATCACCAGTCATCTTTCCTTGAGCATATCGCGCGACTCAGCGGGATTACTTGGTCACGCAATCCTGCAGATTTGCCAAAATTGGTAGATACCGCACTGAGCGCCCCTTTGCCCGAGTTGAACACACCATCGCTCGGCGAAGCCATCTTGCGCGCAGAATATCCGCGGCCACCCATTGAGCCGCGCAAAGGAAAACCCTAATGAGCACCCCCTACCTTGCCGGTAATGCGCCGGCAGACAAGACGCCACGTTCTTCCTCGCTGATTTCAGTCGTAGCCCCGGTCTTCAACGAAGAAGGAAATGTCGGACTATTGGTGGAGCGCATCAGCGAGGTACTGAAAACACTCGGCTCTAACTGGGAAATTGTCCTGGTGGACGACGGCAGCAAAGACCAGACATGGTCGCGCATTTCCGAGGTCTGCAAGCAACAACCCAACGTCAAGGCATTGCGGCTATCACGAAACTTTGGACATCAATCTGCGCTGCTAGCCGGCCTTCACCATTCTTCGGGTAATCCGATTATCAGCATGGACGGCGACCTCCAACACCCACCTGAAGTAATACCGGAGTTATACGCCGCTTGGCAGGCAGGAAACCGAATCGTAAATACAAAACGCCAGGACAAGGAGGTTTTTGGACCCTTCAAACGGGTTTCCTCGAAGCTTTTTTACCAAGCATTTTCCTTTCTGACGCAAATCCACGTACGAGAAGGCAGTTCCGACTTCCGTCTGCTCGATCGCAGTGCCCTTGAGGAAGTGCTTGCGTTTGGCGACATAGATCTATTTTTACGCGGTGCGGTTGAATGGATAGGTTTTAGCTCAACTACCGTGAACTATACCGCCGCTCCCAGAACATCCGGCGAAAGCAAGTACAACTTGCGGCGAATGTTGAAGTTTGCTTCCGGAGCAATTATCTCTTTCTCGGATGTTCCTCTTAAGGTTGGTGTATGGCTGGGCCTGTTCACTGCTCTTCTGGCCTGCCTAGAATTGCTTTACGTGATCTGGGCCACCCTTGCTGGCCATACAGTGCCTGGCTGGGCATCCGCGGTCGGACTGACATCTCTGCTGTTTGCCGTCACTTTCATTTGCCTCGGCCTGATCGGCATTTATGTGGGCAGAATCTATCGCGTGCTGCAGAACCGCCCACGCTTCATCGTTGCAGAGCGACAGCAATCTGGCACCATCCCGCCTCCGCATAGCAATGACTGACAAAAAAAAACTAGTCCGGTTTATTGTTATTGGACTTAGCAACACCCTCGTCTCATTCATAGTATTCCAAGCAATGCTTCAGTCCCTGCCCGAGACTGACTGGATAGGCGGCTTGGCTCAGTCTGTTAGCTACTTTGCCGGAGTCATCTGGAGTTTTGCGTGGAATCGACGATGGACATTTGAGAGCGCAGGAATCGTTCACCACGAGGCATTGCGATTCGCCATTCTGAATATCACCGCACTGGTAGCATCCACCCTGGCATTGCATCTCCTGGTGGACATTCTACAAGGCTCTGCCACGCTTTCATGGGTGGCAGTAATGGGCGTGATTACCGTTGCGAACTACTTGGTGATGCGCAACTGGGTGTTTGCCCGCTAAGAATTTCTGCATCAGGATAGGTGGATTTAAGCGATGCTTGGTCGACTTGATACAGGCGAAGATTATCTGTCGACAGCACCTCCCTTAAAAATTCCGGCACCTTGCCGCCAAGCGCCTTGTAGTTCGACAACAGCAGGTAATCCATGCCAACAAAGCCCATGTAATAGAACTCATTCTGCGGATTTCCTGCGTCAGGAACCAACGGGCTGGAAGGGTCTGGATAGAATGCCTCCAAACTGGTGGCTCTTCGGGCCAATTCCTGGCACTGCGGAGAAAACTCAATAGGCTGCTGTGCAGGGTGGGCAAACATCTTTGGCACAAAGGCCGAGCGCTCAATTACCGCCAAAGTGACATAGTGCGCATGAGGCGGATTAGTGAACCATCCGGAAGTATTATTGAGAAATATATCCGCTACTTTAGCGCCTTCCGGCAATTTGCTCAGCACCTCCCTATATTCCTCAAGCATCCCCTCGTTGGCGGCCGACCAGTTCGCAACCACCACACCAGTTCTAACCAAGAACAACGGAATAAGCACCAGTGCCAACAGCTGGCCATAGCGAGTCCCCTTGGGTGTCAACTCGATACTTCCGAGAGTAACCAGCACCAGCGGAATGATGGTCCGCAAGTCGGCACCGGGACTGCTCATGAGGAACTGCGGCATCGCCAAGTGAATCACGCACATCGCGGCGATGACGCCCCACATCGCCCGCTTGATGCGAATAAACCCGAGCAAAAAGCCTAGGCCAAACACCCCGAAAAAAATCAGAAAAGTGCCGGCATCAAGCAGCTGCGAATAATTGTTGAATGGCATGATCGGCGCATTGATGATTTTGCGCATGAAGTCGCCAAACGCCAAACGGCTTTCCACCTCAGCAGTCGGTGAGAAAAACAGAAACAGAACCAAAGGGATCAGAAACTGCAAGCCGACCAGGACTAAGCGATGGAATTTTTGTAACGCTTGCTTTTTCTCGGCGAACAACATGGCCTGAATCTCGTAGACTCCGACCATCACCACATACAGCCCCCAGGGAAACAGGTGTGAGTAATAGATAGCTAAGCTGAAGAATGAAGAAACCGCCACCATTACTAAAGCGGATTGCTCGCGAATCCTTATCCAGACCGCAAAGCTGACGAGCAACATGCCGACGCCGACCATGTAATTCATCATCCCCCACAGCAGCATCCTGTTATAGACGACCAGCACGACAGCCAGCGCGAGGACAGACACCGCCCCAAAATTCGCTCGGCTCAAATCGAGCACCCCAAACACCGTGAGCAACACGTAGGCGAATACCAACATGACACCAAATGTCATCGACTCAACGTCACGCAACACAGGCATCATTGCCACAAGGTCGGTAATGAGATTGGGGATGGATACCAGCTTGACCGAATAGTAGGCTTGGTAATGTAGGTTCGCGTCAAAGTGGTTGATCACGAAAAATCGCGCTAAGTGATTAGGCAAATCCGCTATCGGTGGCATATCTACCACCACCAGCGGCAACATCAATACAACCAGTGCCAAGTACAACAGTACGTTTTTAATTTCCCAAATTCTCATCATCTTTCAAGGCACCATTGTTCTCTGACAACGCCGAAATTGGCATCGTCCCCTAGCCACTAAAGATTCCCGCATGCTTGGCAGAATGCGCGGTAGAATACCGTCCCGACGTGGCGCATACCATATAGATTTTCTGAGCAAAGCCATGGATACCCCCTGCTGCTTAAATACTCCCAATCAGAAGACAATTGAGTTGCTGAAACGGGCAGTGGCATGAACCTCAGAAAATCCATCACCATTACCTTTGGCTCGCAGTACATCGATTTGGTGATGACCTTCTTCTCTAGCCTGATCCTGGCGCGCTTGCTGACCCCGGAAGACCTCTCCACCTACAGCATCGCAGCCTCAGTGGCACTTATCGGCCACCTATTCCGAAGCTTAGCGCCGGCCAGTACATTCCCGAGCACTGCGAACATTTTCGTTTCGCGCCGACCATCGCACCGCAGATCGCCCAGGCGGAACTGGTGATCACCCATGGCGGCGCCACCACCTTGCAGCTGGTGAAAGGTGCCAAGCGCTTCGTGGCCATCGCCAACACCGCGCTGTCGGACGACCACCAGTCGCTGTTTCTGCGCCACTTGGGCGAATCAGCCGACATCGTCTGGGATCGCGACCCGCAACAGCTGGGCGAACTCATGGACAAGGCGCTGGCTGCCCCGCCGCCGCAAATTCACACGCCCTCACTGGGCCAGACTATCATCGCAGACGTGTACGGCGCCCAGGACTGAGACAAGGCCGCCTGCAGCACAGCGCAAAACGCTTCGCCAGCCCACGACGCTGTCCAGACTGGGCCAGCGCTCGCTCAACGTCTCCACTTTGGACAGCCGCTCTTGACGTTCGAAAAGCCTGGTCACACGCAAACCACCGCCAGCCTGCGCAGCACCGACTATTTTGCGCGATAGCGGATATTTTTGGGGCGCCATTCTCACCCCCCAACATACTTTCAACTCGATACAATACGCGCAGTAGCAATTCCCAAACCATCACCAAGGGCACTTGTAGAATGCTGCCCGTAAGCAAACAAGTACCATGAACCTGAGGCGCTCCATCGTCATATCTGCCAGCGCCAAATACGCTGCGACCGGCCTCGGCTTTATCTCAAGCGTGATCCTGGCGCGACTGCTGACGCCGGAGGATTTCGGCATATACAGCATCGCCGCCTCGATAGCCCTGGTCGGCTACCTGTTCCGCAATTTCGGGGTTAACCAGTTCATCATCCAGGTGGAAACACTGAACGATGAGATTCTGCGTACCGCCTTCTCGATCACCCTGGCCATTTCATGGACAATCGCCGGACTGTTGGCCGCCTCTTCGGGCTGGGTCGGCGACTTTTACGGCAACCCCGGTATTGCCCTGGTGCTGTTGTTTCTCTCGTTGAACTTCGTACTTTTGCCCTTCGGCAGCGTCGCGGACTCGGTACTGCGGCGAAATCTGGAATTCGGCAAGCTGGCGGTTATCAACGTCGCATCGGCCTTCACTGGGATGTCGGTGGCGATCATCAGTGCCTGGTTTGGCGCCGAGTACTTGTCTATCGTGTGGGCCAGCAATGCGGCCACGCTGGTGACCATTGCCCTGAACCTCTACTATCGCCCGCCCGGCCTGCCCTGGCGCCCTGGGCTCGGGGCCTTGCACGAGGTTTCCGGATTCGGCCTCAAGGTCGGACTGTTGGACCTGGTCACCAATGGCGGCGACTCGGTGACCGAACTGATCATCGGCAAGTCGCACGGACTGCACAACCTTGGCATGTACTCCCGCGCCTACGGTGCATTCAACCTGTTCGAGCATGCCTTCATCGAAGGCATTCGTCCGGTAGTCCTGCCATTCCTGTCCGAGGCCAAGCGCAACAGAGCGGCGCTGGCACCGATGTATCTGCAGATCGTCAGCTTCGTTTCCATCTTCATGGCACCTTTCTTCGTGTTCCTGCTGATCAGTGGCATGGATGTGATCCGCGTCCTGTACGGCGATCAGTGGGACGACGCCGTCCCGGTACTGCAGGTGATGTGTTTTGCCGGTCTGTTGCTGGTACCGACCATCTACTTCGAGCAGCTGCTGATCGCCCATTCACGGCCGGGACTGGCACTGCGCTATCAGCTGGCATTTCAGGGTTCACGTATCGTCGTACTGTTGGTATTGGCTGGTGGCGAACTGTGGCTGGCGGCGCTGGCGTTGGTGGCCGGCACAGCGGTCAAGGTATTAATGACGGTGCGCCTGGCTCAGCGAATCTTTGCCCTGCAGCTGACGGAACTGCTGAAAACTCTCACGCCTTCAGCGATAGCCAGCATATCGCTCGGTGCCGTTCTGTGGCTGGCAACATCCGCCATGTCCGACTGGGAGGCCGCGCTACCGCGGCTGTTGCTCAGCGCCGTGCTGGCCGGCCTAGTCTGGCTTGCTGCAGTGTTCGCGACCCGGCACCCCGCAGCAGACGAAATCAGGAAGATCGTCAGGCGCCTGAAGCCGGCTTGAACCCCGTGCTGCCGGTATCAGGCCTGGCCCCTGGCGCTCCATTTACGCCACAAAAGGTACAGATGCCGCCCCCACCATTTCCAAGAGCGGTCCATGAACAAGGCCTGGGAAGAGAAATACACGGCATCTGCAAAGCGTTGTTCCTGCGCCAGTTGCTCCACCAATCGCTTGATCGCATACACCTTGTGTTGCCTTGCGTGCTTCACGATCGCCGGGTGCTTCGCCAGCAGCGCCGCCTTGTTGAGGACGTAGATCTGGTAGTTGAGCCGCTGGTATGCGGAGATCGCCGTGGTCATATTGGCCGACTTGGTCTTGTCGGGGACATTGTGCTGCGACACCAAGTCCGGATTGAACAGGATGCCCCCGGCCTGGTCGATGGTACGCAGATAGAAATCTCGATCACACTCCCAGCGGACATCCTCATCCATCCCCCTAATCGACAGGAACAACTTGCGCCGGATGATCGAGCAATTCAGATGCGCAAACCCGCTACAGCGCATCAACAGATCCACATCGACCCGGTAAACACCCTGCTCGGGCGTCAGTCCGGCAGCACGGCAATGTTGCTCGCCTTCAGCCAGCCACAACACCATACCCTGTGCGGCATCCTGGCCAGCCTGCACCGCCAGCTGGTTGGTGTAATAGACATCGCTCTCCGGACAGCGTTGCAAGGCAGCATGCGCCTTGTGCAAATGCGCCATGTCAGTCCAGTAATCATCGTCGTCCAGGAAGGTGACGAATCTTCCCTCGGCCACATACACGCCGGTGTTGAGCGAATAACTCTGGCCATGGCCGCGTGGATAACGCACCAGGTCTATGCGATAGATACGTCCCGGATGCTCATCGAGCAACGCCTGCATGGCAGGCAGGTGTTCCTCGTCAGAGCCGTCGTTGACCAGAATCACCTCGAAATCCTGGAACGACTGCCCGAAGATCGAGTCGAGCGCTAGGCGGAGCAAGTGGGGACGATTGCGGCTGGCAACGACGACACTGAAAAAAGGCTGTGACATGCAACTGTCTCTCGAATGCGGTCTCTGGGTAGCAGGAGGCTCGATACCCGGTCAGCGCATTTTGTGCGCATGAAAGGCATCGCGCAGCACCATCTGCTCTTCGGCAACACCGATAAAGCGCAGAATATCCTGCTGCCCTTCACGGCTGCTCATTACCTCGATCGGAAAGATGCGGAAATGCTCCGGGTGTCTTTGCTGCGCCAGCTCCGCCTGCTGATAGTAATAGTCCCAATACTTGCCGATCGCCTCTCGCCGCGAGTCGGCCTGGAACTTCGGGAAGGTCGAATCCCACACCGGGTCCGGCAGGTATTTGCTGCCGTCGTGCTCCTGCCAGAAGTTCTTGGCCTTGTAGAACCGCGTGCGGGTGATGATCGACTTGAGCCGGTCGGCCAGCCACAGCGAGGGCCAGCGCTGGACTGCGGACTTGACCAGCCAGCTTTCGATGGTCTCGTGCCGATCACGCTTGATGCAAACGAAGCGCACGTCTCGGTTGATGGCCAGGATATCGTCGACATAGCTCAGGTAGTAGTAAGCGATGTCACCGATCATGCGCACCTGCTGCATCGCCTGCAGCGCCTGGTAGGTCTTGACCGACGCCGGCCGCGAATAGTCGATCGCCAGCCTGCGCGGGTCGCCACCATCGAGAATCGCCTGGAATTCGTTGATGGTGTTGAGGATCGGCTGCGGGTTGCCACTGAACACCGCGCCGGTCGGGTTCAGTTCATGGAAACACACCGCATCATGCTGACTGCTGATCATTAGCGAGAGGGAAGCGGTGCCGGTTCTACCCGAGCCCAGGCCGATGACGATCATCTACGAAATCTCAAACTCTTGAATCTGCAATTACTGTAACGGTTGCATACGACGCGGCATTGAGCCGCGGCCGCATATCTCACTGGAACTGGCGTTCGATCCAGGCGAGGGATTCGCCGAGAACCGCCTCCCTGGATGCCTTGTCTGCAAATGTGTGTCCCGCATCCGCAAGGATCACACGTTGGTAATTGTCGCGCGCCGCGGCCTTGCGCCAGGCACGCGAGGAACGCACCTGCTCGTCGAACTCCTGGCCGACGATGCCGGCACTGCCGAGGATCAGGCCCTTGCCCTGGAAGGCCTGGAAGCCCTGCAGCATGCGTT
>Ga0272444_10005816_pt1 | contig 10632 bp, 9 predicted proteins | sample SSMForm13_FD_201033 | JGI IMG/M metagenome (GOLD analysis project Ga0272444, IMG submission 201033) | Marine sediment archaeal communities from Little Sippewissett salt marsh, Falmouth, MA, United States - SSM-Form-13 | ecosystem: Environmental > Aquatic > Marine > Wetlands > Sediment ...
CAAATCCATAAGGCTTAAGCAGCCTCTCAGCTTCCCGTTGTTCCGGGAAGTCATCTAGAGGAAAAGGTGATTTTTCCTTCAACGCATCAATGAAGGATTTTCCCATAGGATGGCTGATGACCATGCGCCCCCCGGGCTTCATCATCCGGCCGATATTGGCGAAACTGCCCGGTTTGTCCACAATATTGGGATAGCAGGCGTTCATGAATATGACATCCACGCTGCCCTCTGGCAGGGTCAGGTCACGGAGGTCTGCCGCAATGGCATGGGCATACGGGTAATGTCCTTTCAGACGGGCCAGCATGACTTCAGAAAGATCACAGGCAAAGATGATCTCTGGTTCATAGACTCGAATCAGGGGAACCAATATCCCCGTGCCTGAACCCACATCTAAAACCCAGTCGCCCTTCCTGATCTCGGCCGAGGCAACAATTTGTTCTAGACGCTCAGGAACGCCCTCTGGTAGAGGGGGATCAAAGACGTGAATAAGGCCCCCGAAAAAACCCCGCTGGGCCTGGTTGATTCGCTTGATCTCTTCCTCGGTTAGCTCTTTGCCAAAAACCATGGTCAACACAACGCCAACGCGCCGAGAAGAATCACGACAAGCTCAGCCATGCAATCGCTTCAATGGTCATCTCTCGGCTTGGATACGCATGGAACTGCTTTCCCTTCTGACTTCAGGGACAAAGTCAAATAGGTCGGTAGTGAGGCAATAGGAAAAGTCAAGGCCCTGTTCGAGGGTCCTAAGACGTTCAGCCCCCTCGCCTTGCATAATTTCATTCTTCATCGCATGAAAATCCTGAGGCCTTCCTTCCAGCATTCCCTTCAGATAGAGGGCACAGAGCTCATCTTCAGAGGCTCTTCGGATACCATCAGTGCCCACGGCAAGGCAGGTCACAAGGGGTGGGTTGACCTCATTCAGCATGCTTGCCAGCGCATCTGCATTTCCAAAACTTCCCACTAAGATCCTTTCAGCATTCTCAGCTCGGATGATCCCCTGAGTGCCAGCAGACGTGGTGAAAACCACCTCTTTACCCTTAAGGTCCGTCCGAGAGGCCTCGTGGGGGGAATTCCCCATATCAAACCCAGTCACCTTGACACCCCCGCGTTCCCCTGCGAGCAAGCATTCAGGATGCTTCTCCTTCAGGCCGAAGGCCTCCTGAATGGTTGCCACCGGCATGATGGAGGCGGCACCTCTGGAAAGCAGCATCAGGATGGTATTGCTCGCCCTGAAAACATCTATCATCACAACGACCCCAGAGGCAGTTTCAGCACCAGTCAAACAGCTGTTTATCACCGTCCTCATCGTCTATGTCACAGGAGCCCCTTCTCTTTGAGAAAAGTCATAGCTCTATTGCTTATGGTGGTGGCGTAGGTGATAGCACGTGAGAGGTTGTCGACGGCACCGTGTGAGACTCTTGAATCCACCATGACTAAACCGCTATCAAGTTCTTCGCGAATTTGAGCCCATTCTTCTTGAGGTGACACCTTGTGTCCCAGTCCAATGTCCCTGTACAAAGATCTCAAAAATGCGGAAAAGACTTTTCCCGCACCTCCGTGTTCATGCTCGGCAAGCCCTTCGATCAGCAAGGCCAACTGTGTGCCTATGATGAGGCTTGCCTTCATTCTTTCACCCATCATGAAACTAAGAATGGCTTCCTTCTCTGTCATATGCCCTCCCCTTCTCATGGCGTTCGGAGGCTGGAGAGACCCTTCTCAGCCCGACGCACTTCTGCCACAAAGGCCTTGACTTTTTCGTAGTCCTTTTTGAACCGAACAAATCCGCCGTTGCTGCCTTCGGCGTTCGTTCTAGTACAGCTGTCCGCACCAAAAGGTCTGACAGCCATCACCCCCTCATAAACATTTTCCGGTGACAGGCCACCCGCCAAAACCACAGGGGTCTCACTTGATTCTACCAGCCTTCTGGCTGCCCGCCAGTCACATAGGCGTCCTGTGATGCCAAGGTATCCTTCCACGGGTTCCTTGCCCAGCCAGGTGTCGATTAGAAAATAGTCGCTCACGGCCTCAAATCGTTTGACAATCTCCAAGGTTGGAATCCTTTGAGTGCTGTCCGGGGCTGGGATCGGCACAGACCGCATTATTGCAATGCTCGGGAATCGCTCTCTTACGCGGCACTGTAGTTTAATAAGGGCCTCGCATGCCATCATGTGACCGTCATCATGAGTCAGAGACTCACAAAAATGTATAATATCGGGTTGATAATACTCGATGGCCCGAAACAAGACCCCTTCCGTATTGAACAGGGGAATTAAGCTATGCTTAACGCCAGTGCGATTTGAAACACGGATAGCCTCCTTGATGGCTGGCACTTTCCACCTTTCCTCAGAAAGGATAACGCTTCCAATGCGGTCAACACCGAGTTCAATAACCGCTTCGGCCTCCTGGGAATTTTGTATCTCGTAGATCTGAACGGCTATTCTCATCCCCGCGGTCCTTATGGAAGTCTATCGCCACCCGCCCAGCAAGTGGAGGTGCAGATGGAAAATGACCTGGCCACCGCCCCGTTCTACGTTAAAAAGGAGTTTGTACCCCGATTTAGCCACACCCTCTTCCTTGGCCATGTCCTTGCCCTTGAGAATCATCTGGGAAATGATGTCCCTATCCTGTTCGGCCACCTCGTTCATACTTCGAATATGCCTCCTGGGCACAATGAGCAAATGAACCGGGGCTTGGGGATAGATATCTTTAAATACCACCAGGGATTCGTCCTTGTGTAGAAAATCAGCTGGCTTGTCCCCTCTAATGATCTGACAAAATAGGCAATCCTTTTCCATAGGCCATTGACCTCCATATCCAACAGCCGCCTGCCCAGTTGACACCTATGACCTATGCCTCTCATAAACGGGTGGAGGGTTCAGGTCCGTTTTCGTGTCCTTTCAAGGGAAGGGTGAAATTTGCCTCGAACCCCCCCGGTCTTCTTGCTGGCCTTCTTCTGCTTGTCGTAATCTTCGTCCTTCAAAATCTTGCGCTGAACGTCCTTCATCTTGGCCCTTTGCCTCTGTTCCAATCGTTTCTCTTCCTCGACCCAGCTCTCCTTCTTCACTTTTTCCGTCTTCTCTTTACCGAGCTTGATCTTATCAAGCTCTCTGGAGATTTCTGGTCTCAAAGAAGACTGAGTCTTGTCTTTCTTCTTTGACATAACACACCTCTGCTTTGCCAGATTCGTGTCGGTCTAGTCTGCTTTCTCATGTTGCCGAATTTGTCATGCTCCATTCTGATGGTCTTGCGAAAAGTCGGAATTAGACGTCAAAGTAAAAAGCTCCAAATTCAAGGCGCCCAAATCCTTAGGAATGAGGCGTAGTTACAGCACGTCTTAGTGACGAAGGGTGCAGCGTAACACAAAAGTTGGACTTTTTACCAAGGCGTCAATTCTTGCGCGCTGACTTGTCTATCCATCTCCGAAACATTTCCGAAAACCCCCGTGCCTGTGGCTCCTTGCGGAGTTGTTCCACCTTGTACTTCATTTTTAGAGACCAATTCGGGTATTCACCAGTGGTCCCCGGAAGGTTTTGCTGGTTGAGCTCCTTAAACAGGTCCTCTTGGCTCAAGACAAAGAGCTTACAAGGCGTGGTGGCAAGAAAGCCCACCACGGCATTGTGGATCTCACCGGTAACCTCAGGATAGGCTCTTGGGTCGCTGGGACCGTCTCGGGGAAGCAAGCCCAGTTCTTGTAACAGCCCTAGCAACTTGGCCTTATCTGCCTCTCTTTCGGCAACAGCCTCATTCATGGCTTGGGGGTTGTCAAACATGCCTGCCTTCTTTCGAGCTTCCATATCGGCGTGAGCCCAGAATCCGGCCAGCGTGGGGAGATCGTGGGTTGCCACCGTCACTAACGCCAATTCAGTATAATCATGGGGTCTGATGAAGTTCTGCTGACTGTCTTTTTCAAAATAGAGGAGTCTATATGAAAGAATGTTGGCCTCAGTCAGCTTCTGCCGCACGTAGGGTGGTACCGTGCCAAGGTCTTCACCAATGATGACCACTTCATTTCGAACACTCTCCAACGCGAGTATCCTAAGCAAGTCTTCAAAAGGTTGAGATACATAGGCGCCTTGCTTTGGTGGCTCACCTTCAGGTATGCAGTAAAGGTGAAAAAACCTCATGACGTGATCGATTCGTAAGGCCCCCCCAAAGGCACAGTTTTTCCGAATCTCTTTGACAAATAGATCATACCCCTTTTCTCGGAACTTTTCCATCCTGGGCGGCGGAAAACCCCAGTCTTGACCATGCTGTGAGAATGCGTCTGGAGGGGCTCCCACCCGGGCCTCAGCAATGAAATAGTCCTGATAGGCCCAGAAATCAGCGCCGAAGCGATCGATCGCCAAGGCCAAATCATGGTACAGGCCGACACACATCCCTCGCCGCCTTGCATAGGCCTGGATATGGGACAGCTGTTTTTCCAACTGCCATTGCACGTATTTGTAAAAGAGGATCTCATCGCCGTGTCCCTGCCTGAACCGCTGGACGGCCTCGGTGTCAGGGCGGTGGTATTCTGGCGGCCATTGTGGCCAGGTCCATAACTCGGGATTGCGGGAGCGTACGGTGGAATCTAAAGCACAAAAAGTGGCAAAGTTCTCAAGTAGTTGGCCCTCCCTTTGGACGTAGGCCTCCAATTCCCGCTTCTGGCTGGTTTTTTTCCCTGGCCTATTCCAATGATTCTGGAGAAACGTACGGAAGATCTGCCTCAAAGCCCTCTCTTTTAGTGCTGCCACGCCCTCGTACTGCACGGTATCCGATGCCCTTAGCTCGCAGAGTAGCGCCTGAGTGTCTCCTGCTTCGATCATGGCCTGTACCTCGGGACAATCCCTACAATCCTCGATGGCATAAATATCCAGGTAGATGAAATTACGATAAAAGCGGCTGATCGGCAGATAAGGGCTGATGTTAAAGGGACGACGGTTAAAAGTGGCATGGAGGGGATTTAAACCGATGATGCCTCCTTGAAGGTCATCTGCCACCCAATCTATGATCTCTTTCAGATCGCCAAAATCACCCACACCCCAGTTGCTCTCTGACCGGACCCCGTAAAGGCTTATGGCGATACCGGCTGTGCGTCCGTCTCCATATAAGGCAGGCGGAATGTAGGCCTTATCAGGACAAACGACAACAAGGGTCGTCTGTGACTCATGGTGGCCTTTCCTGGTCACGGACAGATGGAACCAGTAATAGCCAAGGGCCTTCAGGTTGGGAAAAGGTATGCCCCACCGACGGCAAGGCACACCCCCCAAGTGCCTGGTCCCAGAGCAAGACAAGTCCTTCTGAGTGTAACAAAACCGTTCGGTGGCGCCCCGCTCATTGGTAACGGCTAGGAAGACCTCCAGCGCCTTGGGCCTTGCCCCCTGAACGCCGGCGGGTATTTGAAAGACAAACGCTTCTGGTAGGTTACAGAGACTGACAACAAGGGTAGGTTCAGTGAGATGGGACCCGTTGCGATTGAACTTGGTTTGCCATGCCTCCTTGGCCTGCATCGGGGTGTCCGCTGGCACCCCCATCGCCTTGAGGATCTTCTTCTTGGTTTCAAGCCGAGTCGGCTGGACGCGACCCCAGTTGTCTATGTATTGTGGTTCTATGCCATAGGAAAGGGCCAGCTTTTCAATGATCGCTTCTTCAGACAAAAGCTCCCCTTACATTGCGACACGACACACAAGATCAGCGTTGCGGGCTCTTGTGAGGCCGTTCTAGTGTCGTGTCTCAGAAGTAACTGTCATTATTCAATATGTAGCCGAAAGCCTTTTCCGAGCGACATTGAACATTTTCGGCAGTGAGAGGTCAGCTCAGTGAAGCGTTAAGAATCATAAACTGTTTGAGGGTCTTAGCCCGAGTTTTTATGATTCAGCGAAACGAAGCTGACGTCCCGGAAATGCTCACGGAGCCTGGAAAACGGCTTGATGGCGACACTTTGCTTTTTAAAAAGACTTCTGAGACACGACACTAGGTCGAGCTCAACAAATCAGATATCAAAAAGGTCAGCCGCCAAACAACCATCACCTTTTACTTTATAGAATAGAGTCAATCAACCTGAATTATGTCATTTTTGCCAGAAAAAGCCGACCGATGATTCCCTCCTGGTCCGTCCTCATCTGTCTGTTCTACAGCCTTCCCACAGCCTGCGTATTTCCTCAGGGGAAGCAGACTCCAGAGTGCGACCCTCTTCCCTTAAGTCCTTCTCAAGAAGCTTGAAGTGTGTTACGAACCCTGAGATGGTCCCCGTAAGGGCCGTCTCGGGATGGACCCCTGCGAGTCGGCCAAGATTTGCCATGCTGAAAAGCAAATCTCCGTATCGTTTGGCCGCGTTCCCCTCGTCGCCTTCTGCTAGGGCAGCCTTAAGCTCAGCTGAGTCTTCTTCAACCTTCATCAGTGCGCTGGCAACATCCCCCCCGTTGAGGCCCACCCTGGAAGCCCTTTCTATGAGGCGGTAGGCCCGCATCAAGGCAGGGAGTTTATGGGGGACTGAATCAAGAAAGGAGCCTCCCCTTACATCCATGTCCTTGGCTTCCTCCATTTTAATCGCATGCCATTGCTCCCTGACCTCGCGAGCACCAGAGACCAGAGCCTCGCCGAACACATGGGGATGGCGCCGAATCATCTTCTCGGTCACTGTCTCAACCACATTGGTCACGTTGAAAGCCCCAACCTCTTCAAACATCACGGCCAAAAAAACAATATGAAAGAGCAGGTCACCTAGTTCTGCACACACCTCCTCGTGCGTGCCGGACTCGATAGCTTCCAGAACCTCATAGGCCTCTTCTATAAGATGGATCTTAATTGTCTCCGGTGTTTGGACCTGATCCCATGGACAGCCCCGGGGGCTGCGAAGCCTCTTTACCAAGGCGATAAGCCGGTCAAAGGGGCTACCTGAAAAGGCTACAGCTTTTTCCACGATATTCTCAAGGCCTTGATATTGTTTCGAAACCTTTCTTTCATTTCTCCAGGCACCACAGCAACCAGCTTTTCCGAAATCGCACTCACCCGGGGAGCGAGGAGGGAGTTCTTGATGACAGGCGCGTTCTCAGGGAGAAATGTCGTCAGGGCAATCAACAAAACCGATACGATGAGAACCGCTTTGACCATCGCAAAGGTCCCACCCAGAATGCGGTCTGCCCAGCCCAAAGCAGCGGCCTTTAATAGATGCCTTAAGATCATTCCCACAAATCCTACAGCTAACAGCACTGCAACAAAGATGAGGAAAAAGCTAATGATCTGTGAGTAGGATCTATTGGCAATCAGATCAGAAAGCCATCTCGCGAGTATGGGGTAATAGATGTAAGCGGCATAAAAACCTATAAACACGCCAAGAATAGAGGTGAGCTCCTTTATGATCCCCCTGAAGATTCCACGTATCAGACAAAATCCTACAATCAGGGCGGTAATGATATCTAGAGCATTCACGGATGTTGGCCTATTTATTAAACTTTCTGGGTATTGAGCCTCTAACAAATGGCCATATTCAAGTCAAGCCATTTCTGGACGGCCCGAAGCGCCGCTTCCACCGGTCCTTTGTTGTTTGCAATACTGTGTGAACCTATGATATAAATTTTTCCCTTATGGAAATCCACCCAACTCAAAATGGCCTGCGGCCCGCTGATCGCCCTTGCGCCAAGATGATATTCGAGGACAATCTCTTGGCAACAAACCTTTTCGGTGAACAGAATCAACATCTGCAGCAAATTGCCCGTAGTCTGGACATAGAAATCCATGCTAGGGGGAACACGCTAAACATCTGTGGAGATGCCATTGGTACAGCACTTGCCCAGAAGCTTCTAAGGGAATTATATGGTCTTCTTGAAGAAGGGTACCCCATTTATCCGAGTGATATCGACTACGCCATCCGCATCCTGAGTAGCAATGATCGCGTTGGGCTCAAGGATATTTTCTTAGATACGGTTTACATTACGTCCCAAAAAAGGCCGATCACGCCCAAGGGCTTGGCTCAAAAGAAATACATTGACGCCATCCGAAAATATGACATCGTCTTCAGTATTGGGCCGGCGGGCACTGGCAAAACCTATCTTGCCATGGCCATGGCTGTTTCCTTCCTGACAAAAGGGGATGTCAATCGAATCATCTTGACACGCCCGGCTGTGGAGGCCGGAGAAGCCCTAGGTTTTTTGCCCGGAGACCTTTATGAAAAGGTCAATCCATACCTAAGGCCGCTCTATGATGCCCTTCACGACATGATGCGTTACGAAAAAGCCTCACAATTGATCCAACAAGGGGCGATAGAAGTGGCGCCGCTGGCATTTATGAGAGGCCGTACACTGAACGATTCCTTTGTGATCCTGGACGAAGCCCAGAATACGACCTCAGAACAGATGAAGATGTTTCTGACGCGCCTTGGATTCAGTTCAAAGGCTGTTATTACCGGGGATATCACCCAGACCGATCTGCCCAACGGCAAGGTTTCAGGTCTCGTGGAAGCAAAGGACATCTTAAAGGGCATTCCGGGGATACGTTTCGTGTTTTTTTCCAAGAAAGACGTTGTCCGACACCAATTGGTGCAGGACATTATCAAGGCATATGAGGATCTTGAGCAGACAAAAAGGTTAAGTCGTCCACAGTCGCCGTAAGGAACCGCGAAAGCGAGCCCACCCCCATCGCGACCAGTCGAAACCGTGGGGTTGGCAAGCGAATCTAGAAACGCCAAGCTTCCTTACGGTCGAAGATTCCTTGTGGCGATTTATCGGGACTACAGGGATCTCTCATTTTGTCAGGGCCTATGAAGCACAGAGAAGCCATGAGAAAGCAGAGCAGAGAATTTCTTGAGTCTATCAATGAACATGTACATTTGCGCTGGTTTATATTGTTGGGCACGACGCTTGTCGTTGCCCTATTGTTGTTTCCGGCTCTTTGGAGTGGCACGCCCCGTTATCACATCGGCGATGTTGCCGATAAAGATATTAAATCACCTAAAGACTTCTTAATGGAAGATAAAGAGGCCACTCAGAACAAGCGGGAAGAGGCGGCTCGTTCTGTCCTGACCGTTTACGATTTTGACGATGCCTTGGCCTCCGAGCTGGGGGAGCGCGTTGCCCGGGGTTTCCATCATATGCGGACTTTGTCCCCGGCTCGTGATGGCGGGGACATTGGCACCGGCTCTGACGGCACCGAGGCCCAGACCCAAACCCTTTCAAAGCATGATTTGATCTGGAAAGAAAAGGATACCTTTGAAGGAATACTTGGGAGCAAAGTCAGCAGTGAAGCTTACAAAATCTTGGAGGAGAACGATTTCTCTGAGGCTACTTCACGACAAATCGGCAGGCTGCTTGGCAGTGTGTGCCAAAATGGCATCGTGGGAAGCGAAGAACTCTTACTTCAGCAACAGCACAACGGTATCATCGTTCGCAGACTCTCTTCTAAGGAAGAGCGCCTTGCCAGAAAGTTCGAACAATTCTACAGCCTGGATGAAGCAAGAATCGCTTCAGCAAACACCGCCAGGACCCTTTTAAAGGATTTTGACTATTCTTTGCGTAATGTGATGATCGACTTGTCCCAACGCCTGATCCAACCCAACTTGACCCTTAACAAAGGTGAAACCGAAGAGCGGAGAGCCAAGGCCGTTGAGGACGTGAAGGCCGTGTTAACACAAATCAAGAAAGGAGAAATGCTTGTCCGGGAGGGAGAAAAGATCTCTCCACTTCACGTGGCCAAGCTGGACTCCCTTGAATCTGCCATGGGGAGGGAAGACTTATTTACTATCAGCACAGGGTTCATGCTCCTTGCCATTGCCTTTCTTATCACTTCCTTTACGACTCATTTCAAGACAGAGGCAAGTCCCATTCTGAAAAACAAGGACCTTCTCTTCTTGTGTGTCATGCTGATCATGCTATTTCTGTTGAGCGAAGTGTCAGCCTTCTTGATACATGGCATTGCAAGGAATATCCCTTATTCCATAGAAGCTTCCTCGGCTTTTTACGCTATACCTGTCGCATCAGGGGCGATGACCGTGTGCCTGTTAATAGGAATGGAAGTGGCCTTGCCGTTTGCATTGGCCGCGGCGTTCATCACCGCATTTATCTTTGAGAACCGGTTCGAGATGTTTTTGTTTTTTCTCTTGAGCGGTATGGTGGGGGCATACTCAGTACGTGACTGTATAGAGCGGGGCACCTTGATCAAGGCTGGCTTAAAGGTAGGTCTGCTTAACGTTGTTGTTGTCACAGCCCTGCGCATGTTCACGGGTTCGGCCTTTCAAGCAAACCTCGTTTGGGACTGGGCCTTCGGCCTCCTTGGAGGGGTGAGTTCCGGGATTCTGACCACAGGATTTACACCCGTGGTGGAGATGACCTTCGCCTATACGACGGGCATTAAACTACTCGAGCTAGCTAATCTGGATAGACCCATACTGAGAAAACTCATGTTTGAAGCCCCTGGAACCTATCATCATTCCGTGATCGTAGGCAGCTTGGCGGAGGCTGGAGCCGCCACCATTGGTGCCAATCCCCTCCTCGCCAAGGTAAGCGGCTACTATCATGACATTGGCAAGATCAGAAAACCCCTCTATTTTATCGAAAATCAAGAAGCGCGTAAAAACAGACACGATAAATTGGCCCCATCTATGTCGAGCTTGATCCTCACCTCTCATGTTAGAGACGGGGTAGAAATAGCTAGGAGTGA